>Ga0307509_10005344_pt1 | contig 17933 bp, 16 predicted proteins | sample 10_EM_MG_FD_202245 | JGI IMG/M metagenome (GOLD analysis project Ga0307509, IMG submission 202245) | Populus trichocarpa ectomycorrhiza microbial communities from riparian zone in the Pacific Northwest, United States - 10_EM | ecosystem: Host-associated > Plants > Roots > Unclassified | place...
GTAATATAAATATGACTACAGCCGGCACGGAGTAGCAGTCGAAAAATCTCGGTAACTGACACAGTTCGGGCACGAGCTGGTGGCCAACCCCCCACCGGTAACATTTCCACCGCCAGATACCCGACATTACGGTAACAGCCCCCCCCCCCCCCCCCAGTCGCATTGAGAAAGTCACGGGTCGTCCTATCATGGATAATTACGTGACGGATATAGTAGAAGGTGACTTTACAGACTCGGACGTATTAACACTGGGGTTTAGAACATCCACAAGTAGAGATTCTCTACCCTAGAAGTACCGTAGTTCATCACGTAGCAGTGTATTTATTATACCCAGAATCAACATGACACCACCGAATTAATAAAATAAAATAAAACTGAAGAAAAAAAATCACCCTCCCCTGCCTGCCTGCCTCCCCGGCCCCGCCCCCGCCGCCAATGTCTCACCGTATGGCAAGAGATACCCAATATGACGACCGACATGTCACGAAGGAATCCGCGGACCGCAAAACCTCTCGAAATCCATTCATCCACCCATCTCCCGCCAGCCCAGCCCAGCCCAGCCCAGCCCAGCCCTGTACTGTACTGTAATCTCCGGATCCAAAGACAAGACAAAAAAACTCCTGAGAAGGATTTGGCCTTCTCCTTTCCCGACACAGTCCAAGATCAGCCCCCACCAGGATAGGATGTCCGTTGGTGGAATTCGCGAACTCCGCTCAAACTTTTTCAAACTAACTGTAAACCCTGGGGGGCTGACGGGCTGATTTCCGCTGGGTGATCTGATATGTAGTGCAATTCAAAAAGTAATTTTACGATATTCTGGAAGGGAGGGAGAGAGGGAGGGAGGGAACATCGGAGTTTAATTACTTCGTGGCGGCGCTAAGGACGGGATGGAAGAAAAGGAGGCGGCAAGGAGCGATGGGGGGGGTTTGTCATGCATACGATAAGTACTCGAGTACAGTAAGGCACTTCCTCCCGGCCACAAACCTTTTCCCGAAAACAGGGATCAATGTGTGGATTGTACCTGAGCTCCCATATCCCACAGAAATACTCGAGTATATTATCATAATAATAATATTATCATACTCCCCCCTGTTTTGTTTTTCGGGTACGAGTCCCAGTGCTCGTGGCAAGGGGCGAGGAGGGTACGGTAAGGCGCAACCACGTGGGTGGAAATGACGGCTTTAAAGGAAGAAGGGATGGGAGGAATGTGGGGCAAGATGTCGGGGAAGTAAGCGTCAGATTGGCTCCCAGCTACCACCACCACCACTACCACCAACCACCACCATGACGAACCAATTCTGGTAGAAAGTGGGGACGAAGGATGTTGTCCCGATGAGATGTCCTAAAAGCCGAACTAGAGGAAGAAAGATGCTGGCGCAAGGCTTCTCTTGTATTATATCTCTATGATATAGCGGCCAACTGGTACCTGATTGCCGGTTTTAGGTTGCTATGAGCCGCTGTGTTTTGTTGGGCCAAGCCCACAAACCCTCGCTTTCACTCTAAGACTGTTACTAATGAGGGGACAGGCATGGGCGACCAATATTAGAACCGGGTCGAAAAACTAATAATATTATCATAGAATTATAAATGCACTGTCACATGATCTGCTAGCTTAGTCAACATAGTTAAAATCTTATATATAAAAAACAGAGCAATAAAACAGAGCAATAGGAACATGGATCGAGAGTTTGAAGAGGTTATAATAATAATTCAGCAACTACAGTATACACATAAGCCATACGAAGCGAATATAAGTAATTTAGCACCCATATCAGCACTCTCATTTAATATAGTAAATATGGTTTGAGAAAGGTATAACGTGGTTGAAAGCCCGGCTAAAGAGGCTTGACTTAATGGGTCAAATCAGAGTTAATCTTATTTTTAATTTTCATATTATCGTATACGAGTACAGTAACACCAGCTCTCAATACTGTCGTGATTAACTTCAACAATAGCGAACTCCCCCTATATCATACTCGTAGATATCTAGACAAAAGCCTTGGTATTCTGTTACGTATTCCTTTCGCCAATTCGCAATTTTTTGAGGCGCTCCCAGCCGCAAAGGGTGTCAGTTGATCCTCAAAATCGCCCCGAACAGGAGTTGCTTCTGTTGATGCTCTTGGAAACAGTCTGTCTCACCACCCCATAATATTACAACAACAAAAAGTTACACCATAATATCATTTACCGCCGAAAGCGGCAGGCATCCTTACTGTAACCTGGGAATTGTGTTTGAAGGAAAAAATCTCCGTATTATGGACGAACAGACAACCCCCCCAGGGCAGGCCACCGGAAAATCTTATGAATGGGGCGGGCCGATGTCCGGGTGTCAGCGCAACCGCCAACCTAGCTTGCCTGGCTCTCCAGGCGGATAGGTCGTTCTAGAAAAGACCTAGAAGGTAAAAAGCCATCGTACAACGGCACTTTTCTCCGGCAATTATTTCACTTACTATACAGTTCGTATGCCTTACGGTTCGTCGTGGGGGCAATATCAGGCAACTTTGCTGGAAATACAGTACCATTCCAGCGCGGTACGAGTGCCCACACCCCAGAAATCGCACCAAAACCTAGCCGGGGTGAGTGAGACTTTGGACCAGAAATCTCCTGCCGGCAATTGAATAGCGGTCTGAGGAAGTCACCGGCAGGCCCCTTGAGCTGGGCCACTGGAGATAAGAACCGATAGCACCGCGGAGCTTGACCCAGGGAGATCTGCCCTCTATCGCGCCTAACGGTTCCAAGTCAGGTGCGCTCCATGCGGAGAGCGGTTGCATCAGCTTTGGAGACAGCCTTAGCTAATTAAGACTGTGCGAAATGGAGCATTAGCATCAGTGTTTATAACTGTTACACACTGTATACAGATAGGATCACATGGGTTCTCTCACATCAGCTACTCTCTCAAGCCATATTAAATACAGCACGAGTATCGGATACCATTGAATGCGGGGATGACCCAAATATTTAGATCCCCACACTCGTATAAGTTGTTATATGAGGGGGGCGAGTGCGGCTTGTTCCTCCGACCTGCGGACCCCGGCGACACTAAATCCCGAACTAGATGGCCCCACTTCGAGTGTGAAATAACGTCAGATAGAGATTATTTGTAGGGCAAGATTTCATGGGCACCATGAAAGAAGTAGAACACTCCCGGTAATTGGGAGAAACAGATGCTTCCTTTTGCTCCCCAATAGTACCGGTGCGGTATCCGCCAAAGAGCTAGTCCTTCAGGCAACCGACACCAGTTGGTGGTAATGAGCCCCAATATAATGAGTCGCAAGCAACCTAAAAAGTGCCCAAGCCAAGTTCCCGCCTCACCTCTCACCCGCCCATGCGGTTGGGGAGTCCGAGCACGAGGTCCGGATACTTTTGCCAGGAAGACGAAAGCTGATACGGCTCTTGAACACGCCATTACCTCGGTAACACAGGTGAATAGCCAGGGCAGGGGTATTAATGTTCGGGATTGCGAAGTATTGCACGATGCTTGCACATGGGAGTACTCCGCGGACCCTGACCCAATTAGAACTCACTTTACCGCTCGCGCGGAGTCCGAGTGAGTCTATGTGATCTCAGCAGCCGCCATCCATCCCTCCCCCAGACAGAACCCTCGGAGGTACAGACGCCCTTATACCAGTGGACAATCATGTGGTTTGTTCTAAGGAGATCGATACACGGACACCAATCGCTCCCATATTGATGACAACTTCGCTACTGGTAGTAGTCACCTGTCCACTAGAACTGTTCATTAGAAGGAATAAAGTCTCAGCACCCCCTACTGGCGCTGTACCCCAGGAGTTCTTGGGGACAATTAGTATATCGAATAACCTGGGGCTATTTTCTGTAACTAAGTGGCCTAATGCTGTGCCGCAGCCTAAGGAATTCCAGGCTCCCTGCGAACCAAGCCGTGACAGGATGGCTACTTCTTGAAATGGGCCAACAACAATACTCCGGCGAAACCAAGTCGTTGGATAAACGACCATTTGAAGTGTTGCAGGTTCAGAGCCTCTTCCCCGCACCTACCCACCCCATGGTATATAATCTGCAAATCAGACGATCCTTGCTTGCTTTTGTCGCCCTAACCCTCGTGATCTCGGGGTTGACGGCGGCGGCGCAGATTTCTCCCATGAAGGTTTGTTTCTCCCTTACGGCTGACGGCTTCTCTAGAGAGCAGGATGACCTCCTCACTAACGGCAAAAAAAACTCCTAGTACACCACGTGTCAAGTTCGTGATGGAACATCAGTGTTGAGATGTGCGCTGTTAGGGCTTCCTTTTTCCCCCGCATTTCCCTCTCGCGTATGATGCCTAGAGGCTGAAATGTTCTGAAGACCATCCATTCGAGTTTGAACCGGCCAAACCCCCTCGCCCTTGTGCCCCCAGTGCTACAAGAGCATGACACCGAATACCCAAGTGATTTAGTCCGATAGGTCAACTCATGAGGTCCTTCAAAGACTGGTGGATTGTATTTACGGTAAGGTAGCCGCCTCTCGTTCTCAACCCGGATATATCCCTGACTGTGGTTTATTTCCCCGCTGTTGGTGCCTTCTCCTGCAGCCTGATGTTCATCTGACCGCTCTTACACACTATGTGGGCACAGTACATGATTAGTTAAAAGTACCGTATTGTTTTCTAACCACATATCGACGCTGGATTTGAACTGTTGTCCCCATCTCCACAAATCTGCATGCCCCTGGCCATTCGATTCGATCGGGCACATATTTTCCTGTGACCCAGAGCCAAAACGACCCATCGGGCGATAAAAATATACTATATATATAGTGGAAATGCGCTCAGAGTGAGGTTGGGCGAAGGATCACGAGAACATGCCGTTACGCCTTCGAAACCTTTGTCAGATTAATAACTCTCATGAGAAATCAATTGGCTACCAGTGTAGGATACCCATGAGTCCTCAACCTGTATTCCCTCCAATGTGGCGATCGGGACGCATGGGTTCCGTTTCTCGACCTTGTCGTACTTGTACCGTACTTGCCAATCCATAAAGTATCCAGGCACCTTGGCGCTGGTCGACACACCACCACAGCGCAAAGCGCCCTATACGTCATGAACCGGCAAGTACTGGACGAGCAGTCTCTTGCTCAGCTGTGGGCAATTATGGCAGAAGTCAGTACTTAACCAGAAGTAAGCCCAGCGAAGGTAACCGGAACTCAATATGAGTATTGAGAAGTTATGAGGCTCAAGCAATGTTTGGCACACTGTTGCCGCATCGGTGCAAGCAGCGTGACACCAAAAAAAAAAAAAGTTTGATGAACTACGGTAACTTTACCGAGGAATCCGGCCATAGAGCTACCCCACTCACATGAAACATGGAGAACCATCATGGGGCCGATCTTAAGATTCGGTTTACCGAGGCCTTCAAGTTCTATGAGCAAGCCGGTGCGAAAAGGGCCAATACCATAGCCGTTCAATCAATAAAAATCCCAACATTACCCTGGCAATAGTTCAGCTGCTAAGCTACCGGATGTAAGTCTCACAGCACTGTGCCGCGCCGTATTGTCTACCGTGAGCTGGCCACTGGTAGGATGCTACATGAACTGAGTCTGGTACGAGTAGAGTTAACCGGTGCCCGAACTCCAACCAACCCAACCTCCCCCCGCGGCAAAACCACACAGCGCAAACCCACAGGGGCACTCAGGCTCGGAGGTGAGTTCCTGACGATTTAGATTCTTGTTGGCTCGGGCCTAGTGCTTCCTGCACCTTTGGACTTCCAAAGTGAACGTGTATTGAAATTTAAATAAGCCACCTAGTTTAGAAGGGATACCCGGAGATCGAGGGTCTAGAGTTCCAACCTGCTATGATACGGTACAACAGGGCTATTAGATCCCTGACCTGTTCAAAGTAGTTCCAACTGCCGATCGCCCTAAAGACGGTCTCGGCCCGTTCAAGAGGAACGTCAACTGAGCTGGGGATGTGGGGAAACTTATGGCAGGTAACAAGGGGGGCCGGATACTTTTCTTAGAAAAAACCGCTGGGCGGGCTGCCCCCCACAACGTCAGGATTGCAGTGTGATCAAGACCGGTACCATACTATGGTGAGAGACTGCTGTAGCCGGAGCAGGCGGACGTTCATTCTGGCTTAGTAATAGTATGTTAGTTTTCCAAGAGTGGCCATTTTACAGGTTAATATCTTGGTAAATATCTATTGACAAGGTTTGCCAAGGAAATTAACGGCAATTAACAAGTCCAGGGCGCATCCCTTGCTCCTACAAAAATTTGACCTGCTCCTAAACTCCAATATCTTAGCGAAAGCACGAGATGTTTCTATTTTATCTTTACCAATACATAGAGGACTATCCACTCTACCCCCTAATAGAGCTATAATTCCCAAAGGAGTGGTGATTGAAGGTCCTTTGGTGGTTGAAGATGGGCAACGTTTTCCCCGCCAAGTGCTCCGGTGACAAAGACGCCTCTTACCATGCTCGAGGGATGTGAAAGCATGATACCATTCCATACTACCGTCGCACCGGCAGTCTAACTCTTAGCCCTTAATAGTTAGATATCATTACGGAATCGATTTACGGTACATTATCGAGAAGGGGTCCGTTCAAACTCCTCGCCAAAATGGTTTGTGCTAGTAGCAGAATCCACGGTGTGCACTCCATGTTGTTGTTGAGACGGCAATCAGACCACAAGGCGGAGAAAACGAACGAGAGAATATCAGTATGTTGGCCTGCAGTCTCAGCAAGGGGTGGGCTGCTCCGAGCTATGTGTGCAAGATCTTGGAGAAGCATCACAGAGAGGAAGTGCAGTTCCAATATGCCGGTGGGGGAGGTGTACGGTGGTTGCCATTTAGACGATGTAGAGGAAAGGGTTGTGTGCATCGTCGTCGGAGCGAGATGTATTTTAGGCATAGAGCTTTGACGGCATCAATAATCATTGCCATTCAGAGCCCAATGAGATTGCCGATGTGCCAAAAAAGAAACGCCTGGATATGTGGTTTCATTCGGAACTGAACTAGTTATGTTGGTGCGCTCTTTCTTTTTAGAACTTGCTCTACCTGCAAAGGTTTCCGCAGTCATTTTACTTGTACCATCCGAATAGAAAAACAAAGAATCCCATAAAATATGGACTGAACGTAGATAGGGTGGGTAAATGGGTAAATGGGGTTCATGGAGGAGGACTGGTCACTCGTCCCGAATTAGCAAGACTGGTTGCACTCAACAAACACGAGTGGGCAATGTGCCATGATATCGCGGTGCTCAGTCAGACGTGGCCGGATACGAGAACATCAGGCTTTACTAGAGAGGGGGTACCATTCACAGCCGAAGAGCTATATAAAAGGCGAGGGGGAAGATATCGGGTGATAGCGGGTAGGATGAGCAGAAACATCTACTCAGAGTATTCCTCAATGATCCCAACACTCTCGACCATGGTGCTTGCAGAGTAGTGTAACTTAACACTGAAACAACTGTCAAAAAAGGTAAATGAAAGTGTTTGGCGATAACTAGTCGATAGTTGTTGACTGAGGGCGGACAACCAATAATTACTGGTAACAATATGGAGGACTCTTCGTGGTAGATCTCCTTGCCGAAGTTTAGAGAAGCCGATGGACCACAGGCTATCAGCATAATTGGACACAAGGACAGAACTTCATCTTGCCAAGAGCTGCAGAAGGGCATCTGGGCCCAAAGTGTGCATTGGCCCCCAAACTTGGAATCAAATCGAATCCCAGCACCGTGGACCTGTCGCCTGCCGGGTTCCCACCCATGCCCGTCTCCAACTCCACGGCTGCATCTATCTGGTCTCCCGCACCTGTGCCAGATTCGTGCCAATTCTCGTGAAAGTGCAGCCAAACAGAGCCTGTCCTGCCCGGCATGTTGTGTATTGTCGGGGCCGGAATCTCGGCCCAGAGTCAGGATTGTTGAGGAAACAGAAAAAACCACGAGGGAAAGGACAAGTATCAATTCAATTGCATCATGACTACCACATGTAGCCAACATACTCTCAGTATCTCTGCCCTTTTGATCGACTTCACCAGTACTGGAGAAGCATCCAACCCGTGGAAAGGGGGAGGTAAAGGAGAGACACGCAGGAGGAAAGAGGAGGAGAGGGGCGGAGGAACAAAGGGAGGGGATTAAACATCTTTACGCCTCGTTTGTGAGCCTGTACATCCAATCCGCTCCCATCTAAGCCGGGCATGGGCTCTCTGTCTACTGTCTCCTCGATTGATTTGACCCAATCCTGCATTCAGCATCGTCAGAGTCGGTCGGTGTGATTACTATGAAAAGAACAACCCACCCGCCCTCGTCCTGATCTTCTCTTCCCCATGTTCTACTAAAACCACAGCATGCCCCCCTTTTTTCCGCTTCGGATATCTCCAATCCACATACCGGTACTTCTCAGGCCCCGTGGATATCCCCGCTTCTCTGCGGCTTCGACTCGTCACTCGCTCCTATCTCTGCGGGCTCAGTATTTGCAATCAGCCTTACGGAATCCCCTGCCTGCTTGGTAGCTACACATTCGGATTCTCTGTTCACTTCACTGAGGCCAAGGAGTCATCTCCTATTGCATACGTGGGGGCAAACACAAAAAAAAAAGTTCACACCACCTCTTCTTCCCGAGATATTGGTGGAAGAAAAATAAATATACATCCCCTTCTCTGCCTCAACCATAAACCACTCATTACAATTGATTGGGTATTTTCTGTTAAAACAAACAAAAAAACATATTTATTCCATCTATTTCGGCGGACTCCACCGCAAACAGCTATTTTCACTCTCTGACTAACTGGGACTCACGTGGACTCGTTCTGTTACGCGAAATCCGCGGCATTTTATTTCTCATTTGATTCGTGATAGTTGGTGGGGGGTTGATCCGAAACGGAGCAGTAGCGCCCAAGACAGCAGAAGAAGGTCGAAACAGCAGATATACAAAAGAGAAAAAGCGATTCCGACAAACGAAGACGAGTCCGCGAGTATTCATCCTGTGTCGAAAATCACAGAAGAATCGTATTGCGAGCAAGTTGTGGTGGAAAAAAGGCAATAGGACACGACAAGTATTTACTTTTTTATATAATTATTTCCGCGCCCTTCGCACGCTTCCTTTTGGGTGTCAATCCTGGCTTGAGGCGAATTCTGCATGTGGCAGCAGCTTAGTGTCATAACTTGGTGAGTGCAAAAGTCCAGGTACCGCCTATCCCTCACCCCTCTCAGCCTTTGCAGGGCCTCCCCTTTTGATAGCCAGTCATCTGTTATCATATCCCGACATGAGTGGCGGTTTCGCTTTGGCCGAGGAGAGGAGAAAATTGTGGATTTTGCCTTTAGTTCATATTTCCCCATGCGGATTTCTCGAAGGCCTGCTGACCACAAGAAACACCCCAGACAAGATCAGAGGTACAGTACATACACGAGGCAGCTCTAGGTAGAGCAACTGCTCCGAAAGTAGTTAAGGTTGTAGGCGCACAAGATCCTCCACTCGCCCGCCGTTTCAGCCGTTTATATGGTTCGGGGATCTCGCGTTGCGTAAGGGGAATTTGTCTATTCTTCGTATTTTCCTACTCTTTTTTTTTCCCGCGAAGTCACCTGGTTAGGGGTGGGTGATTCTTTGTGTCGGTTTTGTGCCCCGCGTTTTTGTCTTTGAAGGAGGTAAGGATTATCCGGCTTTCCTTGTTCGCCAGCTACCGAAGTGCAACTTTCCGCAAATTGACATTTCAGAGCAGGGCCTCACCCATCTTCATCCCTTTGAGGGAGATTAGATTTGAGAAAAGCGAGCTTCCTTGACTTCGGCTCTTCCCCGCAAATATCGAGTGTTCAGTAAGCTGGGGCGCATCGTATGAATCCAAGTTTTGGGGCTAAAGTGGAAGGAAGTTAAGCCCACTCACTTAGAGCTCTGAGTTACCCCAGAAGGGTACTGGTCGATATTCGAGAAGAACCTGGGGTAAGTACCGTATGGTGCAGTGCGGTACGGTACTGGTATGATCAGGTAAACAGGAGGTGGAGGTCTTACATACTAAAAACAACAACAGAACCAAATCTTCAACCCTAACAAGAAGCTACAAAATTAAAAGAAGGGAACTAGGTGGAGGTCGAGACTAAGGGGCTAAGTGTGTGCGTGTCTAGAGACCTCGCCGGGCCGGCTTGCCTCTATCGATATTCCTCATCTCATCCCATCTCCTCCGCTTCGTCTAGGGGAAATTGTGTTTCCAACGCGCACAGGGGGAATCTTTACAGCACGGAGGTATCAGGGTTAGATATAGGATACGGCACTTGGGGCGAGAGGCAGGAGGGCAAGACACGTCGGATCGTTACCGGAATCGAACACGTGGAGAAGATAAAGACTTAAGTCACTGGGTAAAGGGAGGTCAGATTGACATTTGCGACATTCAAACCTCAACTCCCGGTTAACTGTAGACATTTGACACGTCGGGATTGTGGTGCATGTGCTCAAGGAGTAGAGTACTGTAGTGTAAGTCATCATCCTGGACCTATCTCTGGATTCCTCCTCCTTCCAGAGATTATTTCTTCCTCCTTCCCTCACTCTCGCCCGTCCCCGCTTCAGGTGTTTGTTGGCCTTTCTTTAGTTCTATATATGTCTACTATGCTCTACATACTTTGTAGTTGCGCCAACATTGCTATCGAACCTCATTGCCCCCCCATCCGTTGCATAACAATTTCCTTAATCATGTTTCTGCCATATCTTCGTCGATTCAAATATTGATCCACTGTTACTTTAGTAATTTCACAGCGCATAGTCGGACCATTCACAGGCCGCCGTCTTTAGACCTTCTATCCGACCTCGAACTCGATATCGAGTCCCTCCGACGCCGATTGGTGGAAATTGGTTGGCTCTGCACTACTTTTTCTTGGCTTGATTCGCAAGTTTAGCCAAACTTACTGTGGTAGTTAACAGTGGTAAGGTTACTGCATGCGTTTCCAATGCCACCCCCCTCCTGTTCCCTCTTTTTTCTTCTCCAGTCGCATCCATCTCGCCAGCATTTGAGTATTGATATCGACTTCAACATTCCCATCTCATGACTCTTGCTATTATCCTATCTATATCACCCGCCTACCCTTATCGGTTTGAGTATCATGCTAAAACGCAGCTACACGCCATAGCAGGAAGTCAGTATAAAGCACGTGCAACTACCCGAGAGGTCCCAACTCGAGTACTATTCTCTGGTGGTTGAATTTTGGCCCTCTCGGCCAACCCTGTCTACGCGACTTTCTATATCCCCGCCACCTGAAAGGGCGTAACGAAAACGAAGGAGATTTCCTGTCGCTTGTCTGTGCGATACAAGGAGCTCTTGGACCTAGTGCTTCCTGAATTCTTCGCTACACTGTTAGAATTTTCCGCCACTAATAACCAGGCCTAGCTTCCTAGCCTCCTATTTGGATCGCTGGGCGCAGGCAGCTGAATACGTTTCTAGAACCCTGCTTCTTTAGGATTTAGTAAAGGATTGTTTCGTAGCTTAGACCGGTGCTCGATTGCCCTACTTACTCCCTATATCGTCTCATCCCCCCCCTCCAGACCCTGCACCACACCTTGGACAACCATAACAACCGCAACAGCCACGAAAAAGGAACTGCATATTGTTTTGAACTCGACTGCTTTTCAGCAGCTGTAGGTCTCATGAAGCCAATTGGGGGAATTGTGACAAATAAAAAGTCCATCCCCGATAACTTTCGACAGGTCGAAACTTTCACAACAGAATATCTGAGCAAGTTATGGAAGAGTGCGTCACATTCATATTCCTTATTTCTTTTATTCCAACCCCTCATTTACAATTCTTGACTTAATTCAATATTACTTACAACCAATATATCAGCTACCGAGATATATAGTTTGAGAGAGAAAAAAGCACCCTGCTGACCGCTTCGCAATATAGTTTACACAGTAAATCGCGATGTGCTTGACAAGGGTCGCCGCCTCGAGAACTTGTTTTGGAGGATATGGGGCAGCGAACGAATACAAAGGACTTTTTCCGGGAGGACTGTATCAAGAATATTCCTCATGATACATGAGGGTGAAGGCCCATTTGAGAAAACAAGATTCCGGATACCACCGTTGCCAATACCAACCCCGCCCCATCCACCTGACCCAGAGTCCACACCAAGGCCGTCTTCAGAAATCGAATGCCCTCCGACACCTCCCCCGAGCCCTATACCTCCAGTAACATCAATAGCAGGTTCCCAGTTGGGGTCATCTTACCTTTCAAAAATTCCTTCAGAAATGGCAATCACTGCTTCCCTTCATCAAGCCTTCCCACCTCGACCACTGTCACCCCCGCCACCATCACAAACTACCTCCTCGGCGGCTGGGCAATTAGTGGATTTAGCGCCGCCACAAAATGATTTCCCTGACCCGTCAAGATTCGCACTCCCTTCGAATTCCAAGGCGACAGCTAGCGCGGACGCGGCTGGAAGCAAACCCAGTAGTTTAGTATCCAGTGAGAATGAATCTGTGTCTTCCAAAGAAGGTGGCCGCGGCAAGAACCCGGTCAAAGAGAAAAAGGCTAGGACAGAGCGCCCCGCGAAAGGTCGCCGAAAAGTCGGAGTGTCTGCTCGGGTGACAGCAACTCGGAGGTCGCGTCCTGTCGGTCCGCGACGGAAATCATCCTCGTCGTCAAATACCGCTGTCAACACAGCTTTTTCTAGCCCCTCGCAGACGCTAACTGGGGATATGGCGAGGTCCCTGCCAAGCGATAGTGTGCGCCAACAGCACAAGGCTTCACCAACCGACGGTGGCGATTCCGAGAGCGATGCCACGGGAAGGAGAGGGGATACGGCTGATAACAATTGGATTGTGGAACCTGATTTTCGGACGAAGTATTTGGAGCGAAAACGGAAAGAAAAGCTGGTGGCATTGACGTCTGTGGCCTTTGTAGCGCCATTAGTGGCAAAGGCTGTTCCAACCGTTGCCGTAGCGGAAAGCCAGGCGACAGCTTCGACAAAGATATCTCGCGGGAAAGGAAAGGGCGTTGTATTAGTAGATCAGATTGTTCCATTGAAGGGGTTGCCGGAGGAAGCTACAGACTCGCAAGTGACCAGAGCCCTAGTTGCGAATGTGAGGGCTGAGGATATCGACGAACTGCCCACTACTTTGGTGAGGAGGAAATCGGAGCTCACCCTCATGTTCGAAGCGGAAGCGAAGAAGTCCGGAGAGAAATTAGTGAAAGGAAGCCTCGGGAAGGAGAAAGTTATAATCGAGGGGGAGATGGCACAGTGATCGACGGATCGGGCGATCAAATGGGGGGAGGTTGGGTGGCCAGAAGTACACATAGTGGAGGAGCGATAGTGAAGCGGTTTGGAAGAGACGGAAGGACGGAGGGTAGTGAGAAGTATCATACTAAGGCCATCTTTTCTTGCATTTGCATTTGTCGAGGGGAGCTTGGTGGCGGGCTCTTCCCTTGGCCGGGGGTTCGGCGCCACAATTACCTTCTTGTCTCGAGGTATTGGAGAGCCTTTGGTGGGGGATACGGAAAAGTTTTGTTATGCCTTTGACAGTACCAGTGGAAATTGGGCCATAACCTAATCGATAGCGATCGCATCTGTCTTTTGTTTTGTTTTTATCGTTTTTTTCCTTGCCTTTAATGCATTGTTCGGGGGAAAGGGTTCTTGCTGTTTTTTGTCATGGGTACTCACCTGCTTATCCACTCCTGTTCTGCATATGCTCGGGGACCGGAAGGGTTTTCAATGTTATTTTCTCTTCCCCCTTAGTCTTCGCGGTTTTGGGCAGAGCGAATATCTTGCACTGTGTTTGGGCTTTTGTGTGCGCTTGTGTGTGAAGAGGTCATTGCTTGTGTTTTCATACTATATCGTGGGCTGCTCATTTGGATCGATTCTTGGGATCGTGGAATCTTCGTAAACACCAGCTATAGTTTTTCCACATGGAGCCCCCCCCTCCCCGCTCACCCCATCCATTCCATATGTCATGCATCACTCATCTCATCCGCACATCTGTTTTTATCTTATCTGCTTCTACCACACTGTACTCGCACGATTTGCTCTCAATAGGATGGACAAGCCAGACCTAACACAGCCGAAAGCAGGGAAGTTGATATTGAAAAGCGCTCTGCAGATATACCTCCCCTTTATTCCTTCCACTCCCTCTCCCCTTGGTGGACTATGATTGCAAAAAGCGGAGTCAAAAGCCAAGTGTTTGCTTTCTGATTTGTGGGATGTTCATTCAATTCGTATCGAGCTAGTGAAACGGCCAAACTTTCGTCTGCCGGTACTCACAGTACGAAACGATCACGCCCAGGTTTTACCCCCTCCTTCCTCTCTCATGCCCGGAGGTCGGGCCGGAGTATGTGTGTGGTGGCTTCTGCAGCGCTGCTGCCTGCTCGTTCGTTCACTCATTCACTCACTCACATCTATTATGATCGATTGGGCAGGAACAAAAGACAACCTCAGTCGGGAGTTGGTTCAAGTCCCCCAACCCCAAGTCCCTACCTAAGTTGCCTACAATCAGGCGGGTTGGCCCATCCTTGATGTTATGTTCCCCCGCCGCTCATTTTCTTATTTGCTAGATATAGCCATACACTAGACGAGTACAGTACAGACAGACAGATGGTACAGCGCAGTACAGCACTGTACTGTACAACGTGCAACCATAATTTAACCTGTCTGCCTGTGTCTAGACTGGTTAGCATGATCGGTCGTGATCGGGTGGATACCACCGTATCGAATGTGTGATTGCACTCTTTTAATTTGTATGACACTCTCACTCACCCATTTCCTTTCTACGCCAACTACACCCCCCCCCCCAGCGCCGTGCCGGCTCGGCTCAGCTGGGCTGGACTGACTGGGCTGGACTGACTGGACTGGGCTGGACTGGGCGCGCTTGTTGGCACGATAGATACGGTAGGTAGATAGGCAAATAGATAGATAGCTATATCGCACTTATATTACCTTACCCTACCTTATCTCACTTCCTTACCTCCAGCACTATATGCAATTTCCTATCGATCCAGCAAGCTAACCGTACTATATCCCCGACTCGAGCATCAATACGATAGCGATTTCGCCCAACTATAATACTCCCGTGAATGAGGGAGAAGGGAAGAAAATCAAATATTATAAAATACAAAAAGAATAAAGAATAAAAAAGGACAAAAAATGCCGAATATCAAACCAACGATCACGATCACTATGATGTGTGAGTTGAGTGAGCGAATATTTGTGATCCGCCTTAAACCTGAAATTGCACCCATCCATCCATCAATCCACCTGCCTACCCCCTCTCTCTCCCTTCTCTTTCTCTCTCGATCTCGCCTTCGTGATCTGTCAACATCACACTCTCAAGTTCCACCGACAGACACCACACCATAATATAAGAGCAGTAATTTCAATATTAATAACAACAATAACAACAATAATAACAGCAACAATAAAGATGATCGGTCGGTCGGTTGGTCCGTTCACAGCCCACCGAAACCAACCCCTCTCCACTCCACTGTCGCGGGATAAAATTATGGATGGATGGATGGATAAAATAAGAGAGAGTGTGTGTGCGAGGGAAGGGAGAGAGGGAAAGATAAGTTGAGGAAACGCTATCGAGATGGCGAGATGAAACAATTTTACTGTGGCCAATGAGTGATAGGGAGGGAGGGGAGGGAGGGGAGGGAGGGGTTCTTGTTTAGCCAGCCAACCAATTGTTGATTGGTGGTATCCTAGGGGCTCTCCATTGGTGCACTGTATCATGCAGATTTCTTTCCTTTTCTTTTTTTTATTACTATGTTGCTGTGGTACGAATAGTACGGTATGGCGTGGTATACTGGTGGTCAGTACAGTACCTGTACTGTATCTGGAGGGAGGGAGGGAGGGCGGGAGGAAGGGTAGTTAACTTAAACCACGTTCAATGGGACAGGATAGTAACAAGATAGGAAAGAAAGAAATACAGTATGTACAATGCCATCGACCGCTGCTTTATAATAAGACCATTTGCTTAGTTTACATATCTCAACGTTCACTCTAGATCGTCCCCACTTCATCCCTCCCCCAAACGTCCACTACTGCACTGCACTGTACGGCACTATACCAAACTCGAGCAAGGTATTTACCGCATCCCAAAAAAGGTAATACAACTTCCACTCCCACACTCCACACAAAAATGCCAAAACCAAAACCCTTCGTTTCAAGTATGCAGGATTACATACAGCATAACGTAGATCGAGCAGACATCCATCCATCCATCCATCCAACGGGGTCGGAAAACCTCAACCGCCAGATCTATTATATACTCACCGGCATGTCTGCGCATACTTTCCAATACCGCACCGCACCACACCTTCCCTTCTTCCCTTCTTCCCTTCTTCTTTTCCTTCCTTCAATCCTTCTTTCCATCATCATATTATGATAGGAAGTAAGTTGCCCTAGCAGTCAATTTATGCTAAAAACCCTAGGCTGTATGCAACAGCCCGGCATGGGAGGCATCATGCGAGATGGCGTAGGGAGGGATGGAGGGGCTGTACCGGTATCATGCTGTATGATGATATTGTACATGGTACCGGTACGGTGGTTTTAGAATATCATATCATCGTCATTTTGCGTCTTTGAAGCGCAGGTAGTAGTAGGGTTTGGATGGGAATTGGGGTGGTTTAGTGAGATGTATCAGTATCATATGTTCTACGGCACAGTACAGTACCGGGTAGTAGGTTAATCAGATAGGATGAAATGAAATAGAGGGAGGTGGAGAAGGTTAGGATTGATGTATCATGTTTGCTGCTCTCTGGGGCGAAGTGTAGTGTAGTGTAGTATATATTTCTTGCGTGAGGGCTGTGATGTCAGGCACGGTACGCCAAATGAATGCACAAGAGGGAAGGTTTCAAAAACTGGTGAGATGGATGATATAATAATATGAGAAAGAGGGGGGGGGGGATGTGACGATTGTTTGTTTGCTCGCATCTTCCTTTCCCAGAGAAGCTCCATGATGTAAACGTGCACTTGGACTACTACTACCACCATCATGGGGACCCCTAGCACCACAATCCAGGCACCGTACACTACCGAACGGCATAGCATACCATCACCACCGTCACCTACCACACAATATATATATAAAAACAAAAAAAAAGACCCAACAACCGCCCCACACCAAGCACCTAAACTCGTGGGAAGAAACAAGAAAAAGTTCCCACAAAGAGCAATTCACCCGGGAACTCTACCTGGAGCCATCCATATAAAACAAACACCCACACTTTACCAGAGATCTGGTAATCCACAGAGCACGGCATACATAGCCATCCAACCTTTTTTTTTTTTCTTTCGGAAAAACGCCGGGATCCAGTACCTTGGTGACGAGACAAGGGTGGAATATTCTAGTGGATTTTGTTTTCTCCCAGAGGGGGGGGGAGTACTTGCTAGTTAGTTGGTTGCATATGCGCTATGATGATAATAGTGGTGGTAAAAGGGACGGGGAATGTCGGTATGGTGGAGGGTGCAGTAGACTGCTATGGTACTGTACTTATGGGTGCCTTCCGTTTTGGGGGTACTAGTGGCTGAGATATGCACTGTCCTGTTTATACAGTTCCTCACTAGCATGGGCTCGAGTAGTGGATGCCTTCCTTCCTTCCTTCCTTCCTTCCTTCCTGGTTGTCAGGCTATCAATCCGTTAGCTCACTCGTTCACTACAACTCACTCACTTATGTACTCACTCGTTCCGGCTAGCTTCACAAGTCGTCATCCATTCCCCCCCAACCTCAACCTCACCCTATGAAGAAAGAACCAAATAAACCAAAATTCAATTCAATTCCGAAATACATCAATAAAATCTCTCCAAATTGGTCCGCCTGGGATAATCCAACCCCCCCCCCTCCCAAACACACGCATACTAGTATCGTACGATTTTCCCATCTTTCCCATTACTACCCTACCCACTACCAACAACCAACGACCAAGTAAGCACCCTATCCACCCAATCCTCAAATACACAACCAAGAAAGAAGAAAAAAACCCCCCCGACCACCCGCGATCCCAGAGATGCTA
>Ga0307509_10005345_pt1 | contig 17933 bp, 12 predicted proteins | sample 10_EM_MG_FD_202245 | JGI IMG/M metagenome (GOLD analysis project Ga0307509, IMG submission 202245) | Populus trichocarpa ectomycorrhiza microbial communities from riparian zone in the Pacific Northwest, United States - 10_EM | ecosystem: Host-associated > Plants > Roots > Unclassified | place...
TTGATAAAATAAATTGTTTAATTTATCTAAGCCTATTTTAATTTTATGATTATGATTTATATTTGGGTAAATATATTAGAAACAAAATAGTTTACGCATATTAAAAATCCTTCATGAAAATTAAACTAAATCAAGTATGACTTGATTATAAAATAAGTTTTAGAAATTTAGGAACTAGAATGTAATTTATACAGAAAATTATAATTTTGGGCCTAGAGAACTCAAGTAGGGACTTGATTATATAAATTTCAATTAACTATCCTGAAATTAAATAGGTGATATTTTTCAAGGAGCAAAATAATCTTTTGCAATGATTAGAGAAGTTAGGCTATTTCTATAAATACAATTAGTGGTAGGGGTAAAATTATATGAATAATTTGAATAATACAAGGATTTATTTTCAGCTATTTAATAAGTTCTTATTTTAAAAAAGTGGTAAGACAAATTGTATTATATCTCAATGCCTATTAGTGTTAATAACTAGATTGATGGCCCGTTCTATATTGCTAACTGGACAAAACTTTTTTTCATTGTAAAAAAAATGCTTAGGTGATAGAAGCATTTTTAAAGAAGCAAGAGAAAGCTAAGAGTCGGGTTATTGACTTTATTGGATTCAATAACCTCGGTTAATTATGATTAAAAAACTAACCCGATTTAACTTTGGTAAACCAATGAAATTTATGACCTGACATATGAGATTGGGATCAAAATAACCTATAAAATGATGGAATAAAAAAATCAATTGTAAAAAAATGACTTAATCCAACGCAGACTAACTTTTCAAATCTATGACCCGAGTCCTAATTAAGGCTAGAATTATCCTATAGAAGGTGAACTCAAAAATTCATGAAATTAAAATCCCAATTAATAAAATGTCGAGGGATGGAATTGAGAAAGAAAGTTCCAATAAAAAAACAAATTGTAATTAAAAGAATAAGAACAAAATCTGACACAAAAATAAAATGAAATAAGACATTAAGGGACACATTTGAAAAAATAATTCAATCAAGAGAATGAATAAAAACAAAAAAATCACAATCAAAAGAATGAGGACCAAATCTAACAAGTTAAAAAAATTATAGGATACAATTGAAAGAAAATTTGAATTTCATTAATTATTTTAAAAAAAATAGCAAGAAAAAAATAGGGACCAAATCTAAAAGAAAAAAAAAATCAAAGAGATGCTTTGAAAATGTGTAGAGGCCAATGCTAAAATTAAGCAGGAGAGAGGAAAGAAGGAAGAAAAAAGAGATTATTGATGTAAAACCCGAGATCATTTAGTCAAAGCACCACCCAGAATTGAAAGGGCTACCATACGAATAAAAAAGCAAAACCCAAGATCATTTAGTCAATCCAAGCTCAGATTTATTTTTTCATGAACTTTCAAGGTACAAAAACAACCGATATATATGAACTCCCCTAATTAAAATAAAATAATTTGACACAAAAATCATTCATTTTGGTGGCTTAATTCGGTGCCAACAACAAGTTTTTCTTTCTATTGCGGGAATCCGACGACCCATCTCTTTCTCTTCTCTCAACCAAGGATAAAAAATTATATAATGAAAATAAACATCTGTAGCAAAATGAAATTGGAACAATTTCGAGGGACAAAAATTATATAATTTGCGTGATTGTTTAAGATGAAGGACCAAAGTGCATTTTTTCAAAACTTATAGCACTCCACCCATATTTGCCGCATTTTTCATTTCAGTCCCCCTTCTTTCAATCCCATCCTTTCATAAAAATTTGAAATTAATTGCTCCTAAAATTGGACTAAATCATTCAAAAACAAAGTTTGAGGACTAAAAAAAACTTTTACATAATGACAAAAAAAAGAAGAAAATCGCACGTGTTTTAGAGTATTAAAAAGTATATTAGTTATTTTACTATAAAAAAACAAAAACAAATCACTATACAGAGTTGCGAAGGCCAATTGTTTTTGTTGACGAAGACAAAATCATAATTTTATTATATCAATTGTGATGCTAATAAGTTTATAGCTATAGTAAAAATGCTACAGTATAACCACTGCACCTTTGGGCATTCTTCGAAGAGGGCAGTCCACAGATCGGAAAACAATGCTTAGTATATATCATAGTAGTAATTTCTAGTCCAAAACAAAAGTATCCATACAGTATAGTGTAGCACAAGTATGTGCGCGCATTTACAGCATCTTTTCGACTTTTGCCGGGTATTTCCAAGGATGTTTCAGTCAGACATGATTACAGTTTGTCTATAAGCACAGATAAACAGCACAAGCAAGCAAGGCTCCTTGGACCCACTCCCGTGAATACTAAACCAGCGTTCCCCTTACACAGTAGATAGTGCTGAGAACCAAACACAAAAACCAAAAAAGTAGCTGCACTAAGACAACCATGGTAGAGTACCCACCAATTTATCTTCCCGACTACTACTCTTAGCAATCAGTTAAGCCCTTTATCTGTCTTTCTTGCATCCCATCTCCTCCCATTTTCTATCACCTTTAAGTTTTAATACTTTTCCTATTATTAATCCTGTATATTCTTCAAGCTTGGAAGGGTGAATCTCTGGATATAGTCCAACATATGGAGCAAGCTCGTTATTGGATGTTGACTAAACGGAAGCATAGTTTGGATTCTCATTTTCAGGCTTCAACCAATCCTTCGTTGGATGATTCTTGGGAAGAACAAGCTTTCGCTGAAGATGCAGCTGGTCCTCTCGGAGGATGTATATGGCCTCCAAGATCTTATTCTTGTAGCTTTTGTAGAAGAGAATTTAGGTCTGCTCAAGCTCTAGGAGGTCATATGAATGTCCACAGGAGGGATAGAGCTAGACTCAAGCAATCTCCAAGTCCTCACAATGAAATTCTTCATCATGAGCATCAAAAACCTCTCAATCACCTTCAAAATCCCTATACATCTTTCGGTTTTCATTACCCATCTCAGCTTTGTACCTTGGATTATTGCCCTAACCCTAATTCTAATCCTGGTTTTATTCCATCCCGAACTTCATCTTCTAGGGTTTCAATTACATCTACTCAAGAGAATTTCTGTGATAAAACCATTTCCCCTCCTTTCACTTCTTTTATTGTTGAAGAACAACAAAAGAGATCCCATAAATCTTCCCCCCCGCCACAGACTAAGTTAGCTAAAGAAAGATGTCATATATCTTCTCTAAGCACTGAAGGAGAGCAGAATTCAAGGAAAATAGAATCAGGATGTAGAGCCAAAGTAGATTATGTCCAAACAGATTTGTCTGTCAGCTTGAATTTAGTCGTTCGACGAACTCGCCCGAGCATATCAGACTGTGGGGAGGAGCCTATGAGCTGCAAGAAACGGAGGATTGATAAATCATCATTACCTTTCTTTCTAAAGTGTAATTCAGTTGATAAACATCATGTCCAGTCTGAGGTGTTTGAAATTAGCCCTTGCACTGTAGATGAATTGGATCTTGAGCTCAGGCTTGGTGACCGGCCTAAGGTAAAGTAGTTGCAGAATCTCGAGTGCTATCGAACATATTACTGGCCGTCTGGCACCTTCTTTATTATGTTGCTTGATTTCCTCTTTGCCGTTTTTTGTTCTTTTCCTTTCTTAGATCATGAGATCATGGCCTCTTTTCTTTGTTAGATCCTTGATCACTTCGGCTATCTCTCAATCGTTTATGATTTCGCAAGGTGCATGTAACAATAACAATATTAAGAAAAGCATGACAGAAAAACATGAAGAGCTCATCTATCTTCCGCGATATCTTGTTTATAATAGCGAATTTTTTTGATTGCATCGACCATAGTTATTAACCACGGGAAGGTAATTATGAATGGATCACGATAATTTCTATGCCTGTCCAATTCATTTCATTTTTTGCACTCTTATTACCAGATTTACTAATAAGTATATTGACATCTTCTCTTGCATTTATTTTCAAATATTCTTAACTCATATGCTCAACGAAACACAGTTAATTTTCTCGGCATACTTCACAGAAGAAAATTCGTTTAAGAACTCGTAAGTTTAGGACTAGCTGGAGAAGTTTTAGCATTGATCTACAACTGGGATGTGCTTCAAATTAAGATGGAATTAATTGCAATAGTGTTTGTTTTTCTGAGAGAGAAAGACAGGAGGGACGGAGAGATCAATAATGGCAGTTTTGGAGCTTTGGTGGTGAGATTAATCAGGTTTAAAGGTCATGGCTAAAACTGCATGGAATAACGTGAGCACATATCCCCATTCAGCACCTCACTGACATTCTATCAGAGAATTAAACTGAACGCATAAGACACACAGAGATTGGTTTCCAAGGACACATAAGTCAGATACATCACAACATCGATTCCCTTTTTTCTTGTACTATTGTCTTCATCATCAGATTTGTTATAGTTTCAATATATCATCTCTCGCATAAGTCCATTTGTTTGTGTTCTCTTCTATCACTTTCTCTCTCTCTCTCTCTCTCTCTCTCTCTGTCGTGTTTATAATCCCTCCAAAAGTTTCTACCTACTATGGGAATCACTGCATTTAAGAATTGCAAATCATCCATTTAAGTATTGCAAATGATTATATAATATGCATTTAAGTATTGCAAATCATGCATTTATATAATATTGCAAATGATTATATAATATGCCTTTACTTGATCACAGAGAGAATATTATCACGTCATGGTTTTTAGCCACTAACTACGCTTCTTTTGTTTCTTCTTTTGTTTGTGCATAATCCATAATTAGTTATGCATCTTTTCGTTAGCATAAGCCATATGCCAAAATAATTATAGAGTAAAATAATTAAATTAGTAAAAACAACCACCATCAAAACCCTAGCTAACCCTAGGTTTGTGTTCAAAGTGGAAAACCAAGCAAGATCAAGAATCACAATAAAGGATTAGCTAGTGGGCGTTTTGTTTTTCTTCTTTTTTTACAGAAATATCTAGGGAAATCCATAGAACCTCCCTTTGACTTTAAGGACATTTCAGAGGAAACTGAGAGGTCAGAGGTATCATAAAGGAGGAATTCAAGTCATACATACCCAACTAATATTTTCCTCAGAAGGCATAGAAATGAAGAGACGCTTTAATGATTCGAGGTCTGTTTTCATGTGCGTTTTGGTTTCATATGACGCATGTCATGTCATAATAGTTGCAGTAGTTCCCTATAGAGAATGGGGCTGTAGAGTAGAAAGAGTGATTGTATGCCTAGGTCTCAACGACGTGCTACTTGTGTGAAAGAGGGCTTGTAGTTAATTTGTTGGAGTTCGTCTGCATTAAGGTTATGAGTTGGATAGGTTTATTTTGGTAGCAACTAGCGAGGTCTTAAGAAGTGCGCACAGAGAGAGGTCTCAAAGGAGTCAAGTTGGAAGTGGCAGGAAGTGCACATGGGCATGATATGTCTTTTTTCTGTTTCTTTAAAGAGTTATCATAGGATTAAGTGAGGGAATGAGAAGTTATTCTCAGCTTGCGTGGGTTTCTCTGTCAAGGGCATTTTGCAATTCCAAATTATTGTTCAAAGAATGAGAATTTTTTATAATAATACCTTATGGAAGTAGTTGTTTATAATCTTTTTTTCTTTTTTTTTTTGGTAGAAAGCAGTTGTTTATTTGTTTATAATTGTTTTGACAACTAAGGGTATATTTGCATGGGAGGAAGTTCCCCTCTCACAGTCACGAGCTCACTTCACACTGGCGACATACTGTTCAGCTACTGCAGTTTGTATATTCAATGTTTTACTCAATTCAGTATCATCGTGGAATCAACCAAGGATTGAATATTAATGCGTTTCCTTGTCTTTAAGGGTAATTCGTCTCTAAGACTTGAAGCCATTTCATTTCAGAGATTTCATGTTCTACCTCTGCTCTCTCTCTCTCTAAAAGCCTGGCCATTTTGCAGATACATCACCATGGAAGCAAAATAACTTGTTACTTTCTGCTTTCTTTAAACCTGACTTCTACTCCAAAATACCATTCTTGTCATTCAGTAGATCCGCACCAGAGACAAGGAAAAATTTGATCAAGATCATTGGACGAGTAATAAATATCCAGCACGATTGAATTGGAGAATCATATATTTCTAAAATTGTAAGGAGGTTTTGAAACAAATCCAAGCCAAATATAGGTGATTTCTTGTGACTGTACATATAACATGATAAATCAAAATCCCTCTCTTCTGACTTTGAGCTTCGGTCCAGGTAACGGGCGGTGAAATGAGACCTGGATGAAGCATTAAACAAGTTCACTGTATCTTGAGGAAATTCTGCTCCACAGAACGATTTCATAATCTATTTTCTCAATAAAAAATATTTCAAATACTAATAAAAAAAACTTTTAAACAAAAAAGAAAGAATACAGGAACGTACGGCATCATTAGTTAAACACATTGAATTTATAATACATGCCTTCAAATTATGGATTATTGAGAATATTCACTTCGAATTATTGTACGAGACATGGTCCACCAATAAAGGCATGGACCAAACCCAACAAAACATGAAAATACAAGTGAATCCACGTCATCAACCCTACAAAACCCTAACCATGGTTATCTAAAAGAAAAAGGAGAGACGCTTTTTACTAAATAAACTATTATAATACCATTAAGTAATGGCCATGCGGTATCATTTAATTTTCATATTGTAATTGTCTTTTCAAAACTAGATCCTTATGTTACATTCCTAGGACTCCTCGATAAGAAAAAAAAATAAAACGAGGCAGATGTCGGTCGTCAAGCGTCAAACTTGTAGCAGTGTATAGGCAGCAAGTCGGGGGCGACCAAAACAGAAGCCTTTTGAGCTTCAGATGACTCTTTTTTTTTTTCCCTTTTGGAGGTGTAAAGGGTATCATATGATTTGTTTGAAATTATGATAGTGGTTATAATTTAAAAAGTTTTTATTTAAAAATATATTAAAATGATAATTTTTTTTTTATTTTTTTAAATTATTTTTTTAATTGTACTTTTTTAATATTGAACTGGTTAAAAATTCTGTTTTGTAATTTTTTTCTTTAAAATATTGTGGATTGCTACAGTGTTTTTCCCACACGGTTTTTCTATTTGATTTTTTTATTTTTTAAAATTATATTTGTCGATTTTTTTTAATATTGAGCTGATTGAGAATTTAGTTTTGTAATATTTTTTTCCAAAATTATCTTTGTCAATTTTATTTTTTTAATATTGAGCTGATTAGAATTTAACTTTGTAATAAAACTTAATCATGTGGGGAAAACATTGTAGCTTTACTCACAAAATATTGTGGATTGCTACAGTGTCTCTCTACATGGTTTTTTTTTCTTATGATTTTTTCAAAATTATCTTTGTCAATTTTATTTTTTAATATTGAGCTGGTTGAGAATTACAATTATAAATCATTACAAATAAGGCTGAATCATGTGGGGAAGCACTGTAGCTTTCATCACAGAACACTGTGAATTGCTACAGTGTTTCCAACATGAGTTTTTTTCCCTATTTTTTGTGTGTTTTTTTTTGTTATATTTTTTTCTAAAATTATCTCTGTCGATTTTATTTTTTTAATATTGAGAATTTAGCTTCGTAATTTTTTTCTTTAAAACACTGTGAATTGCTGCAATGTTTTCCCACATGATTTTTTTAAGATTTTTTCCAAAATTATCTTTGTCGATTTTTTTTTAATATTAAGTTGGTTAAGAATTATAATTACAATAAAACTAAATCATATGGGGAAAGCGTTGTTGTTTTCCTCACAAAACACCATGGATTGCTACAGTATTTCTCTAAATGGTTTTTTTTATGATTTTTTCTAAAATTATCTTTGTCGATTTTATTGAGGAAAACACTGTAGTTTTCCTCACAAAACATTGTCAATTGCTACAACGTTTTTCCTCATGGGGTTTTTTCCTTCCAAAATTATCTTTGTTATTTTTTTTTAATATTAAGTTGGTAGAGAATTTAGCTTTGTAATTTTTTTTAACTTTTTATTAATAGAAAAGCTAAATAATGTGGTAAAAGCACTGTATCTTTCCTCACAAAACACTATGGATTGCTACAAATCATTTTGTTCAGTCTCTAACTTTTTGATCACCAACACAACTTTTTTTTCCGTCGTGAAATATTGGCTCCATCATACTTTTAGTTTCTATTACTTATCTAGTGCTACTTCACAATTATAACAATATCAAGTACATTTGTTTTATAAGCCCGCGGCAGCGCGCATCCATGCCATCTCGTATTCTTTATAAAAGGCCAAACTCTCAGCCAGCATGAGTACGAAAATTTCAATACAAAAACTGAATTTCTAATCTCTCTTCTCTCCAACTCGCATTTATTATATTTCTCTATCTCTTTCTAAACCTAAAACCATCCAAGTGCTATAAAATACTGAACCATGATGTAACTAAGCTGTACTGGAAAAGCAATCGAGGCAGCATAAAGCTTAATTTGTTCACATAAAAAGCCAACTGAGTGAGATTAAAGACAATGTAAAACAACAATCAAAATGGAGTGATTTAAAATTCGAAGAGCTGAATAGAAAGCTAGACAAACTTTTACATAAGAAAGGACCTCGAATGATGGAGTTTGGTACATGATTTAATCCTAATGACCCAAGGAACTTACCCTTAACAAAAGCTAGAGGGTTTGTGTGGGAATCAAGTTACTTTTGTCGTACCAAACATTGTGGTGACTTGCCCTCTTTCTTTAAATCTTAGGAAAGGAGTTCTTTTTTATATTTTAAGAGGGCGAAAGGTCTAATCTTTGTAAATGAGTTTTTACCTAGTATTATGGTTAGTAGAAATCCTAATTGATCAGCAAAGATCTATGATAAGAAACTGGTTTTGCTAAAGGAAAGATACTATCACCCTAAAACATCCTACATGAGATAAGTTGCATTGATAATTTTTTTTTAAATTGGTAATAATCTGTTATTCCTGTTCTACCAAAGATCTATCTACAAGGTGATAATGGATTTACTACGGTTGGTTAAACCTTTATTAGTGGTTCAAACATCATAGTCGTCGTAAGGAAGGTACATGGAAAGAGCCTTATTAAGGTTTATTTTTCTTATGGTACTTTAATACCCTTGATTTTAGCATTCATGAATATTTAACTGAAAATAATATCTTTAATTCTGGCATTAGTGAATATTGCACTGAAAAGGCTTAATATCCCTGACTTTGTCATCAATGAATATTGGATTAGAAATAATACTCCTAATTTTGGCTTTGGTGAGTATTATGTATAGAAAATATGATATTCTTGACAATAGCGTCTATGAATATTGATTTGAAAGATAATATCTCCAATTATAGTATTGTGAATATTACATAGTAAAACTTTAATACTCCTAACTTCGGTATTAGTGAATATTAAACTAAAAAAATTATTATATAAAATTTTTGAGGAATATGCTACTCCTTTAATACCTAAGGCAACATTTAATTGTGAGTCCATCTACCTTAAATATTAAAAGTAAATAGAAAAAAAAAATTTAATTGGATTTTGGGAAAACCAAGTTGATTTTTTTAAAAGGTTTTGGGTACGTCGGTATAATGGGCCTTCCAATATAAGTCAAGTTCCAATGAATTTTATAAACTTGTTATTAAGTCCACAAATACCTGCAACAAATTTGGAAAAAAATGTTCATACCAAAATATTTGGTTTTTTGTAAATTACCGACACATGCGAAAAAATGCCATCTTTTTGTTTTCTTTAATGTATTTTTAATATGGTAAACTTGGCCATTATAAAATTAAAAGAGAATGGAAAGAGATTTTTATTTTTTTGTAATGACTATGGTAAGACAATAATCATACTAAGTTACATAAAATATCATGCATGTACAGATCATAATAATTTTAAATGACCTAGAGTTCACTGCCTTCCCCCTGAAAAACAAAACACTAGTCTCATATCAAGCTTCTTTCCATCACACCACTATATTTAAAAAATAAAAAAACCCCTCCCTCATCTCACTGCCCTAGCTCATGCATGTTAGCACAAATGAAAGCTAAAAAATTGTGGTTGCTATATGTGCTCAGATGACAAAGGGATAGATATTTGGTTTAGAAAATAAAGCAAACATCTCGGTTGACTTTATAACCACATTTCATGTTATTAGAAAGAGAAGAAAGAGTTTTATCTAAAAGAATAACTCAAGTTACTTTCGAAACTAAAAAGGTAGAAAAGCTCCTTTCTTGTATCTACGAGTTCCCACCACACCTTACACCTAACACCTAGCTTTCATAGGTTCTACAAGTCATGCCACCAAGAAAATCTAAAATTAGCCTTCTATATCTTTAACCTATGACTAGTAAACTATGCTAATAAATCTAGAAAGCTAAAACATGGAACCGTGATTTTAGAAGAAAGAAAAACTCGAACACTGAATAAGAGAAGGAAATAAATTGCTTCTATTTCTCCTCTCATACAAACCAAAGCAACATCCCTAAGACAAGACTTAAAACCATTAGATATGAGATCTACTAGACACAATTACCTATTTACACACCATGTTCATGAAAAAAAAAAAGGAATTATATCACATGTTGAAACAAAAGAAAAAAAAAAAGACATAAACCTCATGCATAGAATAAAAGAGGGTTATTAGAGTGATATTTATGGTTGTGGTAGTATAGGATTTATTTTGTACTCACAAAGGTACTAGGTATTCTTTTTTATTTCTATGAAAGATGAGGACCTGTAACAACTTACAACCTTGCTATCATCAAAATCATTGTATTTAGAGCCCAATTTTGAAAGTTATAATGTAATTTCTCTCCCATTCCCTAAATAATCCCTTGATCTCTCCTTTTTTTTCCTTTCTTTTTTCTTTTTGCTTACTCTTATTTTTTCAATTTTTTTCTTCTCCCTTCCTTTTCTCTATTTGTAATTGCCATGCTGCCTTACTATTTTTTTCTTTCACCCTTCTTTTTCTTCCTTGTTATAGTTACCTCCTTTTTCTCTTATTGTTTATGACCTTTTTCTTCCCTTTTCTTTTTCTCTGTCTTTACTTTTTTCTTTCTCTTCCAAACCTCGTTGTATGATCTCCTCTCTATTTCTCTCTTGTTTCTTCTTTTCTCCTTTTCTCCATATATTTTTTCTATTGATTACCCCCTGTAAAGAATGTCTTAAGGATCCTTTTTATAGGCCATGAAGAAGGATTTTAGAGTCATTATATTGGCAAGGTCAACACCTTTATCTTTGGAAAGATATCTCAGACCTTTACCTCTCTTAAACTTGTCTTATTTTCTATTACAAGGCTAGCTTGACAATATAGTAGCTTATCTTCCCACTTTACAGGTTTGGTTACAGCCTTGATATTATTCTTCAACTGGCTTCATAAGGTATTTATAAGTTTAAAAAGGCTACAAGGATGAGGTATGAGGTCAGTTTATGGGAAAATGTATGTTGTCATTTAAGAAAGAAAAGGTCAAAGGAAAATGGGTTGGCATACATGAAAAAAAATGCATGTCTTTTAAAAGTGATGAGTTGGCTTAAATGAAGCATCGTTCTTAGGGTTTTAATAAGATTTAAAGGTTATGTCATCTTATAGGAATTAGGTTATGGTCAGACAACATGTCATTTGTAATTAAGATTTATGAGCTGGGTGACAGGTCATCTATATTTCCTCTAATTAGAGTTTTCTGATGTAATTGAATGACATGCCATTTGATAGGCTAAATGACATGTCGTCTAAGAAAGGTACATTTTACGGTTCCACCCAAATGGTCCCTAAACTATTACCTCTTGTTGTAGTTGACATCGTGGTGACTCATCCTCTTTTCTCAAAACTATTAGAAATAAGTCTTTTCTATATGTTTGAGAAAGATGAAATGTCTAATCTTAGTAAAGCAATCACTACCTAATATTATGATCACTAAAAACTTTAACTAGTTTTTAGAGATCTATAATAAGAGACTGATTATGCTAAAAAAAAAACACTATCACCCCTAAACATTCTACCTAATATAGGCTACATTGGTTGTCTTGTCCTAAATTGTTAAGGTCTTGTTGTGTTTAAACTTCCATTGTTCCATCTATAAGGTGCATGTAGATTTATTGTGATAAATTAAACCTTAGTAAAAAACTCAAGACCTATCCATTTTAAAAATCTACTTAGTTTTTACCACTCCTAGTTGTTTTAGTGAGTTAACAACTATAATGTGGTGATCACATATCACAACTCAAGTTATGTCCATAAATGTACTAATAGGGCTATGTTAGGTCTATAGACCCAACCTAAATACTAGAGAAAGCCCATGGAAGAAACCTTGATGAAGTTCACTTGTCCTATGACATTTGAGTTTCATTCCCAATGTTTGTTGAATGATATTTTTGTACCTTAGTCCTAAAATATCTAAGTAGCACTTATTTTAGGTGATCCACTTGGAAGTAGGATCTAGTGATACTGATGTTAATACTCTTGATTTTTTTATTAATGAATATTAGATTTTTTTTTTAATCATCGAGAGTATATTGAAAAGGCTATAAAACTAATAGCCAAAGCAAAATACAGGGACATGGCAAAAAAGAAAGAAAAAAGGAACAGACTTAGAGAAACAGAAAAAAAAAACTAATATGCTACAACAGAAACAAAGAGACTAACTAAGATTTCTTATTACACCATAATTTGATGCTATCAGAAGATCTTAAGAGGTCATTTTTTGTATAAGTGAAGTTTGAATCCAGAGTATGCAGCCAAATAGCAACCCGATGAAGGATGGTGGAAAAATAATCAAACAAGCTTATAGTTCCCTTCTAAAAAACAATATTGTTTCTCAACAATCAAATACCCCAAATAGTACTACTAAAGATTAGTCTCCAAGCTAACCTTTAGAATTTGCCTTGCACCATTCCGGACCACTATAGAAGCAACGAGTCTAATGTGCTAGGTAAACAACATTGGATACCCTACCAATCCAAAACTTTCATCCAAACACTCCTAGAAAAGTTATAGTGTATCAAAAGGTGCTTTGAAATTTCCAAATCTGAGCTGCAAAAGATACAAGAAGCTTGAGTGGCGGGCAAAACATTCTAGTGATGGAGAAAAGCTCTTGTACTAACTTAGTCCAGAACTGCCAACAAAAGGAACACTTGAACTTTTAAAGGGGCCTTTTTAATCCAGATGTTGGCTCTAAAAACTCTATCATTAGTAGAAGAGGTACTATCAATTAGGGTGCAACATGACTTAATTGAGAAGCTTCCATCACAATTATACGACCATATGATTTTGTCATCTTTTCCGTGTTGAATTATCATTCGCTCCAGCATTGAAAGCAATTGATGATATTGATGCTCTTCATAAGATAAGAGATTCCTACGCTAAACCAAATTCCATCGCCAATGATCATTCACCCATTGACTCATCTCATGAACCAAACCATTCTGAATAGCAGAAACTTTGTAAAGCCTGGGGAAAATGCTACGCAAAGCATTTGATCCTATCCACACATCAGACCAAAAGAGAATGAAGGGCCCATCACCATTCATGAATTTAATGTTTTTGACGCAATACTGAGTCGATAACACAGTTTTGATCCAAGATTGACAAAATATCTTTCCAAAATAGGGAAATATTACCATGTAATTTTAGGGTTCCATTCTTGAAAGTTGGGGAGTAAAAATGGGATGTTACTTGTTTTCATAAGGTATGGCCTGACGAGTTTAGCCTTCATATCCATTTGAAAAGCATGGATATATTTTTAGACATTAAAGAACCCAACCCAAGGCCTCCTTTTTTTCTAGCTTTCACCACAATACACAATTGCACCTTACAAATTTTCTTCTATTTCACCACCCTAAGCCACAAGAATCTTCACTAAATAGAGGTCAGGATATTACAGACACCCTTCAACATAAGAAAAGAGGACATATAATAGATTGGCAATAAGCTTAGGACATTTTTTATTAGGCAAATACGCCCTGCCATACTAAGCATACAACCTCTCCACATGCTCATTTTTCTTCTAAAATTCTCATTAATAGGCTTCTATGTAAACAACCTTTTATGATTGGATCCCAAAGGCGTGGCCAAGTAAGAGCAAGGCAAGGAACCAAATCTGTAAAAGACTGAAGATGCCATACTTGCACAACTATCTTCCCCAACATTTATGCCAATTAAAGAGCTTCTGTGGAAGTTAATGTGCAAACCTGAACAAATAGTGAACTACAACAGAATTCTTTTTACTATTTTGATCATGTGAAGATTACTAGGCATGAAAATCAAAGTGTCATCTACACATTGCAGATGAGCGAGGTAAAAGCTGTCTCCAAAAGGGATACGTTTGAAAAGATCAGTTGTAGATGCTCTTTAAAACAAAACAGATAACCCCTCTACTGCAATAAGAAAAAGGAACGAAGAAATAGAGTAACCTTGGTGAATCCCACGACCCATTAAGAATTCCTTAGAAGGAGATCCATTAATCAACATAGAAAATTTAACGCTCCTAATTTCATTATTAGTGAATATTAGACTTCAAATTTTATTCTTTGAAAAAAAATCAAAAGGATATATTAATCCCCATCAATCTTCAAAATAAAATCTCGTTATGAGTCTATTATATCAAATATTACAAGTTACTAGCAAGATTTTTAGTTTTATTTTTAATGGATAATATTTTTTAAGGATTTTAAAATGGGTGTTAGGTCCATGTGGATGGCAAAAAATGAGCTTTGACCTACTTTATTTAACATGTCCTGAAAGGTGTCATTTGTGTTCAATGGATACAAGGTCATGTTGACCTGACCCAGATCCTCTCATAACAAAAGAAATAATAGTAACCATCTAGGTGGTGGCCTAGTGGTAAGAGCTTGGGACCAAGAGGTTTGCTCCCTCTGTGGTCTCAGGTTCGAGCCCTGTGGTTGCTCATATGATGGCCACTAGAGGCTTACATGGTCGTTAACTTCAGGGCCCGTGGGATTAGTCGAGGTGCGCGCAAGCTGGCCCGGACACCCACGTTAAACTAAAAAAAAAAAGAAATAATAGTATAATGCACAAAAAAATCAGGAAAACACAAATAAAGACAATGAAAAAAGAATGTGACATTTTTTTATTCATAGTTGTTTTATGTTTTTGGTGGATTTTTTATATGTGAAAATATTTCTACCATACACACATAAAATTTAAAAATGTCTAACATTAAAATTGACAATTTTAAAACTACATAAACACATTAAAATTCACAATCAACAAATTAAAATTCATAATTATAAAAAACATCAACGCATAAATTTCACAATTCAAAGACAACATCAATGCACATCAAATTTCACAAATTGCAAACACACATTAAAAATTCACACCTTCATAAATTACAAACATCAACACACATTAAAAATTCACACCCAGATACACCTGTTGCTACCCATCCTCCCATCCTCATCGTATGGTATTGATTTTCATCATTATTTCACCATAAAAATAAATTCATCAGTAGCATCATACTCTTGAGGTTATCACGTAACAGGCACGAACCCACAACACTTCAAATATCGCTATCAAACTCATAAAATTTCCAATGTTGCAATACAAATACATATTTGAGAAAACATAAAAATTACCATAAATATTTGCAATCATGTTATAAATCAACAAAAAAATCATTTCAGTTTAGGAATTGACCTTCTAAAGTTGTTAGAATTGTCCAAGGGTTGCCAGAGTGTTTAGGAGAGCACTAGATCTTTTTTGGGATAGTGGTGATGGCATTACATGTCACCGCTACTGCCAGCACATGTAACAACATGCTACCACTTTTAAGGGACATCACCTGGTGGATCAAAATTTCTTTTATCTCTCTAGGAAAGGGACTCATCCATCTTGGCAAGCTTCATGGCTCACATAAAATCAAATTCATCATCATGGAGTTGATTCCCTTGTGTTCGCTGGTAGCTTATTGTGTTTGATCTTCTCTCGGTTTTCTTTTTCCCCTGTCTTGGCTTTCAAGTTCTCTCTCGGTTTCCCCTTCTTTCTCCGTTTCCCGCCCGTTCTTCATTTCAAATGGCCAGAAATAAAAGAAAGGCTCCTTCTACAATACCACGTAGACAAGAGAACCTGCATGCCCCTGTTGCTACTCCCGATGCCGAATCTGGGGTTGTTCCTCGGGTGTCAACCTCATATATTTCTTCCTCTACATCAATCCCCCATAAAGGTCTTTGTCCCAACATTGTTGGTCTAGTTGCAGATCCGCTGATTGCTACAAGATCTTAACCTCACGAAGCCGTCGTTGTCGACGATGTCTCTGAAGATGTAGATCTAAAAGAGGAACAACTGGATTTCACCTTCTCTGAGGATGAAGGTGATGTACCTCCTAACCCTTCCCCTCCGCCTTCCGCCACACATATGTCTGATTTCCATACTCCAGGTGGAGGTATGTATCCAAGTAACTCTATACCAGAGAGTACCCCTCCTCCTCTGTATGATGGCAAGTGGAGGGATCTTTTCTCTTCTAATAGAAACTCTGACGCTTGTACTAAGCTTAGTAACTTCTCCCTTTTTCACACTACCAAATCTTGTTCTATCTCCTCTGAAGATTTTCACCATAACTTTGATGTTTAGAAGTGGTGTGCCATGGGTTACGTCTCTGGTAAATACCCTGGCTTTAAGGCTTTGAACAACCTTATTTCCACTGTTTGGAAATGTGAAGCCACCCTCTCTACCCATGAATCGGGTTGGCTGGTGTACAGATTCAATAGTGAGGATAAGCTTGCAGTTCTGCAAGGGGGCCCTTATCTTGTTTATAGACGACCACTTATTCTAAGGCCAATGATGCAATTCTTTGATTTCTCTAGTGAAGAGATGACTAGAGTCCCCGCCTAGGTTAAGCTTCCAAATCTTCCTCTATTATGTTGCTCATCGATATGCTTATCCAAGATTGCTAGTATTCTTGGCAAGCCAATCTAATGCGATAAGTTGACTTCTAATCTTGCAAGACTCTCTTATGCCCGTGTTCTAGTTGAAATTGATTTGCTAGAGGAATTGCTTCATTAAATAGATGTTCTTTTACCAAATGGCTCTACTCTTCATCAAAAGGTTATCTATGAAACCCTACCGAAATTTTGTAAGCACTGTCATGTTCTTGGCCATTCCAATCTCCTTTGTCCTAAGGTGGCTGTTGTTGCAAACAAAGAGAATGGCAATGCTGCAAAGGGTAATTTGCCTATGGAGAGTCAAGCTACTGCTCATGAGAAGAACCCTACTCAGGGGAATGTCTTTAGCCGCCCGGGCCCATAATTCAACAAGAGTCTTCCCCTTCAGGAGAAGTCTTCGCCTGAGGTTCATAATTAATCTCCAGTCCAGAATGTTTCTGGAGTGATTTTTGATGGTTGGGTAACTGTTAAGCCAAGGAAGAATGCCAACAAGTAACCCCATCCATGAAGCACAACAACGGTTGTTAGAAAACCTTCTACTTCTTCTAATTGTAAGGAGGTTGTTTAGCGTATTGAACTGGGTCAGGCTAATATTGGTAATGTCTCTGTTGCAAGATAGATCACTAGGAGGTCTGCAAGGAGACTTGTTTCTCTTCCAACTGAAAGTGGTGGGGACAACACCCTTACCACTCATAATTCATGTTAATACATTGTTGGGACATCAGGGGGCTTAATAGTTCCTTGAAACAACATGGGGTAATTAGCCTCATGAAAAGAAACAGGGTTGATGTTTGTTGTTTGTTAGAGACTAACGCATCCTCTTCTAAAGTTGGTCTCATGCATAACTTTTGGTTAAAGTCTTGGAAATATCTCAGTAATAGTGTGGCTGCCTCCTATGCCCGGATTGTTATTTTTTAGAATCCTAGCACTGTCAATATTGATTTATTTGACTTTTCTACTCAGGCTATTCATGTTCTTATTTCTAGTCTGGAAACTCACTACACTTTCTGTTGTTACTCAATTTTGGACCCCACGTGCTGGAGACGGTGTATACCTCTTTTGAACAGAGTGTAGGAGTTTAGCTCATATTCGCCAAAAGATTGACAAAAGCACAGAAAGAAATATTTTGTTTT
>Ga0307509_10005346_pt1 | contig 17931 bp, 28 predicted proteins | sample 10_EM_MG_FD_202245 | JGI IMG/M metagenome (GOLD analysis project Ga0307509, IMG submission 202245) | Populus trichocarpa ectomycorrhiza microbial communities from riparian zone in the Pacific Northwest, United States - 10_EM | ecosystem: Host-associated > Plants > Roots > Unclassified | place...
CAGAGGGACTTGGGGGTTTGGATGTTTCCTGGGGTGAGGAGGGTAGGGTTTTTGTCGGCCATATCGTTAAAGATGCATGCTGTCTTTGTACCTTAATAAAACAAACGCACTTGATTTAAAAAAGAAAAAAAAAAAAAAAAACAAAAACGGTCACAGTAGTTAGCACCAACCATCTCCTCTACACCTCCGGCGAATGAAATCTCAACACCCGGGAAATCATCGTGGGATCCACCACCACCCCCTCTCCTCCCCCTTGATGGCTCCTGCTTAGGAGAGCGATGCTAGAACCCCTCCTCTCTCTCTGGGGTCTACCCCCTCCTCCACAGAGTTCTTGTTCCTGTTCATTGTTGACTCCCGCTCATGAAGTTCAGTTCTCCCCATTACCCACACTTCCTTTGCACCTCGCTTTGGCTTTGCACGGTCGGCATTCTGTCCTCTTCCATCACGGTCGGCGCTGAGCTTTCCAAGCCCTTTGCGAAGTACCTTTCCGTCTCGAGTGTGTGGTCCTGTCGGGGAACAGTTCGGTTAGGAACTTCAGCACCTCGTCTTCATTTCGCATTCGGAAAGGCATCGGCCGGGGTTACTCTAGTCGGTTGTCTCAAGTGTTCGGACTGTCCTTCCTCCTCACAGCCCCCTCCCACCACCCTCTAGGTCTTCGTCCCGTTGCTCGTTACAGCTACACCCACCCCCCCCTTCCCACACACTCAGCTGGCACCTTACTGCTCACCTCCAGCGGTCGATCTTCGGTCGCTATACAAAAAGCCGCCTCGGTTACGCCCGTCCTTCTGGCCGTCGCTAATGCCGCCTTGGCACTCCCACCGGGGACCGCTCATCAGAGTCTCCTCCTTCCGTTTCGCCATCCTGCCATCGGGCACCGCTTCGTCCCCCGGCACCACTCCGGTGTGCAGGTCCATACTCTCACTTCCTAGCTCGGGCTGATCCATGTCACTTATCAGACGTAAATAACCTTTGTCAGGGGTTCATTCATTTCTTATGTTTTTATACTTTCTGTAGTAGATGTCGCTAAGGGTTCTCCTCGCCTTCCTGCTTGCTTCTTGCCTTTCTACTTCCTTCAGGTGTACGCCTATGTTTGTAGGTTTTGGTTAGGCGATTGGCGAGATGTGTGGTTGGTCTCATACCAGAGGGACTTGGGGGTTTGGATGTTTCCTGGGGTGAGGAGGGTACGGTTTTTGTTGGCCATAGCGTTAAATCTTCATGCTGTCTTTGTACCTTTTTTTTTTTTCTGTTTTTTTTTGGAATCATATGATTATTGTTTTAAGGTACACAATCTTGCATGCAGCTGACGCTATGGCATAAAAAAACCCCCAATACCCCTGGGATAAAGCCAACCCCCCAAGTCCCTCTGGTGTGGAACTAACCGCACATCTCACCCCGGACAAGAAACCCTTGACTAGCTAAGAAGATTGATGAAAGTAATCAAATCAAAAACAAGCAGGACGAGTCAGGAAAACCCATGGCACATTCATCCAGAGAAAAATAGGCGCAAAAGGTCAAACAAAGTAACGACCACTTAAGAAGTTCCATGCAAACAGCACAGTGGTGGCTAGGCTCAGCATAATCAAAGTCCTGGAGAGGTCAGTCATGGGCCATCTATCTTGGCCGCACAATCAACAAAGAGGAAGGAAGTACTTCAATAACAGCCTCCCAGAGGCAGGCCGTGAGTGACCGTGGTCATAGTCCGAATGGTGAAGGGGTAGTTATGGATACCAGCCAGGTAGTTGTGGCTACCAGCCAAAAAGGTGGAGAAGCAGTAGGGTGCCAGCCGATCCGACCGTGTGAGGAGTAGGAGAAAGAGGGGCAGACCCATCTCTGTGCCATAGAAACTATCGGAAAACGTGTTCGTGTCTTGACTAGGCACCCTCTTAATGAGAAAGAGAGTAGAGAAATCGACCATGGCCTGTTAAAATGTTTTCTCTTACTGCAAACCCGGTACCCAGCCGTCTGTAACATGGGCGTTGAGAAGAGTGTTGCCGACCATGGAAATGCTCTAAGCGAGGCAGAGCAAAAGAGGGCTTGGCAGAGGAAACATCATTAACAGAAGACGAAATCCGTCAACCCAGAGTGAAGAAAGCCCAAAGGGATGAACTTAAGGGAAGGGGAGTGTAGAGGAGGTACGACTCCACCCCCTAGAGCAAGCTCATGGTGGGGTGTGGAGAAGAGAAAAGTGGTGATAATCCCGTGGTGTTGAGATTTCAATCGCCAGGTGTGTAGAGGAGACGGAGGATGTTGTTTTTGTACCTTAAACACATGCAGAGGATTTAAAAATAAAAATAAAATAAAATAAAATCAAAACGGTCACAGTAGTTAGCATCCTTCGTCTGCGCTACATTTCCGGCGATTGAAATCTCAACACCACGAGAAATCATCGTCACTTCCATCCACCCCCCTCTCGTCAGACACGCCACATTGGCTCTGTCTGTGTGAAGTCATCTGTCTTCCCTCTTCCTTTCACTTCTGATGGTCAGGCCTGGCAAGCTTGTTCCTCGGGGTTGGTTGAGTTCACCTTCACCTCCACTTCTCCGGGCTCGTTTAGGCAGCCCTCCACGGTCGGCAACCCCTGACCCGTCAACGGTCGGTTTTTTAGTCTTGGTCGATCTGTAAAGTAGCTGTCCCCTGTCGCACTGCTCTCTGGTATTGCACTACCTCCTTTGTGCTCTGGTGGTAAGGTTGGACTTTTCGAAAGATTGTGACACCGTTTCCGTCAGCCTTCCTCGCACTTCTCGCGTCGGTTAGGCCTCCGCCCTCCGCCTCCCCGACGTGTGGATAGGCTGGCACCCAACGCCTCGTGGCTCTACCCCCACTCTCAGACCTCTGCTCCCTCCTGATAGCCTTGGACTAGGGGCGCAGGTTTAAACCTTCTTTCCGGGTCCTGTTTCCCGAAATAGCGGACCGGATCTTCCGCTGATTGCCACCAGCCTGCCTTCTTTAGGCGGCATCCTCTCGAACTTGATGGCTCTTCCTGAGCCTCGGCCGGCAGGGCTATATGCCCCCGGGAGTTACCTCCCATCGTTGAGTTCCCGAGACCCATCATTCAGATGTCCCTATTCCTTCAGGAGCTGGGCCCGATGGGGTTTTACTACGGTTTAGCTTATAGGTTGTTTGATTTGGGGGAGTGGGTTTGCTTTTCTTTGCTGGTTGTGTCTACTGTCGGTTGGGGATGTTTTTCTTTTAGGCTAGGCTTTCGCGGGAGTTTTTGTTTTGTGGCTTTCAGGCCCGCTTTCTCATGTCGTTGTAGTTTCTACCCATAGTACTGGGCGGGGTTTTCTCTCTCGGGCAGGGTCAGAGGGCTTTAGCTTGGGGATGGCGGGATGGACTGTAGTTGGAGGTTTTGGACTACGTGGCCCATGCTTGGCAGAAAGTCTGTTGTACCTAGGACCGTGGGATGAGCACAGGTGTGTGTTTTCCCTGATACAAACAAGTAATAATCGAGATTAGCAAAAAAAAAAAAAAGAGAAATATGGTCACAGTAGTTAGAGCCCTTCACGCAACTATCTAACTACTTTGTTACAATATAACCTTTACCTTTACCTCTCACTTATATCCAACCAATCTTGCTGTTAGCGTCAGAGCAACCAAGACCTTATCAAGACAAGAACAGTCGCACATCTCTCTCACGTGAGAAGAGATTAAGACACAAAGAAGTCCCCTCAATATCTCTCCCCAATAGGACATTGGTGCGAGATACGAAGACTCTAAGATAGTCTAAGAACGAAGAAGAGATTATAAGTTAATCTCGGAAACAAGAATCCTCTCTCGTCCTCAAACGAAGAAGAACTAGAAGATAGTTACAGATCCTTACGTAAGTAATTTGTTACCTGTTGCATAATTAACCAATACAGGGTAGCATTGTTACACTATCTTATAATTTACAAGATTACTTAATAGCATAATTAGACATATAAGCTCCCGCGGTGTGATTTAACTGATAGTTGGCTCAATAGGAGCTACCCATATTCAGCCTCTCAAAACATACTCCATGGTGGCAAGAATGATAGCTCTAGAGTCCACTGACAACCCATATTAACGCTAGGAATCTAGAGGTGAAGGGCCTGGCTGGTTACTTAGCTATTGTGTCTCAAAAGAGCCCTCACCTCCAGGGACTACCTAACTATCCCTAAGAAGACTATCCTGCTAACCACATTCAGTCAGAGGGACAGCGATAACGTATATGGTGTTACTACAGGTTCTCTGATGACCTCACTTTACTAGCCAAAGAGCAACTATGTAGCCGTCTGCCTATGATATGTCGTCCCTGTAACCGGTACAGGTTACCAGTTTAGGTATGGATTTGTTTTATGTATTTGTTTCAGGATACGAGTTCAGGAGACTTGTATGCCTTGTTAGTTTGTTTTATGTATTGCTTTAGGATACAAGTTCAGGAGACTCGTAAGCCTTGTTATTTGATACTTGTATTGGTTCAGGATACGAACTCCAGAAGTTCGTAAGCCTTGTTGGATTGTTTATGGGTTAGGTATCGTTTGATTCCTTAGGATTTGGATATGATTGATGCGAGATGGATTATCGCAAGTGTATTTAAAGACCTGTATCACTCCGGACTTAGACAGATCAGACTTCGACAGACAGAGTTTTCAATATACTTGGTTGAACAGTTATCTTCTATTCCGTTCGATTCGAGAATCTTTGAGCTTCGCACAGGCCTAAGGCACTTGGCCTTCTCTTAGTAGTTTCGATAAAAGTAATAGAGTCTATACAATTACTTGTTGGCGTCTCCGGTACTTGATCTCATTTATACCACCGGTTTGGTTAGAGTCAATACCGATATCCCTTTGCAAGACCGCTACCCCACGGGAAGCAGTTACAGTCCCCATACTTAGGCCACGGGGGGTGTTAGCTCAAACCTTTCAAGTTCAATGGCATATTCAGGCCACCCCTGTTCAGGCGTCCGACCTCTCCATGAAGGCATGCCTGCCCCCATAAACATCTCATAGTTCATAGAATGTACGGTAATAGAGCTCTAAGTTCTAGGATGACTTTGCCCTCTTGGGCGTTTAACTGCTTTGGAAGTCATCTAGTCGACACCAAATGTTGTCCTGCAGTCCCGTGTAACATTTGCCTAGTTTTCTCGCCTTAACAGCCACTCAGTAGAAGTGTTTGTGAAATATGTCACACCTTAGTAATCGCCGGCGACCACGCCAAATGCCCTCTTGTCTTGCTCGACTGGTATCCTGATAAGCATGACATTTAAAACTCTCCGCCCTTACCGAAGCCAGTACTCCAATATATAATCCCTGTCTGGTTTCCATTTAAAAAATGGTTAACAGATTTGGAAATGTGAAATATGCTGCCAAAAAACAGAAGCTTCCTAAGACCTCCGGCACTGAAACGACAAATATTTAAAAGGCCATCATAATTGCCTAGTTCCTCTACCTCTGGCATATTGCTCTAGTGACCAAAATGGTTGGCCGGCCTTGGACAACAGTTAAAGGCTCTCTGGTCCGAGCATGGGAGCCATAATCATCAGAGAAACTGCCATGTCCTGGTCGCATACCGATGCTCGGCCAGCATCAGTGTTACATCATCATCCAGGCTGCTGTATTCAACCTCAAAATGACCAGATCCAAGTTCAGGGATCAATATGCACCTGGGGTTTCCTTGTGTACCGGTTACTCTATCCCTACATGAGTGAGAAGTCATGATTCCTAACATATTTGCCTATAAAATAGTTGACACAATACTTAGAGAAGCCAATATCAAGTAATCGCTAGCCAAATCCAGACCCAAGCGGAAGCTAGAGCATGTGGCTAAGAGATTAAAATGGGCTATAGCCCATAAGTATTCCACAGCAGAAGACTTTGTGAAGGTGATTTCAAGTAATAAGTGTAGTGTGGAAAAGTCTAAGGATCCAAAGCAGCAGTGGGTTTTTAGAGAGTCAGGAGAGAAGTGGCTAGCTGATTGTACACATCTAAAGAAGAAGGATTGGGGCATTTCGGTTATGGTGTGGGGGTGCTTTTGGGGTAAGAAAAAAGCCCCTTTGGTTCTAGTTACTTAAACTATTAACAAGAATAGATATATTAGACTCTTGAGAAGGGATCCTTTTCCTGTTATTAACCAAAAGATTTCTTTTGGCATGCAAGATATGCTCTTTCAGCAAGATAATGATCCTGTTCACAAGGCTTATAATGTTATGGATTGGTTGGAAAGAAACTATATTGAGGATGAGAACCACCCCTCTTATTCCCCTGATTTAAATCCTATTCACTATCTATGCAGTAAACTTAGAAAGCGATTGCATCAGGAGTACCGGAGGATGCGTGTTACCCCAGGAGGAAAAGAGACTGCTAGGAGCACGCTTGCACATGTATTACCATTGGTTTGGGAGACAATTCAGGAGGACCTTTTTGAGAAGTTGTGGAAATTAATACCTAATAGGCTAGCTGCCCTTTTGGAAGCAAAGGGAGGTTAAAAAGGTACTGGCTAGTATAAGCTTTTATTGTATTATGATAGGATCTATATGATTGATTATTGATCATCAGGAGTTGATTATTGGGAGTGATAGTAAAGATTTGTTAGCGCGCATACGCACTCACGGACCCGTTCATGATTGACAGTTGACAACCCCGCACCTGCCCCACCCCCACATTGTTGTTAATCACCGGCGCTCCGCGGACATGCAACCTCTACTGCCACCTGTTGGAATATGCGAGAAGAGTGTCGGAGGAATGACCGGAGTCAGGTGTTCGATCAAAGATGCGAAAAGAGGGGAAAGAGTGGGAAAGTGAGGGGTAAGAGATACAGGAAAGCGGGGAAGTAAAGAGGGGCAAGAGGGGTGAAGCAATGGCGTGAGAAAAGACAGAAATGGTGTGATTATGTTCAGAGACTCCCAGAAGATTTAATATTCTTTTATGTATTTAAAGAGACCCCTCCGGCGACAATCTTCAGTAGAGTAGGTCACAAAATAACAAGTCTGTCTTTGATATATTTGTCCCATCTTCGATACGCTTTCCACCCATACAGTGCACATGTTTCATCTAACCATTTTTCACAGGTTATGAGCCCGGCGAAGATCCCCTGATCTATCAGCGAAAAGGACACTCACCTATAACGAAACCAACACCAGAAGAGGATTACTTACAGGATGTCAACTCCTGCCAGTGGAACAGCGGGCGGCACAACCACCAGTAGCAGCTCTGGCACCAGAAATGCCAATGTGAGTACGACCTCACTCACGCAATCGATCGAGAAGTTAGATGGGGCTATGGCAACAGGCTAGAGTAACCATGATGCCTGGCGGTTCAGGATAATCCGTATCGTGAAGGAGAAAGACTTATTGTTAGCAATGGAGGACTCAGAGGACACGGTCAGCTCCAGCAAAGATGATCAGGCCTTTGCCATCATCACCTTGAATATTAAGGATTCCCAAATCCCTTATATTCAGGACGCGACTACAACCAAAGAAGCATGGACCGCACTCAAGGAAGTACACCAAAGAATGGGAATGAATGGAAGAATGGTGTTGATGCAAGTCTTTGGGGTTTGAGGATGTCTGAGGGGGACGATATGGCCCAAGATCTTAATCAGTTTAGGGAATTAGGCAATCAGCTGCGAAGCCTTTCAGAGGTCGGGAAAAGGGATGGACGATACCGAGCTGGTGACCATTCTGACAATGAGTCTTCCGGAATCCTATGAGCCCTTGGTAATGGCTCTACAGTCCCGTAGTGATAGAATAGCATTTGACCAGATGGCCGGAAGTTTACTGCAAGAATCTGGTAGAAGACAGATCAGCCAAGCTACGAATACTTCACCACGGGGAAGTAATATACCACAAACTGCATTCACAGCTCAGAGACCAGCTATGGGATCCAGAGGATATAGAGGCAGTGGAGGGATGACCTTTAATGGGCGAGGAAGGGGAGCATTTCGTCCCAGGTTCCGTGAAACTATTAGCAATGGAGTAAATAATGAAAGAAGGGGTATTGGACTTACCAGTATGCAAGCGACAAACACAATTAAGTGTTACCACTGCGGGAAAAGTGGGCACTGGAAAAGAGATTGCTACAAGCGGAAGTTAGAAGAAGCCGCAGGAAGCGGAACAAGAACAAAGGAGTTTACCTTTCTGGCCGAAGATCCAAGCTGTCTCGCCGGAGGGGACTGGATAATTGACTCTGGCACGAGTCAACATCTCTCCCGCTTTCGAACTGAGTTCACCATCTATAGGACTGTTAGCCAATTGCAATCAATTACTATCACAGATGGTACCAAAATCCACGCTCATGGAATAGGAGATATAGAGCTGAAGACAGAAGCTGGTGTTATACGAATGACCGATGTGTGGCATCTACCAAGCATCGCAGCTAGCTTGATATCTGTCGCACGGATGGTAGATGCTGGGTATGCGCTAGAGTTTGGAAAGACAACCTGCTTTGTGAATAACGGGAGAGTTAAGACAAAATTGGGACAGCGAAATGGAAGCCTATATCACCTTTTCCGAGATACTCCCCCTTCAACCACCGAATCCAATCCAGCAAATAGTGCAAGCCTCGGACTCGCGACCAACCAATCTTCCCGTGCATCGCTCGAAGCTTGGCACTGTAGACTCTGCCATTGCACACTAGATACTTCAACAATTCAGTATCTCTCATCCAAGGTTTCTGGTATGAAGAATAGTGAAGCGAACACACCTACGACAAAGATATGTGGGATTTGTGCAATGGGAAGGCACTACATGGAAGGAGAACCCAAGGAATGGGAGAAGGCAAACGAACTCCTAATGGTGGTACATACAGACTTGTGTGGACCAATGCAGACTGCGAGTTTGCATGGTGAACGATACTTCATCACGTTCACTGATGAGATGAGTGGTTGTGTCAGTGTTTGACTCTTACACTCAAAGGATGGGGCAATTGCTGCATTTCGGACATACCAAGCTCGGGCAGAAAAGACTAGCGAAAGACAGGTTAAATCAATCCGAAGTGATGGAGGAGGAGAGTATCTCAACAAGCCATTCCAGAAATACTTGGAGGAATCTGGAATACAACATAAAGTCACCCCACCATACAGCCCATCCCAGAACGGTATTGCAGAAAGAATGAACCGGACACTTATGGAAGGTGCGCAATGCATTCGACAAGATTCGAAATTAGATAATAGTTTCTGGGGACCTGCAGTACTTACTGCCGCACATATTCATAATCGCTTACCATCACCGAGTCACCAAAACGCTTCCCCCTTAGTCCACTGGACAGGAAAGGAACCAGGTATCGGCCACCTACTAGTCTTTGGTGCTACCACTTGGGTTCATATACCTAAAGAGAAACGACGCAAACTAGGTGCCAAGTCAGAAAAGTGCATCCTCATTGGGTATGAGGAGGAGGCAGGGTCAAAAGTATACCTCTTATACAATCAGGACAAAAAGACAATCATTTTATCTCGGGATATAATAACAGATGGATCCCCAGTGGCGTCCGATGAGCAACACTCTGAAGTGCGGAAGGCAAGGATTGAATGGGAACCGGAACCTAAAAGAGAATCAGCACAGATTAGCGAAAACATAACTGATACCTTTAATAGACCAGAGAGGATTACACCACCGCCAGCCCAACCAGAGCTCATTACAACTGCCAGCATTCAGGACACAATAGTCCTCCGCCAGTCGTTAGCAAATCTGGAAAATATGGAAACAAGAGAAAGGGGGCAACAACAAGTTGGGGTACCAAGATCAGAAAGAAATCGGAGGAGAGAAGAGATGTTTGCCGGGCAAGCCAACTTTGCACTAATGGCAAATACGGAAGATCTCGAGCCCCAAACCTTAACCGATGCACTTAGTAGTACAGAAAAGGATAAATGGCGAGAAGCATGGGAATCAGAACTTACCTCGCTATCGAAAAATAACACCTGGGTGTTAGAGCCGCTTCCAGCGGAGAGAACTGTGATTGGTTGTCGTTGGCTTTTTAGAAGGAAGAAAGATGGACGCTATAAAGCATGGCTAGTGGCTAAAGGGTATAGCCAAAAGCTAGGAATAGATTATCAAGAAACCTTCGCTCCTGTTGCCAAGTTTACCACAATTCGGACGCTATTGGCCTCGGGGTGTGAGAGCGATTGGGAAATACAAGAAATGGATGTAAAACAGCCTTCCTTAATAGCGAGTTGGAAGAAACAGTTTACATGGAGGTTCCAGAAGGAGTCCCAATCCCATCACGGCCAGCGACACCAGGATACCAACCACCAATTGCCTGCCAGTTGCTTATATCCATCTATGGATTAAAACAGTCTCCGCAGGCATGGTACGGTAGATTCGACAACTTTTTTCGCTCCAACAATTTCACCCGCAGTAATATGGATCATAGTTTATTTGTTAACTATGAGCAACAGGTAATCCTATTACTCTATGTGGATGACCTGGTACTGGCCGCACCAACTATCCAACAGATTAATTGGATCCGGATCAAGCTGCATACAGAATTGGAGATGACAGATCTCGGGGAACTGTGAACCTTTTTGGCACTCGAGATTCTACGAAACCGTACCCTAAGGACTCTACACCTTTCGCAGACTAACTACATCGAAGAAATACTCGCAACTCACCACATGCAAGCATGTAACCCTGCAACCACCCCTGCATATCCTCACATTAGACTTGAGAAAAGTAGCCAGGATTTTGAGGCTAGCGCAACAGAAAGGAGAAACTACCAATCCGCCGTTGGCTCTTTAATGTAGGCAATGCTCGGTACCCGGCCCGACATTTCATACGCTGTATCGAAGGTTAGTCAATACGCCACCAATCCCAATTCCACCCCCTGGTCCGCTGGCCAAAGGATATTTCGGTACCGGACACGAACCGCAAATGGCGGAATCTGCTATACCATCAAAGGCAATTGGGTCCGGATTCACGGATGCTGACTGGGGCTCCGGCGATGACCGGAAATCAATTGGGCGGTATACCTGTATTCTGAACGGAGCATCCATCTCATGGAATAGTAAGAAACAGACTACGGTTGCTCTCTCGTGAACCGAAGCGCAATACATGGCCCTAACCCAGGCCGTTAAAGAATCTATATTGCTCCAGGCCCTCTGGCTGGACCTCGCCACGCTTCTGCTCCCCTCTTTCCCCCCCCCTACATTTCCTAACACCACATCGTTCTGCGCACGATCTCCTCTCCCACACTTTTCGTCTTCATTGTTGGGCCTCGCGTCCCCACCCTCACCTCCAGACATGGCCGCCCATCAGGGTGTCCCCTCCAGAATCGGTACTCCAGCCCCTCTCTCTCCCCTCCCAACCACTGGAAATCTGAACCATCTGGTCTCGCTTTTCCATCAAACTGCCACCGACCTAGGGCTCCCCGCCGCAGGTTTTCCCCCCATTACTCGAACAAACATCTCCACACTCTCCATTGGGGAGCAAATGCTCCTCCCTCTACTTTGCACCTCGCTTCGATGAAGCGTCCACATCGCTACTGCTCTCGACAACCTTTCGACTGAGATCCATGATATTTCTTTACAGGTAGCCAACCTGGATTTCTCCCCGCAACCCCCAAACCTCGCCCCACTCCAGGCATCTCTCCATGACATTGCCTCCCATCTTCCGTCAACTGCTCAGGCCCTTTTTCCCCCCCAGCACCCTACAGTCCCACAGCTGACCACACCCCCCTCCGGAGGACAGCGCCCAGCCCCCACCAGCAGCACCAACCCTGCTCGCCAAGAGAAAGGGAAGGAGAGAGCTCTTCCGGCGCCACCCCCACCACCACCTAATACGGTGTGGCCCTCCCCCGCAGCTGACCCGGATCTCACGAGATACAACATGTCAACTTCCCCTTCCACAATATATGGCAACCCTGAGGCGTTTGCCAAGAAATACCCCCACACGTGGGAAGCGGAGGAATTCGTGAAAGGGAAATACCCCCCCGGTCCCGCTTGGACCCCCGGTCATTTAGACCCGCCTGGCGTCCCCCCACCACCATGGCTCCCAAGACCACCCCGACCTACGCGCAGGCTGTCGCACCCCCTGCTAAAGGAAAGAAGGGTCGCCAGGCGAGATGTCCTGTCTCGACTTCCTCCGTTGCGGTTGCGGCGGGTGAGGTTTTTACGAAATCTCCCCCTCCTCTCCCCCAAGCTGTCTGCAGATTTTTCGCCTCCAGAACGACCTTCGAACCCCACCCAGAAGCGCTCAAGATAGCAGCCCACTTCCCAGATATCGCTGCCTCTGTCCTCAGAGAGGGCAACGGCTCCCTTCCCCTCTCTGCATGAGTCCATCCGCAATGCCAGGGGAGTCTCCATTCTCTCAGCACGTTACCTTAACCCGGACCAGGAGTCCCACGATCAGAAATCCGCAACCTCCGCTGTTGTCACCGTGGCCCCGCCCGACGCTTTTGCCATCCTCCACTCCATCAACCTCTTCTCCCGGAACCGGAGAGTGGAACAGATGTTCTCCTCCTCTAAGAACTGCCGATATAACACATGCTGGAAGTTCGGTCACATCGCCACCCGCTGTCCCAGCACATTACCAGTCTGTCCATTTTGCTCGCTCGCCTATACCAAGGCAGAGCATCGCTGTCCTAACCCTTCCTGCCCTAAGGTGGCAATCTCCGACCTGTCCTCGCCTGCTGTGCATCCTCGGTGGCATGCTGTCCTAACTGCCAGGAAGAGCACTCTGCGCGCATTAAGGATTGCCACTCCCGCCCAAAATCGACTCCAGAGGCACCAGTGGTGCCATCTCGACAGACGCAGGACAGCATGGATCTCACTGAGGACCAGGCTGGCCCTTCGACGATCCTTCCCTCAGCATCAGGTACCGCTCCCCGAACCCCGAAGGCCTCTATACTCCCCCGCGATGCTCCTCCACCTAGGCAGAGAGCCCAACGGACCATCACCATTACCGATCTCGCCCCAAGAGAGGGCGGTGATGAATCTCTAGACTCCAACTCCTCTGCGGGCTCTGCCCAATAATGGAGAACTTTTTCACTCGAGACACCGACAGCAGGGCTGGCTTCCCGTCCTTTCCAATCGTTCAACATAACTGCCTTGGGAGCTGGGATGTTTTTCTTTCACTTTTTCACGGCTTTACCATGCTGCCTCACCCACCTTTGCTTGTAGCTATTCAAGACCCGCCCTCCAGATGCTCGACTCTGCCTACATTCCCAGGGTTTATTTCATTCGCCCCGCCCCCTCCTGGCCGCCCGCGGGTGGCCATTTATGTGTCTCATGCTCTAAACCAACATTTGTCCTGCTCGACCCTTTTTTACGACTCCTTGGAGATGCTCTCGGTTGATGTTTTTTCCCTGGAATGCCTTTTTGGGTCACCTCACCACTCCCTCATAGTCACCTCGTTGTACCTCCTTCGCACAAATCGTCCCCGCTATCGCTCCATAATGCCTGAACACTTTTTTTCCTTTCTCTCCTATCCCCACCTTGTTTTAGGTGACTTCAACCTTCACCACCCGTCGGCAGATCCCTGCCGCTCCCTGTCCGAAAGGGAACTTACCATCTCTACAGGCTATTTTGACGCCGCTTTCGACATCCCATACCACCTTCTCAACACCCCTGGGGTTTATACTCGGTTCCCATTTGACTCCAAATCGCCTCCCTCTGTTTAGGACGTGGCCTTCGCAAATACCTCCCTCTCCCCCCTGGTCTCCTCGTGGGACACCCCCCTCCGCTGCAGTGGTTCAGACCACGTTCCATGTGTGGTAACCCTAAGACAACCAGCGGTTATGCTACCCCCTCCTACCCCACACTGGGCCCTTCTTGACCTGGATGCAGTTGGGAAGGCACTAGACTCCTTCACAACACTACCCTGTCCGGCGAAACCCACGCCTAACTCCCTAAGTAGATGGTTCGACATCTCCTCTACCCGCCTCACCACCCTCTTAATCTCCCATGACCCGAGCAAGCGCCCGTGCTCCCGCTCTAAGCCATGGTGGTCCCCGCGACTATCGTCTCTCAGGAAGGAGTATCACAAATTTGCAAGGATATCCCATCTTGACCCGTTCCCCCTCAACTGGAGCAATGTGAAAAGCTCGAGGAGAACATACTTCAAGGCCATCGCCTCGGCCACGAGAACACATGGGTCGGACTTCCTGTCCTGGGCCACTCCGCGCTCCATCTGGACGGCCAAGAGGTTTGCATTCGGCCGCCCAGCACAAAGGTTCCCGGACCTACCGGGGGCCTCCAATCCGGCCGAGGTGGCGGAAACCCTCCTGGACCACTTCTTTACCTCCAAACCCCCACCGCCCCCGCTCCTTTGCCTCACGCAGTATCATGACTACACCCCCCTCACCTCCGAAGAGGTCTCCAGGGCCCTCTCCAAGTCCTCAAACACCAACGCCCCTGGGCCCGACCACATCCCATACTCGGTATGGAAGTCTGTACACCGCATCAAACCCTCCCTCCTTCCATCCCTTCTGGATCCCCTGTTATCCCATGGATTCCACCCCCTCTCCCTGAAGAAGGCACTTGGTATTGTCCTCGACAAACCTGGCAAACCCTCATACGACTCACCCTCCTCCTTCAGGGTCATCCTCCTCCTTCGAACGCCTTCTAAAATCCTTGAGAGAGTGGTAGCTTCCCGCCTCTCGACCCAAGCGACAATGTGCTCCCTTATCCACCCCCTTCAGTGCGGGTCTCTCCCTGGGAGGTCCACCGCCAATGCCACCCTCCTCCTACAACATAATGATGAGTCCTTCCACCGCCTCCCCTACAAAGTCTCCACTCTCGTCCTCGATGTGAAGGGAGGCTTCGATAATGGAGAATCTCCCTCTCACCTCTCGATCCTTCGCAGAAAAGGGGTCAGCCCATACCTGGTTGAGTGGGTCGGCTCTTTTCTCAGAGATCGCACCTGCCGCCTGACCTTTCAAGGGTCCGCTCGCATCTTCGCTGCCGTTTCAGTCGGGGTCCCTCAAGGGTCCCCCATCTCCCCCCTATTATTAATCATTTATGTTTCCTCCCTCCACCTGGAAATCCCCAGGTCGCTCATTGTCTCCTACGTCGATGACTTTGCGGTCACGGTGGCCTCTCCGTCTTACAGGACCAACGTCGGCCCCGTTCAGAAGTCCTTCTCGGCGCTCAAGAGAAAGTCCTCCCCAATCAACATCTCCTTTTCCGTTCCCAAGACCGAGCTGATCCACTGGAGGACCACCAGGAGCCATGAGCCGCCGTGCTCCCTCCCGGTGCAGCTGGAAGAGCAGCTGTTCTATCCACTGTCCCGCCTGAAGTGGCTGGGATTCATCTTCACTCCCTCCTTTGACCCGAGGTCCCACTTCTCCAGGAGGTACACGGTCGCAAATGCCGCCCTGGCCACGATTCACCGCCTCTCCCCCCCTGCGATAGGCCTTTCACCCTACCTTTGTCTCTCCCTGGCCCGTTCGCTTCTGGCTCCAATTCTCCTATATGGATCCGCTATCGGGTATCCTCCGCCGTCTATCCTAGGCGCAATGTCCTTTTTTTGGCATCGTGTCTGTAGGTGGATCACCAACTGTTTCTCCTCCACCAAGATAACTTGTCTGCACAGGGAGGCCTGTCTTCCCACGCTGCCGCTTCTAGTACGCCACCAACGCCGCCTTGCGGGCCTGAGGCTCATCTGCTCCCCCCCGGAGATAGACCCAGCCACAGTGCGCCTCCCGAAGTGCGTCCCCACATTCTCACCCCATCGTGCAGCCTTGATAGCCCGTGGGAAGATAACCTCTCAGCCCTACCTCTTCTTCAACCTCGACTGGCGTTCTGCTCCGGATAAGGCCAGGAACCCGAGACACGGACACAACGCCAACACTGCATTAGCCAACGTGGCCGTCCCCCTAGTAGATGACGTTTCTACACTCCCACCCATCTCCCTCCACCAACAGACTACCTGCCCACAGTACCGGGGGTCGTCCCCTCCTACGCCCGCCTCCAATTGAGGGCCAAACAACACCTCCTCTCCGACTGGGCTGCTATCCCAGCCCCCCCGTACTAACCCTATCCACCCTCGACGCGCCCCGATCCCTTTATGGGCTTGGGCAAGTTTTATTGCTGGCAGGATACACCAGATGGGCTCTGGGAAAAGATACCTTGCAGCTGACCCTACATGGGGCAATCCTGACGCCGACTTGTCATGCCGCCTGTGCTCTGAGGCCGCGCAGACCTTCAAATATGCCATCCTGTCCTGGGCCTCGTCCGCCCTTCAGAGATCCCGCCTGCTCCAAGGGGTCTTGGACCTGGCCCCCGAGGCCCCAGTCGGGTCCGACCAGCAACTGCTGATTGCCCTGGCTGAGTTCATTCGCACCACCGCCACTGGTTGTCCCGCTGGGATGCCCCCGCTTGGTCCCTCCCTCTACAACCCCCCGAATCCTCTCCTCACGTTACCTCCCTGCCCGCCTTTGGCCCTCGAGGCTGGTTAGGCGGTTTTTAGTCTCCTTAATACTAGCTACGGCTCCTCTGCGACGCTTATTGGTCGCGTTTGGGGAAATGGTTATGGTTGTTTAATTTGTTGCTTGTTATTTTGTTTTTGGGTTTTGTTTTGGCCATATCGTTAAAGATGCATGTGTAACGACCCTACGATAGGTAGCTACAATCACTAACACCTTAGCCCAAATGATATACCAAGTGGTATCCAGAGGTGGTAAGGTCAAATGTGTATAAATTATACAAATGGCTGGTAATCCTAGGATAAGGCCTAGGAAATAGTTGAGTAGCCTTAAGGTACTCTACTAGACAGGGTAACCTTTCGGGAAAACATTCGCATAAAGTCAAGCGATTTATGGGAATGTTACACGGACCTCCGAGACGACTTCTGTAGTCGACTGGAGGACTTCCTGCGGGGTTAAAGGCATAAGAGGGCAGAGTTACCCTACCTTGGGAATTGGGTCATTATGCCAATGGGTCCCAGTTACCCTGCTGAGGAACCCAAGTTACCCTACCTTCACCAGCAAAGTCATCCTAAAACTTACAGGTCGATTGCCTCACATTCTATGGGCTCTAAGATGTTATTCGGCGCGCACACATCTGGGCGGGGAGGCCCCACACCTGTATCAGGGTGGCCCGAACATACTATTGAACTTGGGCGGGTTTAGCTAACACCCCCCTCTGGCCCCAGCGTTGGAACGGCGCGTCATAGGCAGACGGCTGGGTAGTTGCTCCTTTGCTAGTAAAAAGAGGTCATTGGAGCAGCTGCCGTAAGACCGTATAAGTCGTCGCCGTCCGTCCGACTGAATGTCGTTCCCAGGATATATAAGGGGATTATGGGTAACCGCAAAATTGAGGTCGCCCATATATGGTCTCTCGGGCACCTAGGAGTCTATTCTTGCCTACGGGTAGTAGGGTAGTCTTGCTAGTGGTACTCAGGTAGTCTCTGAAGGCCGGGGTGCTTTCGAGACAAATACCTCAGTAACCAGCCCGGGCCTTCTCCCATTGATTTGTAGCATTACTATGGGTTGTTATTGGACTCTAGGGGTATGAGTCTTATCACGGTACAGTATGTCCCGAGAGGCTGGCTATGGGTAGCGCCCACTTAGCCAACCATCGGCTAAATCTCACCGGGGGAGCTTGCATGTCAATTTATCATATTGGATAGTTGCGTAGATTAAATGATGGACTGCATAGCTTGTATAGACGAAACTACCACTAGGCCAGTGAGTCCACCACCTAGGTATTGACTCCGGTTGTTGTCATGACAGTTAGCCACTGGTATGACTTCGATAGGAAGAGTTTTTCCACCTGCGGTTGTATTGTAGATGCATTGCAGAAACTCACATCCTATTAACGGAGTTAAGTGTACCCGAGTTGGTCCGACACTTCCAGCAGGATAATTCCTGATGGAGGGTAGACCTCGGACAAAGCCTGAGCAGGACAGGGTGCTTGCACAAGGTCGGAGTAGTGGTGAATGTCAAAAGGCTTAAATCTGATATCTACTTAAGTTTAAGCGTTTGGCATTCTACTTCGATAACCAACTTTCCTCGAGAGAACTTATTGAGTAAAGCTTTCAGC
>Ga0307509_10005347_pt1 | contig 17930 bp, 21 predicted proteins | sample 10_EM_MG_FD_202245 | JGI IMG/M metagenome (GOLD analysis project Ga0307509, IMG submission 202245) | Populus trichocarpa ectomycorrhiza microbial communities from riparian zone in the Pacific Northwest, United States - 10_EM | ecosystem: Host-associated > Plants > Roots > Unclassified | place...
GAGTGAAGCTTTCAGCTTAACGATATTAAGTTTAACCGTTTTGATTCTTCGTGAATTATTTACTCTATCTTTATCTTCTACTTTGAGTTTTGGTGCGGTCGCAACCTTAGAGTTCACCTCTCTATAATGTGCCCCCGTTACAATGCGCTATCGTCTTCCCGGGCTCTCCTAGAGGGATGAGAGGCATCAACACTGGAATACCACAGGGTTCACCCCTTTCTCCCATACTCTTTGTAATCTATGTCGGAAAACCTCTTCACGACTGCTTAGATCCTAGCAGATAATTCGTTTCGTCATACGTTGACGACATACAAACTACTGTCAGTTCCAACTCCTGGTGAATGAACTCTAAGCTTTTGGAAGACGCGTTCACAAGGATCAAAAACATTGCGACCTCCCTTGGGTTAGAATTTTTGACACACAAAACGGACCTGATACACTGGCGGACCCCTACAGAGAAAGTAGCTAGGAGTGAATATCCGATAGTGGTTGATGGCGAATGTATACAACCAGCACCCAAAGTGGTCAAATGGCTGGGTTTTCATTTTGAAAATAACCATAGCACATGGACCCACTACACAAACAGACTCGCCCTTGAGCAAGCTGCCTTCAACAGGATTAAGAGATTGTCTTCCCCAGGCGGCAGGCTTACACCTTACAGTGCGCGAAGAATGGTGAAAGCAATTATAATACCCACACTCCTATATCGTGTGGAATTTCGCGATCCGAGCCCCACCATGAGACACAAGATGGAAGTTCTACTGAACCCAGTTAAGTGGTGGATCACTAACTGCTTTTATTCCACTCATACCCATGTCCTGTCTGCTGAAGCCTGCATAATGCCAGTGGACCTATACCTCGAACAGATACGCAACATGGCTGCCATCCGATGGTCGACCGCGTTACCCGACAACAATATCGCAACAGCCCTCTTTCCACCGGACTTCCCTCTACATGACAGCTTCTGCCTTCCCTCCAATCGGAGGGCTGCTTTTTCTAAGGCTTGGGGCATGAAACCAAAAACGTGGGACTCATCTTCTTACACGTCGGTCCAAAGGATCCTCCCTATAGACAATGTGGCCAGGAGAGCAAGGCTACTCTTTTCGAAGTGGCCTGTCCCTCGGAAACCGAATATATGGTTACCGCCTGACCCTGACGAGTGCGAGTATTATGACAACACTCTGAAACAGGTCTGAGAACATATACACCTGAAATGGAAACTGCTCAACTATCCTGAATACTATGGCTATAGGCCTGCATTCAGGACATGCTGGCGCTTTATGACAATCAATAAGTTTGCCGCCTCCCATCTTCATCAGATGAGGGCTGGCAAGAGCTACCTGAAGGCCCAGAAGGACTGGAGGAATCTAGAAGCAAGCGTGCTATGTCCTAGATGTGAGAATGAACCTGAAACCTTCGAACACGTTATAACCGATTGCCAGGCCCACGCTAGTGCCAGGGTTGGGCAGCCGGATGAAATCTTTGACATTTCGCCGGAATCTTTGATTTGGGCCGAGAATAAAAAGGGGTGGGATTTGATGAAATGTTTGATTTCTTTTATTTCATTGAATAAGTTAAATTTTCCTGGTAATATGGATGTTTTTCCTTTTACGAGAGCTTCACAAATACAGTCCTGATTGAAGGAGAACAATATTCAAGGAACCCTGATTACAGGGGATGTTCACATTGATTTCATACCGTTAGGTATTTTTGGTTTTGTTTATGATTTTATTTCATTTGTTATGTTTTGTTTTGGGTTTTTATTTGCCATGGGATTTTTCCCGAATGCAGTGGTTGGACCCTGGGGAGTGCTAGTCATGTACCTAAAATCATACCAAGGATTTAACAAAAAAAAAAAAAAAAAGGACTTGCGCCCCTAGCAAAAGCCAGATTCACCCGAAAGAGGATGGCCCTGCCCTCGGTTAGCCCGGCTGCCCCTTCGCGTGGATCTCTATTTTTGCGGATCATAAGGGATCATCGCCAAGCCCGCTAGTTTTACCTGGTAACGAGGCCAAGCCCATGCGGGAACGACCTGCAGGAGATCGGAGAGAGGTCATAGCTGGTATCATTCACCGGAACTACTCGATAAGTCTATCATCGGCGGCTAGACTCTCGCGATCCGAGACAAAACACACCCAGAAGGAATACGATACTGTTATCCAGACGGAGTACACCCTGGGGAGGCTGGGCTTGCTGGATCTCGTTAACTGGTATTCGTCGGTTTGTTAGCCTGCTCTGCTGAGACTGTTGTGGGTTAGGCGGTGGTTTCTGTTGAGGCCCGTGGTAACTTTAGATTTTTTATCGAGTTTTTACTGTAAGGGAACCGCCAATCAATGGCGTGGTAGGTGCCTGCCCTAGAACCGCATACTCCTTAGCACCAGATATTCAATTGACATGGCTAAGTCCAGGCATCTGGTTCGATCCAAGAGTCTGATGCCTATACCTAGACATGTTATTCGAGTGCTATAGGCACTCGAATAATTGAGCTTCGCCCAAGACGTCCGAAATTCCCTCTTGGATACTAGTAGGGGGCGATCGCACAGCGAAAACTGACCCCCCCAGCCCGGGCTTGGGATCAAAAAAAAAAAAAGAGCAACTTGTGGCCCTTACCGGCAAAGGCAACTCCAACGTCCTAGCGTGAGGTTCGATTATTCGAATTCTTACGGTGGTTGGTCTCAGAGATTAAGGTAATCAAAGAGAGGTTGCTTCATTTGTCGAAAATGATTGTTATAGGGGTTAAAAGCCTATGCTTCCGTAAATTAGATAGAGCTTAATCATTTCTGACATTTTAACCACTGTAACAGCTAGGCATATTATACGGTATTGCCTGAAAAGCTCATTCTTATTATTTCATATAGTAATTGACACTTCCTCACCTAATGTATGACAGTAGCTTAACATATATACAATACTACTAGGATAAATATTTCTCCAAAAACAAGCTCAAGACCCGAGACCAAGGCAAAATGAAGAAATAGAATGTTTTTAACTTCGAGTTAAAGCTGTTCGGCAGAGGTCTTCGTCGGACATGTCTCGCATTTTTCATATCTTAACAGAAAGAGCAGTCGTAAGGTCGAAGTTGGCGGGTAGTTAAACTCTGGGGGGCAGTCTACCCACTAGTTGGAAAAAAAAATACTTTGTGTCAAGCACCAGTATTTCTGGAAATATTGAGGATTTTTATATGATACTAAGGTATACTCTATTTTCAGTGAATGTCGAGTATTTTACGGTGGTGTTCAAAACAGGGCTCGACATATCCACAACACAAGTACGAATGTGCCTTCAGTGGATAAAGGCTCGAATTAGTTTGTGCAACCATGAGTCACCCCACGACGATAATTCCTCAAAACGATCGTTCTCTTGTCCTCCTGCCGCACTTCTATATTATTGACCGTTTCCTCCCGTCCCTCATCCCATCCCTTCCACATATAGTTTTCCGCAAAACCCTAAGGTCGCCCCAATCCAACCCCAGCCCGGCACAACCATCACGAGCACCCCCACCCCCGCACCCCATCCAACTCTTCAACATATCACATCCCTGTAGAAACTGCAGCCGGCCCGCACGCACCCCTCCCTCCTCCGCCTTGAGTAGAAAAGAAAAAAATCACCCGGACCAGGGAACCGTTTCTGCGACCTGTTTCTGCCCTAGGGTGATTACATTTTTTCCCGGGAACCGCTCTGGGGGAAGGGTCGATCCGGGCATGCATTACTACTTTACCCTTTGGGGTCTTTCACGTGCTTGATAACAAAAACCTAACCCTGGGTGCTGTCTTTTTTTCTCTGGAGAAAATAGGTGCCGAAAGCAGAATATTTGGAGGTTAATGATATGGGCTGGTAGGGGAATCTTCAAGCGATGGTGTAAGGGGCTACTGGGAGTTGGTGATTGGGAGTGAGACTTTCCTTAGAGCCCAGAGAGCACGCTCCCCACTATTTCTTCATCCCAGTAGAATATAGGGCTCGTAATGTTGACCGGTTCGAGAGGCTTTATTTCACGGTAGATAAAGTGAACTAAGGCCCTGTTCGGCATGTCACAGCATAAAAATATGCTGTTTTCAGAAATACGGCATATTTTTATATCGTGAGATGCCAAACAGGGCCTAATAGTATAGGCTACATACAGTAGGCCATTTTTCCACCTACTCGCGGGGAGATTAAATTGCGACCAAGAGACAAAGAGCCTGTGGGATTCAGCCAAAGAAATAACCGCGGAAAGCTTTAGTAGCCTAAGAGACAGGGTATAGAGTCAATCGGACATTGTGAACTGAGCACTGGGTTCAAGACTCTGGTATCTTCCTCCGTCCCGCTGGTATTTCGTATCTATATGCATTTACTAGCATTTCCGGGGTGTCTCACAACCTGATCTTCCCACGAGCACATACGATACGTTGCAGCCACTATATATTTGTAGCCGGAGGAGAAATTACCAGAAACCAAAAGGGTATTCGTGGTCTCCTTGCAAAACTACCGTACCATTATCCATAACCGCCTTTCCAACATACACATACAAAATAGGGCTCGGTTACACTGTTCCGAACCGAGGCCCCCTTCGGTTACTCTAAGAATGGACACTATGAGCTGATGGAATGAGAAGCATCTTTTCATCCAAGTGCAATTGAGTTCCCTCTATTTTATGGAAGTAGTAACGAAAACATCGCGCTATTTTCTAGAAATTGAGTGTTTATAGTCACACCCCCATCCCAGATCTCGATGATCCGGATACCTCACTTGACCCCAGAGCTCCAAATTCTTTTGTACCAAAACCTGACCTGTGGGCCCGAATTACCTGCCGTGCCAGACGGATTCTTCGGATTTTGGCCATCCAGGATAGCTGTGTGCAACCGTATGGTTCCAGGGCTAGCAGTCAGCCCCGATGTTCCCGGTAGAGCTAAAAGTAGGCGATCTGGAAAGTCAAGATCAAAATCCTACACGATAGATACTGGGAGGATAGCGGTAGCTTATTAAGGTAGTTGGCCTTGTGACAGCCCTCACGCAGCGTCCCATAAGAAGAACTCAGGCTCATCATCTCTCTAGCCCAATATGCAGAGCAAACGTTGCCACCACGCCTCCATCAACAATTCTTCCACTAGCTTCTCCTTCTCTATCCAGGTAGTCCGCCATGCCTCATTGATAAATCCCCAGGATTGCCGTAGTAAACTTCACTTGATAGATCCTGGACTTCGGCAGCTTCCTATATTTCACCGGTACCCATTGCCCGTCCAGTCCCCCGTCCATATATCCGTAGCCCGGGAGTCCTCTGGTCTTCCGCCATTCTTCAACCATTGTATGTGTCTGTCCATCCAGCCTCTCCACCGACATGTGCACCACACCTCCGCGTCCATAGATCCACGGTCCATCAATCCGCCAGTCCATAATAATCCGCCAGCCCACCAGCCCACCAGCCCACCAATCCACCAATCCACCAACCCATCAACTCATCAGACCATCAGACCATCAGCCCATCAACTCATCAACCCATCAACCCATCAACCCACTAACCCATCAACCCATCAACCCATCAGCCAGTCGGCCCATCAATCTTCAAGCGATCCCTCATATAAGCCCCGCTTCAATGCCTCCCCTTCAAGCCTTTGAGATCCCAAATCGCACTTCCCCCTTTCCAAAGATGTTTGCGATGGATAGTGTCCTCCAAATCCCACGGAGACGGAAGAAAGGGCTCAGAAGGGCCTTTAAATACTGCATCGAACGCATAGAGTCGGGAGAGCCGCTCTGATATGAGCCGCTCCCCACTTTCTTAACCCCCACCTTATTCCTCACCGCTCGTGTAACGCCTTTTAAGTGTAACCTCTCACTCAAGACCCGACCGCCAGAACTCGACGGAGGCATAGCCGTAGCCTGCTGATCCTCAACAATAGCCCACCCTGCCCTGCGCGCTCTTCCATTTCCCTCCTTCCCCTTCCCTCCCTTCCCGCACACTAAGCGACAAGGCGTGCCCACAGACCGATAAGGGCCCCTGTAACCAAGTTTACCGCACCAGCGCTTTGGGCATCCACGCAAATCGAGCGACATGGGATTCTCCTCCCCATGGCATAGACCAGCAGATAGTCCTAATACTTGCATCCCTCGATCCATCTGACGACCCTTCCACCTCTTCTATTTCTCACCGATGATTACCACCGTGAAGCTAATTTTGTATCATCCCCATTCGATCCTGCGTTTTCCTCTCATAGGCACCAGCAGCTCTGCTCCGTCCTGAGACCGTCTGAAAAAGGAACTCTAAGCAAAAATGCACCACGCTGGATACAATGTATGGCCGTGAGCGGCAAGTGCTTTCCTCTTCACCGCTTCTGTTGAAATTAACCATTGATATTAATCCAGCTTTGACGCCCCCCATCACCCCTCCTCTCGAAAGGCAGGTTCCCCTGTTGCCTTGCCTCCCTAAAGTCTTCGTGGTTCGGAGATCTCATTCAAGGCGCTTGTTATCGCCGATATCGTCGAGGAAGGGAAAATAGGAAGAAAAAAATAATAGCAAAGCTATGAAGCTAAGAAAGGACAAGGATAAGGACCATAGGGAATCTTATCTTGCTCCGGAAGCCTCACTAGAGAGGGGGGTAATAAAAGGCCCGAAAAAAAACGTTATTGTGTAACCACCCACTGCACTCGAAAGTCATGCGGCTAAAAAAAAGAGGGAAAGGAGGATCCCCAGTGAAAATGTACGAGTATCAGAACAGGGGAAATGGAAAATTTTCGGGCACCAAGCATGAAAGCAAGGTTGAACTAATCATGTGCGATGGCAACTCGACCGCTAGCTAACTGACCGGGCAAAAAAAAAAAAGGTGCAGTGAAGCGGTGAGAGGAGGGGGGAGAAAGCGATAGTCATAATATCAGAGTTGTCCCATCGATCAATCCTGTGCGCCCTATGGATATGGTAAGTAAAGCGAAGTACAGCACGAGCGCTCTATCAATGTATTCCCTCCCCAAAGGGAATATAGTTATTTTTTACTCCTCGACCCTACTCGAGTACAGGGAGAACGAGGGACTGTTGTTTAACAAGAGTGGACAAGAACGCAAGGAGCATGCAAGATTAATCGTAGGCACCATCGATATGTTGGCTCATGCAGGGTAATTGCTGTAAGACATGATAGTTAGGCTACGATAGTACCTTTGCTGAACATCCACCATCGCGGGCAGGTGAGCGAGGGGTGCTTAGTCTGCATGCAGCAGAGTAACCTGGAGGTATCGCGACGGGGGGGTGGGGGGTTGTCAGTCGATAGATAGATAGATAGATAATAGGACGAAAACAATTGCCACCCTCTGTGACGCTTCAAAAAAAGTATTTCCCCTACTTCCTACTGCACTCCGCGAGTACTGTACAGTATAATGGTGTGAGATTATCGGCAATGAGGCCGCACGGTCCTCACCAGCTGGAGTTGAACAACAGCCAGCTTCGATGTAACAACAGGTCCAACACATTGATTCCAGAGCCGCGAAACCCTTGTAAGGATGGCAAGTGATCCTCTTTTCTCTATTCATTTTTTCACCCATTCCTTTCCCCAAGACCTGACAAACGAGTGGGACTAGGGGAGAACCTCACGTTTGCCTATTCTAGAGCGATTCGGAGTTTAGGGCGATTGTTTCTTTTCCAATTTTAGGGGCGAGGGATATATTTCTGCCCACCGTAAGTGAGCTTGAATTTCCTCTTGTGTATCGGATCTCTTGTTCCTGCCGTTACGGTAAGAAGTTGTGGTTGACGATAGGATGCTAGGATAGGAACCTAGGTTGATAAACACATCACCATTCCTAGCCTGGAGAAGAAAGGAAATTAGTTGTAAGTAAATGGTCCTTTCACGTACTGTACGTTGTATAGCTCGCTCCTTCAGTTCTTCGCTGTGCCTCGCGAGAGGAAAGCTGAAAACCAAAGACGATTCCCATGCTCTACAAAAAGTCTTCATTAGTGCATCCGAAAAAACAAAAATATCACCAATCCAGTGAGGCTCACCCTGAAGAAAGCACGTATGGTGCGTGCGCTTCAGGCATCTTGTCTCCCATGGCACAACAGAGCCGACCGAGGACCCAGAGTAAAAAATAATAATTGACGAACGACCCAAACAATCTTATATGATACCTACTTACCGCCGGCTCTCAGACAACCCATTCAATAATCGAATCTACAAAACAAAGAGGAAAGCTAAAGAAAAAGGGATGCGCAGGCAACCCAGGTTCGCTTACCCCCATCCCCCCTCGACATTCGGAGTAGGGAAGGTGGGGAGGGAATAAGGGTTTGAATTATCTTGCGCAGGGAGGGGAGCGACGTGCATTCTGTATCGGGCTCTCCGAGCTTACATACAGAATCTTCGTGGTAACGTAATCAGCCGGGCAAATGTGCGATACTGATGCCGTACTCTAATCCCATCTCATCTCATCTCTCGTATGATGCTCCAGTAGCCAGCATACCGCGCCAGACGTGACACTCTGCAAAACTACATCGCGCTGGAGCAAAGAAACTAAGAAAGTAAAGGGTCCCCGCCTAATAATTCGGGCAAGATACCAAGCTTTTAGCTCTGGATATACTGAAGTTTCTTGGCAAACGACAGCTCGATAAAGCACCTTAAGATATAGCCAATCGTATCGCATACTTCACCTTGGTGTCCCTATTTGCCTCGCAGCAATAGCGGTTGCCATAATACATTACAGTGCCTCAGTTCGATCGTCTTACTGGTCAGATGATTTTTTCTTCATCAATGCTGTTCCGGCGCTCTTGTTCCCCGGGGAGTGGGGAAAGAGCGAGGCATGTCGGCAAGAATTGTGGTTATTGGCGAATCAGGCACTCGTACGACGGCGGGGGTTTTTTGCAGAGTATATTGTGGATGAATGAAGAGTAAACAGCCGTAGTGGTGTTCGAGGGAAGAGGTGATTTGTGTAGTGTACAGTACTGTACTGCACAGTACGCTGGCGCAGCACCTTATTTTAAAGCCCATGAACTGTTTAATGAGTGAGTTTTCCACCCAAACCTTTATTATTATTTGGAATGTAGGCTGATAGGCTCCGGGATTATTTCTTACTTCTGGATGCACTCCTCCATGAGAGGTAATCTGGCTGTCGTGGTTGAAAGCAGTTATATGCTTCCCGGAGCTTTAGGCAGAGGGTGTCGAACAAGTATCTGGGCCTATACGAGCACAATTCGGTCAGCACCTTTTTTGGTGTATCAATGCCATGATTAAATACACCACTCCAATCAAGCCAATTACATCCCACAACCGCCGTATACCACCTTCCGCCACCTTCTTCCGCTTACCTCGTCCTTCCTTTCCCCCTGCTCCTATTACTTGCGCGCAAACTAAGTCATAATAGGCCTCGGATTTTGGTGTTTTATTCCCGTTGATCAGCACCACAAGTCAACCTGCGCGCAAGCATGAATGAATCCTATACTCGAGTGCACCAGCACAAATCTCCGCCCATCCTCCAAGCTGCCCCTCCAAAATGGTAGAAAAAAGGCACATATATCGCATCCCCCATCCCTCTGTATCTAGGCTCTTGACCCAAGCCACCATCTGCAGGCCAACCACACCACACTCCATTACCACCAGACCGACAGGCCAAGCCATGCCTAACTCACTCACTCGGCAGCCGGACCCAGGCCCAAACCGTAATAATCACTTTAACAGTAAGGGCAGGCGAATTGGGTCTTACGGTGGCCAAGGATATGATACTACCTGCTAGATACATGCAAATCTAGTGTGAGAAGGGCGAGGCTGGTCTACAAGGTTCCTTGCTTTCTTTTTTTAACACACGGTTACTGTCGGACCAAGGGGCAGCATGGATGTGGTTGTACTATGCAACAATTCGGGGAAGGGGCGGGGCCTGAAGAGGAAAAATATGAAGAGAAAGGGCTGTTCTGCTTGCATTGGGATCAGAGTTATTTGTGCGTCCGCCGCGGGTTTGGGGTCGATTGTTGGGATAGAGGGTAGAGGCGGCAGTTCTTGATTTCTAATAACGAGAGCGGACATATGGGCAGATACATGGCTCATGCCCGTGGTTTTCAGGGGAGAGGGTGGGGGGAAGTCGGAAGAGGGCTCTATATAACGCCCCTCATAACCTCCCTCCTTGTCCCAGACCATGAATGCACGAAACGAGCGTGATATTTTGTATTGGCGCTCATATACGCACAAACTTTGTACCATATATTTCTTTAATCTCTATTTTCGGATACTTGCGACTTTGGATAAGTAGGTTGTTTATTATGGGGCAGTCTTTTAAGCAGCATCGGATATAGAGGAGTTATATTAGGCATATTATAATATTATGTGCCAGTGCTCCTGCGCATACTAAATCATTGTGCAACAGGCCTCGGGTTCTAGTGTTTTCTCGTTGATCATCAACAGAACTTAGTTTGCGCGCAAGTGATTGAATGAGAATATTAGCTCATGTCCCAGCTCCAGGACTGCTACAGTTGAGAATGGCAGATCTAGCTAGCCACGATGGCTCCCCAAGCTCCAGATATAAAGACTCATCTCTGGCCCCGCGAACACCTATTTTCAATATATCAATCCAACTCTTAGCTAGGGCATTATTGTTAAACCGTGCCAATCTGGAGCCCAATAGTCCCGGCACTTCTGGCTCCTGCGCGAACATCTTCACAGGTAACTGGAGGTTGACCTCCAATCACCCCGCCAAGCATTGGCGTAGCACAAACTTATAATATCTCGCTTGCTAAAAGTCTGTTACCTATGATACTGTAAGCAATAATACACCGTCGGGCCTCTTTAATAATATCCTCTGCTTGCACAGATAAACCTTCATCGCCTCCACATATATATATCGCTGTAACATGATTGTAGAAAATTGTACAATTCCAGGAGTGTTTGAGTTTGTTTGCCCTGTGGGTCGGGGACTAAAGTGATCATATGGGCTGTGGCTTGCAGAAGATTTCTGTGAGGAAGGTCGTCGGACATATGTCGGGAGAAATGATCGAAACGCCGATCTGCACTACGCCGAAAAAGTGGGAAAATCCAATACCTTGAGCCCCTAATGGGGTTCTAGTATTTGTCACTCTTATCTAGTGCTTATGAGTGGCGACATAGATATCTGTTAGGACGTTCAAGCAGAATACTCCAAGTTAACTTACGGGTGATGCCATGCCGACCGAAGTTGCTATTAGATTTTCCGAAGTTAGACATCCAAACCAGAGCCAGCCCCGTAAGTATCTGTCTATGATTCTGTCCCCGTCGCAAATTTCCAAAGCATCCAGTATGACTACTTTGAACTCGAGTCTCTAACCCCCATTTCATTTATATCGAAAAAAGAAAAAAAAAACACTCCCAAGGGTCAAAGAAAAGCAAAGAGGAAAGCCACGCCACACCGAGATGACCGAATGGAGAAAGAAAATAACCAATGAGATGAAAGGAGGGATGAAAAAAAAAAAAACCCCTCGGACCAAAAGACATCCGTAATGAATATGTTGAATAAAAAATCCCTTTTTTCCGTTCAACCTTCGCCCTCCCCCCCCCCCGGTTGGCTACACCCCTGTTTTCGTACCTAGGGTACCTTTACTCATAGTTTGGCAACCCTGCCTCAACTAATCCGATAGCACTCCTGCACTCGACGATCCTGGTGACGACAAGGCCGGCTTTCTCAATGATATCCTTGAATTGAGCAGGCGTGCGCTCGATGCCATTGATGATAGCAGCCATGCAAAGATCACGCTGGTGGCTGTAGCGGGTGTGGTATCCGTAGTTGGCAGGGAGCGGGTAGGGAGCAGGGACAAGTTCCGGGCACCCGAGGGTGGTGTTCATGACTTGGTCGCAGATGAGGATGCGGGACTTGGGGGACATGCTGGGGCGGATGGCGGAGAAAATTTGGACACAGTAATCGTCGGACCAGTCATGTCTGTAGCAGGTTGTACGAGTGATGGTTAGTGAATGATGGATTAATTTCTTTTTTTCTCTCCCTCATTTCCCGCGAGAAAAAAAATGTTGGGAAGCTAAAAGAGGAGGGGTAGTGGGGACATACATGATGTAACGGAACCAGTAGACGTCTGCATGTTTTACGGGATTAACTTGGAAAAAGTCGTGGCCTTGCAGAGTGACGCGGGATCCGAGTGCTTCCGGGTTCTCCTTGGCCCAGATTCGCTTGGTCTGCTCGATGACTGCCGGGCGGTCCTGAACAATGAACTTGAGATTGGGGAAGCGCTTGGAGAGTTGGAGAGAGAAGCCACCTATGGAAGATTTTTTTGTTAGGTCGCTGTCATGTCCCCCTCATGACCCCGGAGGGAGGAAGGAGGTGGGAGGAACAAAGCAGACTTACCAACACCACCACCGACATCTACGATAGTTCCATTACCCAGAGACCCCCAAGGATAATCTATGAACTATCAGCGCACAATATTCCGTCGCAGGGGAGGAAGAACTTCTTGATGGGATGCTTACCATGAATGTGTGCAGTTCCAGTGACTTTACCACCGCCTAACATGGCCAAACCAAAGATCTCAAGTTCAGGACGGGGCTTGGTCTCGGTGGAAGTTGGGGCGCGAGGTTCGATCTTAGTCTCGCCGACACCGACAACATTCCGTGGGTAGCCTTGGCGCCCGAAGTCATCAGTATCAGTAGGGATCTTCTCCTCAAGCCACTCCCATCGAGACTTCTTGGTGCCGACAGCATCTTGCCAGGCAGTGAGATGAACATCGTATGAGGGGCCTTTGACGGGGTCGACGAGGGTCTTGGGGAAGTAGTCGGCGGCGCTGTACAAGTCGAGGCCACTAAATGGAAGCGTTAATATTGGCGTCTAAGGGTAGGTATAATGAGTGCTTACAAGAGCATGAGGTATGCTCGCAATGGCTCGTTCCCGGCGAGAGCATTGGTAACCCTGTTGTTCGCAAAGCAGTCTTCCCCCACCTCACGGAAGAGGTGGTTAGAGCAGAGGCAGCGCATAACGCGAGCTATTATTCAATCCGATTAGTCTCCACCATTCATTGAATTTAATAGATACACGGGGAACACTGACAAAGCTTCCTAGACTCGATTCCGGTTTTGGCGCTGAGATCCTGAGCGGAGACACCCTCTCTGTCATGGCCCTTCAGAATATCGGGAATGCGGTGCTCAGCAGCAATGTGAAGAGCGCGGGATTCAAAGTACTGCGATGAGACCTCTTGCAGACGATGCTGCGGCTCGGCGACGATCTCCGTCAGCATGCCAGCCGCGGACAGAATTTCACGACGGGCCTGGTAGAGCTCGTGTGTGGGGAGGGCGATGCCATCCTTGGTATCTGGAATGTCAATGGGGTTCTTGGCCCACTCGTTGATCATAATTCTCGCATTCTTTGAGATGATATCGGAGAGAGCGAGGAGCTGCTCTGCATCAACAACGGATCTTGGGGCGGCAATGGTCATTTTGTTAATAGCTATTTATCGTGAGAAAGGGAGGAAGAATGCGAATACCGGTAGTATGGCTGGATGGCAGGCAAGGGAATAAGAGTGCGAATTATCGGATGTTGTGGTGGGAAGAACCTGCTTAAGAAGTAAAACATCCAACCTAGTGGCTTTTCTTTTCCCATGTGTTAACCATCTCTAGCCCCCACACTTGCTGAGCAAATTACCGTACCAAACCGATATCGTGTGCCTTGGTTATCAGTTTTTTCTGGAACATGGAACGTATTTAGGAATAGTTTGACAACCACAACCCTGACGATCATTCGGATCCGAGTCTGGAAAAACCGAGTACTGTGCCTACGGTAAATTTACGAGTATAGTACCGGTCCATGCAGTACGCCATTACCGACATCCTTTCAAACAGAAAGTGCTGCGCTCTTCCGGATGTTTGATTTCTCGTTCTAGGGTCCTAGCATCCACTGGCGACCCGGATTGTGTTGCGACATTCATAAGTTACGGTATGCGAAACTGGTCGTGTTGAAGAAAAGGCCTTATTTTCTTAGACATGTCGACGACAATCAAGACAGCCCTGGGCTTAGTTTGCCGATGAAACCAACAAAACGTCGTCATAAAGCTGTTGGAGGGTGTCTGGATACCTTTGTCCCTTTTCCTTCCACCCGGCTGGCCCTGCGCAACTCGCGGTATGAAAGCCGCAATAGCTACTTGATCAAAATGCGACCCCGGTACCGTCGGTCCGAGAGATGGATTACCCCTCAATACCAGGGTCTTGCGAGAGACGGGCTATCCCTTTTCAAAGGAAGGATAATTAACGCACAGAACGAGATCCTATATCCTCACTCCTACGGTGCTCTCGCAATACCAGCGAAACTTTTTTTTTTACTGATGCAACAGGAAAGACGGTTGAGGTTTTTTTCTTCAGTTGTGTTGGTTGTTAGTGTTGGACGGTCTGATTAGATTACCGGTTGGATGAGATCCAGGTAGTTGAGACATCTCCTTGCTGCTTCTGACCAATTGTGATCTTCCGGCTACCGAGACAAAGTAGCTTTGAGCTCGTCCTGAACACCTTTATTTGAAAGCGTCGAAACGCCGACTAAACTAAACTCAGAGTCGGCAAAGGGTTAGAAGGAAAAGATCCACGGTGATTCCCTTTCTATTTCTGCCGCTCATTCGCATCTAATGTGGGCGGATGGCCAGAAGGGAAGGGGGGGTTGCTCAACAACTATTGGCGAATGTTATGCTCACATGACGGTGTAACTTCACCACTGTCAGGGCCAACGGCAGAGCAACAGTGCTCTCGGAGAGAAAAGCACAACCTCAAGGAAGGAAAATAGTCCACCCTGACGAAGGTGGCAACCGTGCGATGGACCTGTTGGATGAGGCTTCTGTTATTGCACATGATCCTGTAGTTCACAGGTACCGGTAATCGCCCCTGGCAAAAAGTGGCCGCAAACAGGGGTTCTCAAGAGGGGTACTACAAGTAAAGTTAGGGGTAGGGGTGAAGTACTGTATTGGGACAAGCAGGGGTGGCAGAGGCCTGTGCATGCTGATACTCTAGTACCATGGAAGGAGCATGAAGGAACCATAAAATATATCTACTGATTCGAGTAACTCTCTCACCCCTGATTGTCCCAATATTTCCCCCCCATCCGAGTTCCAGTGCTTGTATGGTACAAGTACGTTGCAAAACATTAGTGCGTGTCTGAGCGCCAATATAAAATCGGCTCTCCTGCTTCCGGGTACTCGAATACTTCTTGCCTAGGGCGAGTAGTAGTTTGCGGCACGGTACCGAATAATTGAACCGAGAGCGAGGACGTCCAAAATTCCCTCTCTTGGATAGGGGGCGAAGATGCTGGGAAAACTGTCCCCCTCTTTAGCCCCAGGTTAAAAAAATGTGAAAGTGCCGGACCTTCCCAGCAAAAGCAATTCCAAGGTCCTAACGCGAGGTTCAAATACCGGGATTAGACTATAAAAAGTCTTGCTCTTTTCTACTCGTAGTGGATTATTAGTGGGAGTCGTTGTATTGGCCCACGATAGGTTTAGTTCCGCGAGCTAACTGGATTAACGAGATCTAACGCATCCAAAGAGCTCAGGCTATACCGTGTCAGGAAAACGCTAACTATTCTCCAGAGCTTTTTGTTCTGAACCCGGAAATCAGAGAGAGACCTATCGAGATAGCAGGTCGAAAGGATTTTTACGGTATTCGAGTTCTTACAGAACACGAGTATGGTATTAATAAAGCAGCAGGGGAAGCTTGTCACTCCTAAGTTCGAGCGCAGCCGGTAGCAGACCCGAGCGCCGCTTCCAGACTAATATCGTATCAAATCCCACTCTGCAACCCCTAACCCCAAGTGTGCAGTACAAGTGCCACGCTCTCTTACAGTACCAATCTCCATTTATAATACCAAAGAGTCAGAGAAACGCCTCTCCCTAATTGACTGAGATCTCTCTTTCGAAATGAATGATCGGTTAGTACGGTGGTGCTTACAGACTTGTGTATGATCCTCTATATTTGGTTTTTGGGGCCTAAGGGCCCTCTATTACAGGTTGTATCATAACAGGAGCCGACCAGGTGAATGGCTTGTGAGGTATCATACAATATCCTCTCTGCGTGTTACAAGAATATCAGGCCCTGTAACCTACTAATTCCGGCAGGCTTCCAACCTTCGAATTTAGTGACAAAACTCCTTGGGAAGGATTAGTGCTTTCACGACACGGCGCAACCTGAACTCTTTGAGCACGTTGGATCTCATTAACTAGCATTTTCACTTCTTTTAATTTGTCAAACTAAACCTATCGTGGGCAGTTGCACTGATTCTGCAGATAACCTGATCGGGATGCCAGTGCTATGTAACTTTCCTGGCGGCCTTCCGTCCGCTTTGCACTAGCAGGCTTCCTTCCCCTCACCGAACAGCATATATAACAGGTGTACATTTTTCGTAAATGCTAATTTAGGTATCATCGGTAAAAGTGCTAGAAGTGCTAGCAAAGATGTTTTGGTGAAAGATAGCAACTATGCAACTTCAAAGACTCTTGAAATTTGATCGGGTTTGAGAAAAAGGTTCACCTTGTCTTGGGCACACATTAGGCATTTTTTACCCTGATTCGGCGAAGTTGTCCGAGTTTTTTATTCGGCTTACTGACAAACCTTAGTTATTGGGGATTAGAATCGTCTTCCAGGACAAGTTTGCTCCATGGATGATATTCTTCTTTCCATGGTATCATACCTAGTCAACCAATGAGTTCATTTGCATAAGACGCGAAAGGGGGTTTTTCACTTCAAGTTCACTCAGATTGTCAAGGGTTTATTAATGTTGGAGTTGTTGGGTTGCCTATAGGGCATGGGGTGAAGGAGCATGTGGTTATAGATGATGAGAGGATGAGATGTGCTGTGGCTAGGCACACTGTGATGGATTCTCGTTTTCACCTCTGATACTAGAAGCCATTGAATATGAGTGTCAGCTTTGTTTCCCTAACACTCGTGCTATTCGGGATTAGGTATCGGGTGCTTTAGTTTAGTTCGCCTCGTTCTACGATTGCCATTCAACATAAGGCATTAGCATGTTCGAGATGATCATGGAGTATCTAGGGTGACGGTGTGTTTATTGCTTTCTTTCTCAATATTTCTATTGAGTTCATGTTATTTCCTAAAGTGTTCCGTTCATTCATCTTAGTTCATAAAATTTCTTTTAACTCTTTGAGTTGTTAACTATTCATAGGGATACATGTATCATTTATTTTTGTTCTATCCTCACTCAGAATCTATCAAACGGTTAGGTCGTTCTCCTGCGTTCGGTTGTGCTTATCCTAAAGTAATTCCACTGTTACCGTTTCATCCTTCAGTGCTTTCTTTATGTTTCTTCGGCAACCACCTTCGAAAAAGCAACATCTCAGATGTCCCCCCACCAGCACACCCTCAGTAATTCTTCAGCATAACTAGGAAAAAAATATTAGGCCCTGTTCTTAGCGTCGCAATAAAAATATATCACAATAAAAGTTGCAAATGACATATATGCTAAAATAAATTTATAGCATATTTCAGAAATATAGGTGCTCTTTTGCACAACTATAAAATAAATATATATGCCAAGAAAATATATGCCCTATCACTTTTGTTGTAAGGGTAGGGTTAGAGAAACCATTTTCAAAGAACAGAGCCACATATTATAAATACCAAAGTAAACTCCACTCTGTTGACCAGCAATACACTACACCTACACATCCACACACCTACACATCCACACACCTACACATCCATACAGCTACCCTCTCTTGAACATTATGGGAAATAGTCTTTGGGTTGAAAACACTGAACAATTCCTTGTTCAAGCTCTTCTAAAGCGTGTTGAAAATGGAGACAGAACTGAAAATGGCTTTAAAAAGTCGGCATGGGCAACTGTGGTAGTGGAATTGAATGAAGCTTACAAAGATACATTGGAAAAGCCAATTACAATTGCTCAAGCAAAGAGCAAGGAAGTCATAGTAAGTTTATTCCTAATCTGATTTATTTAATTGGTAGTTTTACCTGTTTATAAAGTATATCTAATAAAGAAGTAGTTGAAAAGAGAATTTGAGATTGTTCATGCAATCA
>Ga0307509_10005348_pt1 | contig 17929 bp, 15 predicted proteins | sample 10_EM_MG_FD_202245 | JGI IMG/M metagenome (GOLD analysis project Ga0307509, IMG submission 202245) | Populus trichocarpa ectomycorrhiza microbial communities from riparian zone in the Pacific Northwest, United States - 10_EM | ecosystem: Host-associated > Plants > Roots > Unclassified | place...
CAATCTGCCAGCCACTTCTCCCCAGGTTCTCTGAAAACCCAATGCTGTCTTGGATCCTTGGATTTCTCCACACTGCACTCATCACTCCAAATAACTTTCTCAAAATCCTCAGCTGTTTAATCCTTATGAACTATTTCCCACTTCAATCTCTTGGCAATGTGCTGAGGCTTAAGTCTGGGCCTGGATTTGGCTAGCTATTTCTTGACATTGGCTTCTCTAAGTACTCTGTCCATTATGTATTCCCTAGCAGGTTATCTACAGGTACTAAGAATCATATTCTGTCACTCATGGTGGTACAGAAACTGTGGGTTTTTTTTTGTTACCTGTAGAAAGTGATATACCCGGTGCATATTTATCTCGGAAGTCAGATCTGGTCATTTTCCTGTTGGATTTGGCTGCCCGGATGATTGTGCGATGCTGTCGCTAGGCAAGACCAGGTGGGCGACCAGGGCGAGGAATATTGTCTAGAAATTGTCTCTCACATGCACGAACAAGGAAACTTTTCATTGTTGTCCATGGACCTCCAATAATTTGAGCAACGAGGGTAATGTTCCGGAGGCAATAGAAAAAGGCGATAATTATTCCTTTTTCCACACTGGTCATTTCTCTTCGAGTGGTCTTGGGGGTTCGCTTTTTTTTTTTTGATGCAGAAGTAGAATTTAAATATCCAGACCGGTTAACTATTGGAAAGGTAAAGAGGAAAAATTATTCAAAGGTAGGAGGATCATGGCTGTTGAGTACAGTAGAAAGTAGGTAACAGTACTCGGTGATGTGGCATTTGGTGAGGTTGCTTACTAAGCTTTCACGAACACTTCTGACTAAGGGCTGTAGGTATTGACTCCGGTTGTCATCATTGCAGTTAGCCACTGGCATGACTTCGATAGGAAACGTTTTTCCCCTGCAGTTGTATTGGAGATACATTGCAGAAACTCATATCCAATTGATGGAGTTAAGCGTACCCAAGTTTGTCTGATTCTTCCGGCAGGATAATTCCTGATGGAGGGTAGACCACAGACAGCCCTGAGCGGGACAGGGTGCTTGCACAAGTTCAGAGTAGTGGTGAATGTCAAAGGCTTAAATCTGATATTTACTTAAGTTTAAGCATTTAGCATTGTACTTTGATAACTAATGATCCTCCTGAGAACTTAGTGAGTTAAGCTTTCAGCTTAACGATATTAAGTTTTACAATTTTGATTCTTCTGAATTATCTACCTTATCCTTTATCTTTTACTTTGAGTCTTCGGTGCCATCGCAACCTTAGAGGTTACCTCTCTACAATTTGCCTCTGTTAGAACCAGATTGCTTGTTAATGCCAGTCGCTTCAAATCTATTATTATAAGGATGTAATTAGTCCAGTACAGTACTTTCTATGCTTATAATATTTTTCAAAAGAGCTGTTATCCCTTAGATGGATAACATGGTTAAACTTGTATCCTAGTCAGTGCCATCTCTGCATGCCAATCTCATGAGAACTTCTTCTCACCAACTCTGTAGATTTGATTTCTGCTATTTGTCCTTGTTCGCGCATTCCTGATTGGAGCTATTGGTAGGTATTAGTGTTAATCACTTGTGGAGTTTGCTAATCCTCAGAGGTAATAACCATTTTCACTAAATGCACATGTGAGATTCTCAATTCCCATGATAGGAAAGCAGAGCCAATGGCCGCAACCAACTAAGAGGACTGGAGGACAAGCAAGCGGAAAAATAAATATCCAAGAAAATGTTGGCACTCTATACAGTTCCGATCTACTCTATTCACCATTGCCCCGAATATCCCATAAAGCTAAGGCAAGACTTTCAAGTTATATTGTAGGTATTGGAATAGGATGTCAACTTTTCATATATCTTGTCCAACTCATGAGTTAGAAAACACATTCCTCTAATAAAAAGTTAGCTCAGGAGGATTTTGAGCTTTTTTGGAGAAAGGAAATCATTGGTATATTAGTCAAAAATACTAATAAGTATGCAAATAAAATACGTGCCGACCAAGCTCTTACCTTCTGGCCTTCGAGTTCAGTGAGCCCAACGGAGATGTGGGTTTTTATTCAAATATTAATCACTCTGAGAGTAAAACAATACAAAACCACTTATCAGCAAAAAGAATATTTGCTCCAGATGCATAAACTGGGTGTATGGACAGGGTGCGTCTGCCCCCTGTACTCTGTCGGTCTTTGTAAGGACCCTACGATAGGTAGCTACAATAAATACCACCTTAGCCCAAATGGTATACCAAGAGGTAACAGAAGGTGGTATGGTCTAGTATACTTTGTATACAAGAATGCTGGTTCGCATAGGAAATAGTAGAGTAGCCTTGGGCACTCTATTAGGCAGGGTAACCTTTCGGGAGAATATTCGCATAAGGTTAAGAGAATTATGGGAATGTTACACAGATCTCTGAGACAACTTTTGTGGTCAACTGGAGGACTTCCGGAGCGGTTAAAGGCATAAGAGGATGAAAGTTACCCTACCTTGGGAATTTGACCATTATGCCCATGGATCTCAGTTACCCTACTGAAGTATCGAAGTTACCCTATCTTTACCGGCAAAGTCATCCTAGAACTTAGAGGTTGATTGCTACACATTCTATGGTCTCTTAGATGTTCATGGGTGGACATGCATCTGTCGGGGAGGCCCTACGCCTGAGTAAAGGTGGTCCAAACATTCTATTGAACTTGGGTGGGTTCTGCTAACACCCACCTCTGGCCCCAGCATTGGGACGGCGCGTCATAGGCAGACAGCTGGATAGTTGCTCGTTTGCTAGTAAAAAGAGGTCATTGGAGCGGCTGCTGTAACACTGTATATGTCGTCGTCGCCGTCCGTTCGACTGAATGTCGTTCGCAGGATATATAAGGGGAGTATGGGTAACCGCCTATATAGGGGTTGCCCATAAATGGTCTCTCCAGCACCTAGAAGTCTATCGTAGCCTACGGGTAGTGGGGTAGTCTTCTTAGTGGTACTTAGGTAGTCCAAGGAGGCCAGGGCGCTTTCGGGACAAATACCTGAGTAACCAGCCGGGACCTTCTCTCCTTGATTTGTAGCATTACTCTGGGTTGTCAATGGACTCTAGAGGTATAAGTCTTATCATGGTAGAGTATGTCCCGAGAGGCTGGCTATGGGTAACGCCCATTTAGCCAACCATTGGCTACATCCCACCGGTGGAGCTAGCTTGTCAATTTATCACATTAGACAGTCGCATAGATTAAATCATGGACTGCATAGCTTGTATAGACGAAACTGCCACTGGGCCAGTGAGTGCACCACCTAGGTATTGATTCCAGTTGTTGTCATAACAGTTAGCCACTGGTATGACATTGATAGGAAGAGTTTTTCCACCTGTGGTTGTATTGGAGATGGATTGCAGAAACTCATATCCTATTGACGGAGTTAAGTGTACCCTAGTTGGTCCGATACTTCCGGCAGGATAATTCCTGATAGAGGGTAGACCTCAGACAAGCCCTGAGCAGGACAGGGTACTTGTACAAGGTCGGAGTAGTTGTGAATGTCAAAGGCTTAAATGTGATATATACTTAAGTTTAAGTGTTGGGAGTTTTACTTCGACAACCAACTTTTCTTGAGAGAACTTATTGAGTGAAGCTTTCAGCTCAACGATATTAAGTTTTACCGTTTGATTCTTTTGAATTATTTACCTCATCTGTACTTCCTACTTTGAGTGTTTGGTACGGTCGCAACCTTAGAGTTCACCTCTCTATAGGGTGCCCCCGTTACTGTCTTTAGAGTCCACGGTGTCCGAACTCTTGGTCCTGTACCCCCTGATTGTGTGAGTGTTCTATTTTCTATTTTCCAGTGTCAGGTACCTCCCAATGCCCCTATTTCTGTGCTTAGTACCCAATGCGCTTCTTCCACTCTTATTCCATCCTAATTCTACCTGCTACCTTTACCTTTCTGTTAGGCATACCGGAAGGCTCAGCCTTCCATTAGTGAATATAGACCTATAGTTGCCCTACCTTAGGATTCTGAGTTCAAAAGGATAAGCCAACACCCCCCTCACGCACCAGCATTGGGACGGCGCTACAACAGCAGGCGCTGCTGTAGTTGTATCCTCTCACCACAGACATGGTCATTAGAGCCCTTCTTGTGACCCCGTATACGTCGCGGCTGTCCGTCCAACTGGATCCCGTTCGCAGGATATATGAGGAAAGACCTATGGCGAGCTTGTGCAAGTGGTTCGAGCTAAACCGGTCGACATCACATAAAGCTACTGAGCACTAAAGACAAGAGTTGTGAAAGTGGTCACTAAGTAACAGGACGTTTTTACGGGCAATGGTTAAGCAACATCATTCTATACTCCACCCTCCCATGATGAAAGTTGCAGAAGTGAATGGTGCTGTTGGAAGAGATAGTTTTAGAAATCAAGCATATCCCCACTCACATACGTCACTAGTATTCTTCAGATACTGACGGAACCATAAGATAACGATATGCCTGTAGAGAGATAATACCAATTGGTGCAATTATCGGGACAAGTTTATCTTATGCCTCATAGCTGCCAAGTGCAGAATACAACTGCAATGCTGAGTGGTTCGATAACAAAGCTGGCCACTTTGTTGGTTCGATCATGGAGACCATTCTGCGTATGCAATGGTAAGCAAGACTCCATACGGACAAAGATGAATTGTGATCAATGGACGGATGTGTGGGAGCACCTTCAGGAAAACTCATGGTGTGGCGATTCGGAAGTCGAGTGAGATAACAGAATTGTCAGGGTCAAATGGTGTTCGCACTTTCAGAAAAAGCTTGAGTTTATTAGCAGGAACTTAGTTAGTATGAGAACAAGATGTAGCTTGCAACTACCCAGATAAGGCATATACATATTCAGGTGCCTCCCGAGCTATTTGAACATTATCAAGCAACAGAGAAGAGATCTTATCAATATAAAACATTTACGCTAGAAATTCTTTTATCATTCTATCTACCTTTATACTAGTCATTGAGCCTTTCTAGACAATCTCCATCTACGATAAAGATTATCGGCCTGAGTTATCTCGCAAGTCTTTGAGATAAGCTCCCACCTAACACTTTCCTGCTTCTCTTCCGGCAGACTCAGGCATACTCATCACAGATCCTGTAACTGGTACAGGCTGCCAGTTAGGTATGGATTTATTTTATGTATTGTTTGAGGATACGAGTTCAGGAGCCTTGTATGCCTTGTTAGTTTGTGTTATATTTTGTTTTAGGATACGAGTTTAGGAGACTTGTAAGACTTGTTATTTGTTACTTGTATTGTTTTAGGATACGAACTCCGGAAGTTCATAAGTTTTATTTAGTGTATTTGGTCATGGGTTAGGTATTATTTGATACCTTAGGATTTGGATTTGATTGATGCGAGATGAATTATCACAAGTGTATTTACAGACCTGTGTCTCTCTGGACTTAGAGAGATCAGACTTCGACAGACAGAGTTTTCACTATACTTGGTTGAGCAGTTATCTTCTATTCAGATCGATTCGAGAATCTTTGAGCTTCACACAGGCCGAAAGCACTTGGCCTTCTCTTAGTAGTTTCGAGAAAGTAATAGAGCCTACTCGACTATTTGTTGGCCTCTCCGGTACTTGATCTCGTTTATACCACAGGTTTGGTAAGAGTCAATACCGATATCTCATTGCAAGACCGCTACCCCAGGGGAAGCGGTTACAGATCCCTTGTACCTGCTGCCCTCCTTACTATCTTGCAACCTCTGACGGCCGGAATCCATCAGGCGATACACCATAATTCTTCATTCATTGTCCACATCCTACTGGCTCCCTATTAACTATTTATTACCCCCAAGATGTCTGGTGTGCCAATGCAGACTCGTACTTTTGTTCCCTTACACCCTTGTCTTGCCTACTGCCCTGTTCATTCACATTTATTCTCAAACACTAGTATCACCTTTCTATGGCTTTTTAACCATTATTATCTCCACTATAACCTCCTTTAATCCTCCGTTAGACCCTCCCGACTGAGTTGAAGCCAGGCCCGGAGATGGGAATTGCCATCTCAAGCATCTGGATTCACCTCAGCTGCATGTGTATTATATACAATCCTGTAGAATAATTTAAAATAGAATAATTTAATCTATTTCTTTAAATATCGGTAGATTAATCCTGTGATTTACTATCCATTGCCTCTCTCTGCTGGGAAATAGATGTACTGGTTCAGTCCCTGCTACTATATTGACTATTGGCCTTATTACGACCTTCACTTCCTAACTTGTATATAGCGGCTTACCAGGTAAAATCTACCTGTATTGATCAGATCGAGTACACGAAGTAATGCTAGATACTGGACAGCACTGACCTCGCTTACTATATTCCTTGAACCGTCCTACAAAGCGTTCTATCCCTCATTCTTGCCAATCTCCATCACTATTCTCTCTACTAGCCTAGATCTATATACAATCATTTTTGGGGCCACTGTTGTGGAAAGCCTTTGTTGCAGTACAGCAGGCCCTGTGAATATGGAATATGTCAGTTTCCTGAAAGTCAGTGAGTGGAATCTCAAGGTGAATAAATTGCTCTGCAGGAAGTCAGACCAGCTCGGTGGGATTAGTAGTCAGCGGCGGATCATCCACTACACTTTGCTTGATAAAACTTCAAATCTCCTTCATTCTGTAACCATAATCGATGCTGCAGGTTCTGCAAAGCTCAGTCAGTGTGCCGATATTGCTCATCTGGCCTTTGAGTACTTACAAGGGTATGCTCCGGCTCAGAGCTGCCATCTCTCCCTCCACTGTTATCTATTGTGATCACACTTTCTGCTTTCAACAGTGTTTCCAATGTCAGCAACATCATTCCCAAGATATGCTGGAGGCCAAATGTGACAATATATAGCTGACCGCTTCATTTTAGTTTGACCAGTGGTAGCCCTATTTAATTTCTTCCTGATATTGCTAGCTTGCTGATGTTAGTGGAATACATTAGATTAGACCCAAAACATCGTAGGTGGAAGGTGTAATGACCCTACAATAGGTAGCTATAATGACTACCATCTTAGCCCAAATGGTAAACCAAGTAGTAACCAGAGGTGATATGGTCTGGTATACATAGTATACAAAAGGCTAGTTAACATTAGATAAGGCTCAGGGAACGATAGAGTAGCCTTGGGTACTCTATTAGGCAGGGTAACCTTTCGGAAGTAGGTTCGCATAAAGTCAAGAGAACTATGGGAATGTTACACAGGTCTCCAAGACAAAATTAGGTGTCGACAGGAGGACTGCCAAAGTAGTTAAAGGCATAAGAGGGCAAAGTTACTCTACCTTAGGGATTTAGCCATTATGCATATGGGTCTCAGTTACCGTACTGAGGAGCCCGAGTTATGCTACCTCCACCAGCAAAGTCATCTTGGAACTTAGAGGTCGATTGCCTCACATTCTACAGGTTCTTAGATGTTCAAGGGTGTACACACACCTGTGCAGAAAGTTCAGAGGCTAGGGCAGGGGTGGCCAGAACATGCCAGTAAACTTGGGACGATTTAGCTAACACCACCTTCTAGCCCCAGCGTTGAAACAGCGCATCTTGGTCAAACGGCTGCATAGTTGCTCGTTTGCTAGTAAAAAGCCCTCATTGGAGCAGGTGGCGTAACACGGTATAGGTCGTTGTCGTTGTCGATGTCTGTTTGACCGAATGTCGTTGACAGGATATATAAGGGGAGTATGGGTGACCTCCAATATTGGGTTGCACATAAATGGTCCCGCTGGCACCTAGAAGTCTATCTTTGCCTATGGGTAGTAGGGGAGTCTTCCAGGAGGTAGTTAGGTAGTCCAAGGGGGCCAGGGTGCTTTCGCGACAAATATCTAAGTAACCAGCTGGAACCTTCTCCTCTTGATTGGTACCATTACTATAGGTTGTCAGTGGACTTTAGAGGTATGAGTCATCTCATGGTAGAGTATATTCTGAGAGGCTGGCTATGGGTAGCGTCCATTAAGCATACCATCGGTTACATCTCAAAGGGGGAGCTTGCATGTCTGAACATCGTATTGAGTAGTCACGTGCATTAAATGATGGACTGCATAGCCTGTATAGACGAAACTACCACTGGGCCAGTGAATTGACCACCTAGGTATTGACTCTAGTTGTTGTCATGGCAGCTAGCCACTGGCATGACTTTGATAGGAAGAGTGTTTTCACCTGCGGTTGTATTGGAGATATATTGCAGAAACTCATATCCTATAGACGGAGTTAAGTGTACCTGAGCTGGTCCAATACTTCTGGCAGGATATTTCCTGATGGAGGGTAGACCTCAGACAGCCCTGAGCAGGACAGGGTGCTCGCATAAGGTCGGAGTAGAGGTGAATGTCAAAGGCTTAAATCTGATATCTAGTTAAGTTTAAGCGTTCGGCATTCTACTTTGATAACCAACGATCCTCGAGAGAACTTATTGAGTGAAGCTTTTAGCTTAACGATATTAAGTTTTACAGTTTGATTCTTCTTGAATTATTTTTATCTTCTTCTTTGAGTTTTGGTGCAGTCGTAACCTTAGAGTTCACCTCTCTATAGGGTACCCTTATTACAGAAGGAAAAGTGAGTAATATAGTTTTTTTTGATGATATTGAAGTGGGTTTCTTGGTGGATCAAATCTGCCTATTGATTAAACCTTTGAAGCCTATCCTCATTCACTTGCTGACAGTGTTTGACTACAGTGTTGTGGCAGATCTCTTTAGCATATTGGTTTACTATTAGTTCCCTTAGCTTTTGATCCTAGTGGTTTTCCTCTGTCTGGGTGGGCTTTGAGGAATGAAACTCAAGGAAAATGTCGTTTGTCCGGTGAAATGTCATCAGGTCCTTTTACATGTAAGAAAGTATGTCTGGTGTATGCCTGTGATCTTGGGCTATGAGGGAGAAATCAATTAGAGCACAAACATACTTTAATGCCTACTTGAAATTTTCATGTTATAAATTGTGTAGATTTTGCAATGCTGTCACTAATATGGCCGAAATACAGTGGCTGAGTTTCCCTATTTCTTTAACTTGCTATTGTATCACTTGCCAATAGGTCTTTTTTGGTACATATAATCTGAGATAGGGCAAAATTTGTTTTCTGGCATAATCGAATGCCAGCTGTTATTGGTGCTTTTTTAGGAACCCTTCTATCTATTGTATTATATATTTGAACAGGTCAAGATAAATATTTTCTGACAGGTCTGGCTAATGTAGGTTGGCAAGGTTTATTTGGTGGAGGTCAGTAAATACATTGCAACCTATTTTAATGCTCATCTGATGAAAATATTATGCAATAGCGGCCACCTCTCCCGGCTCATACTCCAAAGGTTTCTCTCTTGAGGTTGTGGACCTGATGAATCTTTTGTGAATTCTCATTAAGCACTTTGCCTGGGACCTCACAGCTTGTGCATGACCTGCTACCTATTCTGTGCAAGGTCGCATACTTGGCTTGATCCGCTATTCAGGCTGACAGGATAGGAAAATAAAGATGTGTTTAGCCCAATGCATAGTTAATTACTATGCCTTCTTGGGTAACGTATTGCAATCGTGCGAAGACAAGATTGAAAACAGCCTTCAGAGCATTAGCATTGATTTGCTACTGGACGTTGTCTAAATGTGTTGATTCACCAGTGAGCTTTGGTGACATAGGCAGCAATGCCCGAAGCAGAACAGTCATCTTTACAGAGTTGTTTCTTGTTTGAGAAAGGATATTGCCGATCGTCACATACAATAACTAGGCTTTCTTATCTTCCTAAACATTGGTAAGGTGAGTCTGACATGATAATCCAATAATAGGTACCAATGTTGAGCCAGCAGGTTCTACCAGGGATCGGAACAAGAGATTAGCACTGGAACCACTGAATGCTTGAAGCTTCTCAGGGTATATTTCATACCTGTGTCTCCCTCTACTAGTCTGCCATATACATCTCTGAGTACAAGCACTTCCTAGTTGAATTTTCTTCCCAAATAGGTTCGTAGAGTATATCTGACCTATACACGATATGGCAGATCTGGTAACTTATACAGTCAATAACATTCCAGTGATAGTATGTTGTCACATGTCGACTATCATTAATCTCAGCTTCCGTGCATACCAGGTAATCAGGAAGCAGGTTCAGTACGTCAAGATATTGTCATATAGTGTATATAGACTGGAATGATCTGGAATCTGTGCTGCCCAAACCTTCTGCAAAGTACATGATGATCTGCAACTTGACTCTCTTATTATGGACGAACTAGCTTGCGAAACTAAAGTTGGCTTATGATAAGAAAGAATTCCAAGGGTTATCTGCAATTGTCTGATTGAGCTCTCTATTGTCATCAACATTGTCATGTAGTCTTCCATATAAGCAATGTTGGGGTCTATGTGGGATGCTGGGCCTTTGGGTACGGAAGCAACAAATCTGCCCAGAGCGTTGTGTACGTCTGGCCTGCTTAGAGAGGGTTCAACCAGACCTGTTGCATCCTATCATGTCCGGATATGTCCGGTGCAACATGACTTCGATTCTTGATGCCCAGTGGACTCTGATAGTTAATTGCAGCTTCCGGCCCCACTGACGAGGTCTGGCAAACATACTTAGGACTTATCCATCTGGAAACTATAACTACCCAGAATATTTTCTGAATCCATTCCAAGATTAGACTTTTCACCGAATATTGTTATACACAAATTACCATTATAAAACAAGCTGACTAAGAATCTACTATCCTGGTAACTTTTTTTTTTTTTAAATAATATGTTCATTGTTCCTACAGTACAAGAAATGACAGGCATCTTGTCGATATGGCCAAAACCAAACCAAAAATCAAAATAACAATGAACAAAAGAAAATAATCATAACCAGTTCCACTAATGCGACCGATAAGTGTCGCAGAGTAGCTAAAGCCAAGGAAAGAAACATATGGAACTGCTGGCTAGTCTTGAGGACAAGAGGCAGAGGGGAGGGTGGAGGAAAGAATAGGGTTGGGGGGGGGAGGGTGAAGCGATGGAGGGAGTAGGGGAATCCTAGGGGGGAAGCCAGCAGCAGTGGTACAGATGAACTCAGCAAACCAGATGAGCATTTGCTGGTCAGGCCGGAGAGGGGATGAGGGTGGACCGAGGGGGGATAGGGGGAGTATGCTGGGGCCAGGGCAGCAGCCCAGTCAGACAGGAGGTGTTGTTTTGCCCGCATCTTGAGTCTCTCATATGAGGGAACTGTTAGGCATACCGGAAGGCTCAGCCTTTCATTAGTGAATAAAGACCTATAATTACCCTACCTTAGGCTCTGAGTTCAAATGGTGAATGCCAACACCCCCCTCCCGCATCAGTGTTGGGACAGCGCTACATTGGCAGACGCAGCCGTAGTTCCGTCACCTCACCAAAGACATGGTCATTAGAGCCCTCCTTGTAACCCCGTATACGTTACAGCGGTCCGTCTGACCAGATCCCATTTGCAGGATATATGAGGGAAGACCTTTGGCGAACTTATGCAAGTAGTTGGAGCCAAATCGGTCAACGTCATATAAGGTTACAGAGCACTAAAAGCGAGAGTCGCGAAAGTGGTCACCAATTAATGGGAGGTTGTTACGGACAATAGTTATGCAACACATTCTATACTCCATGCTCCCGCGATATAAGTCACAGAAGTGAATGGTGTTGTTGGATGAGGTAGTTTGAGAAATCAAGTATACCCGCACTCACATATGTCATTAGTATTGTTCGGATACTGACGGAACCATACGATAACGATATGACTATGGAGAGAAAATAGCCATTGGTGCAATTATTGGGACAAGTGTATCTTATGCCTCACAGCTGTCTAGGGCAGGATACATCTGCAATTCTGAAAGGTTCGATAATAAAGCTGGCCCCTTTGTTGGTTCAATCATGGAGACCATTCTGCGTATGCAATGGTAAGCAAGACTCCATGCTGACGAAGATGGATCGTGACCAATGGGCTGATGTGTGGGAGCACTGTCAAGAAAATTCATGGTGTCGCTATTTGGAAGTCGAGTGAGATAACAGAATTATCAGGGTCAAATAGTGTTCGCACTTTTAGAAAAAAGCTAGAGTTTGTTAGTAGGTACTTAGTTAGTATGAGAACTAGATGTACCCCGCGACCACCCAGACGCGGTATATAAATATCGAGGTGCCTCCCGAGCTATTTGAACATTATCAAGCAATGGAGAAGAGATCTTATCAATATAAAACGTTTACGCTAGAAAAACTTTTATCACTCTACCTACCTCTACTTTAGAGATTGAGCCTTCCTAGACAATCTCCGTCTACAATAAAGATTAATCGGCCTGAGTTATCTTACAATTCATTGAGATAGGCTCCTACCTAACAGCAACCACGAAGGGGATAGGGGGGAGGTGGTCCGTCAGGGGACGTGAAATAAGGGGTAAGGTAGCGACGTGTTGAACGAGGAGAGCCGCCATGTTCGCCAATTCAGCAATGGCATTATGGCGGTATCTTGGGTTTCTGGCCATGTCCGGGGACGGCTGCCAGTCGAGGTTGAAGAAAATCATATTGATGGTTAGTGATTTTTCCCCATGCCACTTGCTGGGTACGCTGTAGTGAAAAGGTGGGTATAGTCTGGGGTGGTGTGCCATGGCAGGGGTTATCTCCAGAGGGGAGCAGATCAGCCTCAGGCTGGCAAGGCAGCACTGGTGGTGTACTAGGCATAGGAGAGACAGGAGGCACGCTTTTCTGTGGAGGCATATTGTGTTTGTGGTTGAGAAATTGTTGGTAATCTATTTGCAGATCCGCCGCCAGAAAACTAACATTCGATCTATAATGGAAGGAGGGGAAGATCAGATTGCGGACCCGTACAAGAGGATCAGAGCCATGAGAGAGCGAGCTAGTGTTAGGCTAGAGCCTATTTCAAAGTCTTGCGAGATAACTCAGGCCAATAATCTTAGTCATAGAGAGAGATTGTCTAGGAAGGCTCAATGTCTCAAGTAGAGGTATGTAGAGTGATAAAAGATTTTCTAGCGTAAACAATTTTATATTGATAAGATCTCTTCTCTGTTGCTTGATAATGTTCAAATAGCTCGCGAGGCACCTCGATATTTATATGCTGCTTCTGGGTGGTGGCGGACTACATCTGGTTCTTATACTGACTATCTATCTGCTTACAAATTCCAGCTTCTTCTGAGAGTGCAAACACCATTTGACCCTGACAATTCTGTTACCTCACTTGACTTCCCAACCGCAACACCATGAACTGTACTGACGGTGCTCCCACACATCAGTCGATTGGTCACGATCCATCTTCGTCAACATGGAGTCTTGCTTACCATCAGCATACGCACGATGGTCTCCATGATTGGACCAACCAAGGGGCCAGCTTTGTTATTGAACCTCTTAGCATTGCAGGTGTATCCTGCACTCGACAGCTGCGAGGCATAAGATAAACTTGTCCTGATAATCGCATCAATGGCGATTATCTCTCCATAGTCGTATTATTATCGTATGGTTCCGTCAGCATCCAAAGAATACTAGCCATGTATGTGAGTCCGGGGATGCTTGATTTCTCCTACCTCATCCAACAAAAGCTTTCACTTCTGCGACTTTCATCACTGGAGCGTGGAGTATAGAATGTGTTGCCTATCCATTGTCCGTAAAAACGTCCCGTTACTTGGTGACCTCATTTGCGACCCTCGTCTTTAGTGCTCAGTAACCCTATGCGACGTTCACCAATATGGCTTGAACCACTTGCATAAGCTCAGCAAAGGTCTTCCCTCATATATCCTACGAACAGGATCTATTCGGACGGACAGCCGTAAAGTATATGGGGTTACGAGGAGGGCTCCAATGATTATGTATTTGGTGAGAGGACGCAACTCCCCCGGTGTCTGCCACTGTAGCGCTGTCCCAACGCTGGTGCGGAAACGGGGTGTTGGCTTGTCCTTTTGAACTCAGAATCCTAAGGTAGGGTAACTATAGCTCTTTTCTTCATTAATGGAAGGCTGAGCCTTCTGGTATGCCTAACATGAGCTTCCTCTCTCTAAGCTTCGTCCTCAAATGCTTTTAAGACCTTCCTTCAGTCATTTTCTAAAAACAAATGAAATCCATTTTGAACTCCTGGAGGTAGGGTAAAAAACCTCAAGTGTTTACTTGTCCACATGAGGAAAACCTTTCTTCCCTATTCAACGTCTGCCCTGCTTGACATGTTCTGGTTTTCCTGGTAAAAACCTTCTCCTAATTCCTGAGTGTTTTCCAAACTTTCAGGTGGTTCCCAGGTGTTCTCATCCTCTGAACACCCTTTCCATTTCACAAAATATCTTGGTTCGCGTATTCGCTTATTGCGACCACAAACCTTTCTTGGATAAGAGATTATTTTACTCTTTACAATCCTTTCCACTTCCTATTCGAGATCACCGTCAATCTCCTCTGGTTCTTGTGGAGGCTCTTCTCATCCTTCTCGAACGGACGTCCGATAGGGTTCCAACAGTGCAACATGGAAGGTTGAGTGTATCCTCCATGTAGGCGATATTTCAAGCTTGAAGGCGCTCTGCCCTTTTGCCTTTATGATTTTGAAAGGTCCATAGAGCTTTGGACTTAGTTTCTTCGAGGGTCGTTTTGTACGAATATTTTGCCCATTTAACATTACCAAATCGCCTTCTCTATAGTCTAGTTGTTGTAATGCATTTCAGTCGTACTACTTTTTCATGGCCTCTCGGGTATAATTCAACGCTTCTATCGCTTGTTTGTGAATTGCCTTCATCCAGTGGCTGTCGAGTTCAGCCTCTTGATTTTGAGCTTGTCGCTCTCGCATCCAGTCTGTCTGTGGGTGATATCCGTAATTCACAAAGAAGGGCGAGATTCCATATGCGTTTGTCGCAGAACTATTGTATGCGAATTCGGCTAATGGTAGCAGCTGATACCAGTCGTCTTGGTCATAGCGGACCAAATTTCTTAAGTAACCTTTCAGCACTTGGTTGGTTCTTTCCATCTGACCAGCCGTTTGCGGTAGTATGCTGTCAACATTTTTCCCTTAATCCCTAGCAGCTTGCATAGGGATTCCCAAAATTCTGCGGAGAATTTTGGGTTCATGTCGGATATCATTTCCGTGGGCAGACTGTGAAGCTTCCAAACCTCTCGCAGGAAAAGGTTTGCGACATCCTTGGTGGTCGGATTTGTTGGGAGACCGATAAAGGGTGCTATTGTAGTGAATCGGTCGACTATTACCATAATTTGAGTATAGCCCTATGATTTGGGTAGCAGGGTTATGAAGTCGGTTGAGATGGAGTTCCATGCCGCGTATGGCATTTCGAGAGGTTGAAGTGATCTCCATCGCGCATGTGCTGGAGATATATTGTGCTGGCACTCATCACAAGAACGGACATAGTCGTTGATCTATTCTGCGAGTCCTTTCCAATAAAAATCTCTTGTAATTATCTCCATCATTTTTTCCATCTGAAAATGTCCTGCTACCTTTGAGTCGTGGCATCCTTTTGCCATCCTGCTCTTTAGAGTATCATTCGCAGGTATGTATAGCCGATTTTTGAAATAGGGAAACCCGTCTTTATACTGCCAATTTGTAGGCAGTTCCTTTTCGCGGGTTATCTGGTCCTTTAGCATGGCTTTTCTAGCCAACCATTCCAAATCATTTCTTGCCGCGTTTCAGACTTCTTCTAAGAGTTCTGGTTCATACTCTTGTAGTAGCGCTTTTGATATCATCGCCCTTGATACCATGACTTCTTCTTGGAGGAGCCATGGGTTTCGTCCGATATCGCTTTCGCTAAACAACCTGTTTTCCCTATTATCCGCATATAGCTGACACATAATTGGCTATACCTATTTCACCACAATGGTTCGCTTAGGCGATAGGTCCGTACTCCCAAATCCCTTTCTCCTCAATCGGTTAATCGTAGATTGTCCACCTCCATTATTCCTGATGTATCTATTTTTTTCAATAATTATTTGCGCAATCCTGTCCCCTTTCTAAATCTGATAATCTTTTTTGCCATGATTCATGATAATCACTTTTACTTTCCCTGGATAGTCGGCATCTATCAGGCCTCCACCGATTCCTATACTTTCCTTGTAGCCTAGGCCGCTTGGTGGGGCTATTCTAGCATAAGTAAGTTCCTTGCGGTATTCCTATCGCAATTCCAGTTCCGATAAGCTTTTGTCCCTGTGCTGGGATCAGCATGTCTTCCAGAGCGTATAACTCGTGTCCCGACAAAAGTCTTGAGCCCCTTGAGGGTAGTGTAGCCTTCAATGTCATTTTCATAACTTGAATGGCTATAGCTTGTTACTTCAGCACACATCTTTGCAGCTTTTCTTGAACCGGTTGATCCTGTACAAGGCTAATTCACAAGTGTTCCAGTTTCAGAATTGATTGCTCGGTTTGCTCAGCTCCCTCCTGAGGACGATACTCCGGTCGTCTGCATAATGTGTTAGGTTTACCGCTCCAGGATCCTGGTCCATAGATAATTTTGAAATTGAACGATGCAAGCAATTGCGCCGAGCGGATTAGCCTTTGATTCCACTGTTTCATCGTCAAAAAGTGTTGCAAATTCTGGTGGTCGGTATCAACGGTAATTGGCTTATCCGCACCATATAAGTTGTGTTTCCATTCCATGAATGCTTCCAGTATAGCTAGGAGTTATTTATCGTGAATCTCATAGTTGCGCTCTGCTGAATTCAATTTCCGGGAATGGAATGCCACCGGGTAAGGTCTTTTATCCTGAAATTGGGATAAAATCGCTCCAAGTGCGAAGTCGCATGCGTCGGTCTCAATCACGGTCTCTCGTTCTGGGTAATAATGCGCCAGGATCGGCCCAGTCGTAAACCGCTGTTTGAGCTTTTCAAACGCTATGTTCTGCTCTCATCCCCAGCTGAACTTCTGTCTGTCTCCTTTCAGCGTTTCGGTTATTGGCTTGCATATCTTCGAGAAGCTTTCGATGAATCTTCGCTAGAAATTTGCAAAGCCAAGCAAAATTTGAACTGCTTTTACCGACCTAGGTGCCTTCAGTTCCTTATTGAATCCACCTTTCTCATACGCATCGTTACCCTGTCCGTTGCCAAAAGATATCCCCTGAACTCAACAGCTTTCACTTGGAACTCGCACTTCTTAATGGACACGGCTAATTGGTGTTGTATTAACTGCAAAAGTATTTCTTGACAATGGCGACGTGTTCTGCTTGCGTCTTGGAGTAGATGAGAAGGTCATCTTGATACACCACTACTCCTTGGTCGAGAAATTCGCGTAATATCTTATTCATCATGCGTTGGAAAGTTGCAGGAGCATTGACTAATCCAAACAGCATTACTTTGTACTTGTATTGTCAGTATCAAGTTCAGAATGCTGTCTTCCACTCATCACCCTTTGTCATCCTAATCAGATGATAACCATCCTGAAGGTCTAACTTTGTGAATATTGTGGCTGTTAGGCATACCGGAAGGCTTAGCCTTCTATTAGTAAATAAAGACCTATAGTTACTCTACCTTAGGATTCTGAGTTCAAAAAGGACAAGCCAACACCCCCCTCCCGCACCAGCGTTGGGACAGCGCTACATCGGCAGACGCCGCCGGAGTTGCGTCCCCTCACCAAAGAAATGGTCATTGGAGCCCTCCTCGTAACCCCGTATACGTCGCGGCCGTCCGTCCGACCGGATCCCGTTCGCAGGATATATGAGGAAAGACCTTTGGTGAGCTTATGCAAGTGGTTCAAGCCAAATCAGTCGACGTCACATAATGTTACTGAGCACTAAAGACAGGAGTCGCGAAAGTGGTCACTAAGTAACGGGACGTTTTTACGGACAATGGTTAGGCAACACATTCTATACTCCACGCTCTTGCGACGAAAGTCGCAGAAGGGAATAGTGTTGTCGGATGAGGTAGTCTGAGTAATCAGGCATACCCACACTCACACACGTCAATACTATCTTACGGATACTGACGGAACCATACGATAACGATATGACTATGGAGGGATAATGGCTATTGGAGCGATTATCGTGACAAGTCTATCTTATGCCTCGCAGATGTCGGTTGC
>Ga0307509_10005349_pt1 | contig 17927 bp, 19 predicted proteins | sample 10_EM_MG_FD_202245 | JGI IMG/M metagenome (GOLD analysis project Ga0307509, IMG submission 202245) | Populus trichocarpa ectomycorrhiza microbial communities from riparian zone in the Pacific Northwest, United States - 10_EM | ecosystem: Host-associated > Plants > Roots > Unclassified | place...
GGTTGAATCGATTAGCTAGTTGGCAGTGGGGGAGTAAAGGAATAGTACATACCAGGCATAGTCGACAACAGCGGCGTAAATTTCCATGTCGATCCTCATCAAAATCATCCACTCCCTTCTGTCGACTACACATGCTGCAGCGTGGCATGGTGGCTTCCAGTGCAGGGCAATGTTCAGTCTTGTGTATATCAATATAAGTGTAGTATGGAGTTGTGTAAAAGTTTTGTTGTTGGGTAGGTAGGAAAGAGGATGGAGAATGCAGTGCAAGGAGTGGAGAGAGGTCCACCTATATACCAAAAGAGATCACATGCCAAGACTTGGCTCTTGGCATATTCCAGCACCCATGCTCAGAATTACACAAAGTACATAGAACATGCCGGATTCTAACTACAATTGGCAAGAGTGATCAATTGCCCTACCTTAGGATATTCTGAAGAAGCAATCTGCACTATTGGATAACATTGGTATACCCTCATATAAGAGCAAGGGCTAATAAGGACAGATATATAATTCAGTCTCCTGCATTACCTGAAACTATACAAAGAGAAGGTTAATATTGAGTGAAAGAGAGAAAAGGAGAAGGGTGAGGAAAGCAAGAGGAAGGAGAAGAATTTCCCTTGTGGGATAGTATTGAAGTATCACATCCCTGTGATTATAAATACCCTTGGGTGGTAAATATCATCACAAACCGGAGACAGATATGAGTGACATCTGATGAACGCTGAGTTTTGGATCTAATCAGATCAGACATTTAGATAAACTGCGTAGTACATATAAGAAATACCCAACTGCTTATTCATTCTTGCCTGTACTCGTGTTTGGAATATGTCCTGAGACAACAGGCAACCACAAACCCTCCCCCCCCCAAATTGAACTATGACAATAACCATTACAATAGCAACCAGAACTTTAATGTCTATAATACCAAATATCGCTATATTACAGTCCCTCCCTCTCTTTAGGAGCCAAATATTTGGTAGAATCTTCATTTTGACTTTTATATCAGCTCAAGGGATGATGGTATTGCAATTGTTGGTAGTTGTGGAAAGTTGTAGAGGAATCTGTTGTCTTAGAACTTATTCTTACCGCAAGTACAGATAGTTGTAACCTTCCACCCCGCTTCTCAACAATGAAGCATTCTAGGGAAGGCAGGGGAAGGGTTGGGCAAACAAGAAAGAAAGGGAAAAAATAAAATAAAAAATAACACAAAGCTTCTCAGCTAACAAAATACTGCTGTGACATAAGTTCTCCAGTGTGTACTATTCTTTCCTACTTATATGGGTAGTTCATCATCAATAGAAAAGTAGTAAGAGGGCAACAAGCATGTATTACAGGGCCTCCAGAGTGTGGAAAAATGCAGGTTCAGGCCAAATTCCATGCCTGGTCCTGTTGAATGGCCTGGTGTCGGACTTCGTTTTTTAGGATTTCCTGTCTCTACCCTCTATCCAACCTATTACCTAAACAGCCTCTCTAAAAATAGATCATGCGGAACAGGGCCTCCTCAGGGGAAGGAGCAGGAATGTGACCCGAACACTTGCAGGGCAGGATCACCTCAAGAATAACCATATCGCCCTGTGTAATAGTAGGTCTGGTCAGTTAAAATCGACCCTCCCCCTATGACGAACTTTAGGAGAGACTCCCGAGGAGTAAGAAGTGGTAAGAAGTGGTAGAAGAAGGAAAGGGCGCAGAAAAGAGACATGAGTAGTAGGGGGTCTTTTACAGGGAAGCTAACTGAAAGGGATATTTGAGCTCACTAGGTTGAAGGTATTCAATAGTATGGAGAAATGTCAGGAAGGCTCAGTAAAGTATAGTAATTGTGAAAGTTGAAGAAGTTATTGAATTTAGAAGATTTTAACTTATTATATTGTTATCGTCTCTTGTCAGTTGCTTAATCATTTTTCAACCACCGGGAGATAGACCTCCTATTTATACTAAAATCTATCCTACTTTTCTTTCATAAGGAATTATCTATCTTTCTATCCTTTTATCTTCATTCAGAGAGGTGCAAACACTGTGTTATACTGAGAATTACCCCACTTAAAGTCACAGAATTTCCCTGACCCCTATTTCATCTGAGAGTGTCTTCACTCTGCCAGTATGTAGTCTTTAATGTCTTTATTGTTATGAACTAAAGTTCGCATAACCAGCTTGAAAGGCAAGATATCAATAGTTCTTATAGAATACAGAGCGATCAGTTCTCATGGCCATCTTTCAAATGCAATATACATATATTATATGCATATGTACCAGATATAGAGTTCCTTTTTATAATTTCAATCAGTAGCACAATCCAAGAAATCTGAACATCTTCTGGTATTCTTAGTAGTGACTACAAATAATTCAAGTTCTTCTACCTCTGGAGAGCTTTGTAGTTCAGACATATGTTTACCCTCTGGGAGATAGATGCCTTGTACTAATATAGGTGAGCTATTTACATATAGATATTAGGGTGGAAGGGGTATAGAGAGGGTAGAGGGTGAGGGTATTGTAGCAAGGAGTAAAGTACACTCATGACCAGCTATTTCAAATAGCCGAAATTGCAAGAATCTGTCCTCTATAGTATGTGACTAGAGACAAGAGGTCAGGCTTTGGTGTAAATAAATTATGAACTTATGAAGATTCATATGAGATGGCAAGATAGCTGAATTAGAGAGATTTAGGATAATCAGAAGTTTTTATAAGATAAAGTCTACAGAAGTATATATGCCTCTTGAGGTGGCAGTTAGAGTGCTACTTACATTCTAACTTATGTAGCTTATTTGTACTAGCTACTAAGAATGAGATATCAATAGAAAGGTGCGTAAAACATAATTTGACAAAGAGGTGAAGGGGTATAGGGGTGAGGGATAAGAGAGGAAGAAGTGGAAAGGTAGAGATGAGTGGGGAGTGGCAAGAGGTAGAGGGAAGAGGGCAGGTCGAGGGGGGCACAGCTGTGGAAGTGGGAGCGAGGTGGAGGGTGGGAATAGGGGAATGGGGATCAGGGGTAGGCAGGGGAGAGGAGGTGGCAGGAAGGCTGAAAGGGTAGGAGGGTAAAGGGGTTGCAAGAGAAGGAGCCTCTATAAAGACTAAAGTTAATACCTATAAGAACATATGCCTCCCTCGAGGTCTCGAGGCGCTTTTGCTAGTAGTACAAGTACAAGTGAGAGCAGATATTATACTCAACAAAACAGCGGTTTGTGGAAGGCCGGTAGTGTTGTGGTTACTGTGGTTGTAGACTATATGCTAGTGGGTGAGGTTGTGATGTCACTCTAGCTGTTGCAAGAGACTGTTTTTCAAAAACAGATCAGACCAGAATGTCCAACCTAGTGATATTAAGTTTCATTCTATGAGTTTGAACCCTACAGTTTGCACTAGAAGAACAGTACCACTCAGTTGATTCTTGCATAATTACTCAACCTTGTATTTGTCCTTCTACCTGGTGGCGGCAAAACACCCCCTTACACTAATGTTTACTCAAGGAATTATAACCGCAACATGGAAAAGCCAGTCTACGGTTATCTTGGACCTCTCTGGTTCAAGTTCAATCTTCATAGCCCAGTTGATCCTCCTAAATATCCAATTATGCTGGTATTGAAATCTTCTGAATAATCTATAAATATCTTTTTTGTCTTTGCCATTTGATGTCTTGACTTCGGTTTGTTTGTCTTTGGAGCCACAATCGTCAGAAAATCTACCACCACATTCATCTCTTATTCCCTTAATGTCATCTGTGCAGTCAAGTGCGGTAATCAAGGCATTACCAGGACTTTTAATATCCTCTATTTATCCACCCAAGAAATCACTATGAGTGCTTCCACCGTCTGTGAGTTTTTACTACCGTATTCTAGTCGCCACTCAGATCTTATCTCGGAATTTTACGAATGCCTATTATAGTCATTTGGCAACTATTTTTTAAATGAATAAATGCTCAAATTTTGCCTGTTGAGAGTTGAAATGGAGGTGTGCTTAGCAGCTAACCAGTTGAAGATAAAGATAGTATGCTGAAGCTAGTTCATGTAAGCAATATCACTGAAACTTCAGTAAAAGAGAAATTAATCGATATCAAACTAGAGTCCTGTTTCTTAGACAAACTTCTGCATGTATGCACTCTCAAATTATTCCAGATATCGGATATTCCAGAAACTGCTACCAATTCAGAGTGGCAAATATCTGAAGTACACTATTCAAATTCCCACTCAACATACTTCCAGGCAGAGGACATTGCTTTATTAAAATTCAACTGAGCTGGGGTAATATCAAGACGGGAAAATAGTGAAAGTTATATAGTACAAGTGCCATGGGTGATGTTTTCGGACACACCAAAGTGGCTTACCAGGAAGCAAACGGTAAAAATTAGTGAGATCACAAACTAGTATGTGTGAAAACCTTTTTCTTTTTTTTTTGGGCCCTGTTCGGCAAATGCCAATGAAAATATATTGCAATAAAAGTTGAAAATGGCATATATGCCAATAAAAATATTTAGTGCTGAAAAAATATAGAGGTATTTGGCAAGACTTTTATAATTGTAATAAAAAAATAAAAAAATAGACCTTAAATCTAGATTAGAGTAAAAGTAGAATAAATAATACACATAAAAAATAAAAGAATTATTATTGAATATTAAGAAGTAGGGTAATAATAAAGATAGAAAATAATAATGGAGAGTTAGGTACTATTAATTTGGAATATGAGAGGTTTCAAAAACTAATTTCACTATATTTCACAGAATTGCTAATTATTCAAAGTAAACAAGGGCTATTTATACATCATAGTTCATTCTATTAAGCAGATGGCAAATTCATGTTCAAACAGTTTGGCTCCAACTTGCTACATTATTAACATTATTTCTAAGAGCATTATTCCATGAAAATAGTTGACAATATATTTTTTAGAGAGTTTAACAGTAAAAGATGATGGGTATTAAAATAGCATTTATTCTAAGCTTTTTCTGAGATAATATAAGGCTACTTTTTCTTTCAAGTTTAGAATATAAAAACATAAATCATATTTTGTGATGTGATACCTAGCTCTATAATAAATATATAGAATAAAAATTTGTAAACACAATAAAATATATTATGATATTTTTGTACGTGCGGAACACACCCCTATATAAAAACCTTAATATGCTATAATTTATGCTATAAAAGTTATTTTTATACTATAAAAGTGACATGCCGAACAGGGCCTTAATCGACGTTTTCCATTTTAGGTGCCCCTGCTACTCTAAAGCATACGGCCTAAATACAAACAATGACTACAGCCCTCAAACCCATCCAGGCCTTGCCAAAAACTAACTACCAAAAACCTTAAATACCTCTTATAACTCTGTGCTCAAACGCCAGTAACCTCACTCCTCTTTCAGGACCCCGCTGAATAACCACTGTCCTCTCCATACCAGCCAGCCTTTCCAAAATGTCCTGTTTGAACCGTCCTACCCCAGCCGCCATAACCTCTATTCCCTCCGCCAATATCGTCTCATCCCTTCACTCTATGGCCTATAACCTGTGGCCCATTCCTGCCTCAAACCTTCTCACCTCCTCCTTCTCCTTCTCGTTGAGCCTGTCCAAACTATACTCCACCGTACCCATCTTCTCATCAATTCTATCAACAACCCTAACCCACCCAGACTCCTTGCGCCTCACCAGCACAGCCATAAACTTCCTAACCAAATATCAAACTGAACTCACCCATAGTCCAGCCAGGCACAACTTCCCTACCCTCTCTCTGTCCATCACCTTCACCAATACCCTAGACGATCTACGGCTCTGATCCATTCTCCTCTTCCTCTCTTCTTCTCTAACTAACCGTTTCCCTTCCCCGCACACTACAAAACCAGACATCTTTAATCCCTCAACAACTCCACCAATCCCATCATCCCAGATCATACCACCTACTTTCACCATAACTGGCCCAACATTGCCCCATCTCACCACAGGGTGAGGCGCCCTTCTCCTCTCTTCCTCAACTTTCCTCTTCTTCCCCTTCACCGCAACCTGTGCCCAACTTGATACATTCCGTAGCAAGGCCTTCGGTGCTATCAGTACCTCAAACCTAGCATCCTCAACTGTAGTCACACTGGGTGCAACAGTAAGTCTTGTACTCAATTCAAGCAAAACTACCTCCGGTCTAGACCTCACTAACATCCTCTCCTCCATCTCCTTCATCCTCTTCTCCATCTCCTTAATCCTCTCTCTCAACACCTGGGTCCCAGGCTTGAGGTTCCTTATGATTATTTGGGAAAACATGAAGCCTATCTCAGAATCGCATAGTAGTACATAATTGGTTGAAAACTCAAATCGTGGGTTGTGTAACAAGTAATAATTTCAACTACTGGCGTTGTTCCGGAGACGGTGCATCTGTGCAAAATGATCCATCATGACACTTGTACTGATTTGGTATGCTGAGTCTTCCTATAAACAAAACCCCCAGGCAGACTCAATACTGTATTCAAGCAGACCCCTATCCTTCTGTAGAGTATTATCATTCCTTTTCCCTTCATATCATCCAAACCAGTAATAAATTACTCCATCTGGAGCTTTAATAGCAGAGTGCTTGACCGCATGAAATGTTTTGTGCCCACTATAGAGAGTCTGTTGCCAAACCGCTGGTCGACCTATTCCCCATATCGTACAGTCCAGAAAACCCCAGTAGTTTATTAAAGCTCCTGTTTTCCTATGAACTCCTTTGGTAAATCAATCTAATCAGTTCAGCAAGAGGAGATCAGAGTTAAAGTCTTGTAGCACAAAATCCCACTGGTTTTGTATGAATTTTAATATCCAATTCACACACTCTGAGATCATACAACCACTATTTCCCAAAAGTAGCTCTAGTGGGTTTCAACCGGTTTGGCCAGGAAAACTGACATCAGAGGAGAAAGAAAGCCTCCTCTTTTGTAAAAATGTATTGTGAAGGAGTAGCCATCGTACTGGTATTTGGAAGGCCCAAAAGCTTTGTAATCTATGATATGTCGCTAGAACTGAATCGAGTTAAGTGATAAAAATCATCATCGGTTAGGGTGTGAAGCTCAATACGCTTGCGCTTGGATTTCAAAAGATTAAAGTTTTGAACAAGATAGAGAAAGACTTCTTCCTCACTGCCATTTTCCAGTGCATGAAGCGTTTCACGATCCAGTCGAGTCCAGTCCTCCATTCTCAGAGATTCTGTAACAACAAAGTTTACTACCCCTTTGCCGGCCAGAACTCAAACTTTGATATCTTTAGGACGCACACACTTCTTAGCAACGGGTTACTGTTACATCATGATGACTCTAGCTACCATATTTACATCACTTCTTTAGCTCCGCCAAGGAACTCAGAATTTGAACTCGGAATTTGAGATTTTCGAATAAAAAAATAGTTGCCAAATGACTCTATTGAATGTCCTCATACTATCAAATTATCAATATGGGTGAGAATTGATGAAGAAACCCACCCACGTGTCCGCAACCGAAATGGTAGGGGGACTCTTGACGGCTGATCACCAAATTTTTCGCTTCGATTGTCAATTCGCTCGCCACCTTTGTCACCACCAACAAAAACAAATATGCCTTCAAGCACAATCGCGGAGAAAAAAGAGCGCCTGTATGACCCCCTGCTCGCTCCCCTTTCGAATAACAAAGCTAATCCACCCACAGGCCAGTCCTGGTAGAAAAGCCCATCCCACTTGAATTCGACATGGGCAATCTCTGCGCTTTCGACACAAACCCACTCGACCCCACCACCTACTCCAATTCTCTCGAGGAGTGTCTCAACGACGCCGCCAGGGACTGCGCTCAGGCCCTGATCAATCAAGTACTCACAACGCTCCCCATGAAGAGTGCTCTAGACGGTGTTTATGCTGAGTTGCCGGATCCTGTGACCCTGTTGCCCCGAGAGAAGCCATTGCCGAAGGCTAAGAAGCCTACGAAATGGTTTGTTCACTACTTATCCTCTTTGTCCCTCTTCATTCGTCCTGAGGGGAAAGGGGGTCGTGCCAATCGCGCTGACATGGGAATAGGGAACTGTTTGCGAAGAAGAAGGGCATCAAGACGAAGGCTAAAGATGGCAAGCTCGTATATAACGAGGAGAAGGGCGAGTGGGTCCCCAAATGGGGTTACAAAGGAAAGAACAAGGACGGCGAGGGCGATTGGATTGTTGAGGTTGATGAGAAGCACGAGAGGGGAAATGGCGAGGAAAAGAACCCACGGGCTCTCAGTAGAGAGGAGAGAAAGGATCGGATCAAGAAGAACGAGAGGCAGATGAAGAAAAACGAAAAAAGGACCACGGCAGGAGATAAAAGTCTGGCTATTCGAAGCGGAAGGGTCGGAAAGAGATGAAATTGCCTAAAGCCTTAATGAAGGTTTTCTTACCAAGTAATCTGCCGTTCAAAATTTCACTTTTGTGTACAGTATTCGGTATACAAATCGTAAATGGGTATTATAGGTTTTGTGAATGCATTCCGAATTTCTGGTTTAGGTGCCTTCTTTTTCCATTTCGGCCTGCAGAATGCCATTGGCTGTGAGCAAACAACCCTAACCACTCGCTGCGTCGGTAGAGCTTCTCCACGCGCAAAGAAACCTAGACTAACGCGTCTTCCAGCGCACGAGGCGATATTCCAGAGGCGGCAGCCTTCCCTACCACCACCACCTCCCCCCTTCGTACCTCCCACGACATTAAAAGGAAGAGTGTCAGAGCTCACAGCTCACTATGTCCGATCAATCGCCCTGCTTCCTGTACAAGGAGACACGTGTGAATCTTGACTGGGATGACTCCTGTGGAAATATACTTAACATTTTCCTTCCAATCCACCATTCCGGGCCCACCAGACGAACCTCTTCCCACACAAACATTCTAAAAAAGCCCGAACCCGACAAGCCAGATACCTTATTTCAGTACCGACACCTTGCTACGGCGGCCTCTGTATACTACCGACCGATTGAGCGATACCCCCGATGTATCCTCTGGAGGGTGCTGGAGGAAGCGCAGGTACTCTCGCTGGCATCAGTGGACTTTACTAAACCCCACGATACGCGGGGCGAGTTCTCCAGCACGTTTAGATTCTACTTCCCGGATACAATCAGGCCAGGATGCGTCGGGTTTGCGGACGCCCCTGGTAGGGATGAGTTGGTGGTTTATGTCATGACCACTGGGAACATTATTTACACATTGAATTTGTCGGCGGACTTCTTCCTCCGTGGCGCGGTTACTAGGAAAACTTCGAAGGATAGTGATTATTGCAGAACCTTCTTGCCTTCCTCATTCACCCTACATTCACCGCACTATCTGATAGCCATTGACCATGAAACCTTGCTTGTTTCATTGCAGGATGGAGTGCTGCTTAAACTTGAGAAGAGTGATGCCCTACCGGAAGGTATGTTAAATTGGATATGGAGTTTGTTTGATTTTGCGCTGACGGTAGGGTAGATCCTGAGATGTCGGTATCACGATATGTCGAGAAGACTTTTAGTGAAGGTACCTATATGGCTTTTTTCAAAAATAGAATGCCATACTTTAGACCCGGGACTGTCAAACATGGCCGCGAAAATGTTTCGTTCTCAGCAGTTATATCTTCGGCAGTCTATTTCCCGCGGCGGCACAAGGACAGTATGGGGGAGGGGTATCAAGTTGACCCGCTCTTGTTCACCGTATCCGTGGACCATACCCTGAAGACATGGTCATTAGACAAAGGTGTTCTTTTACACGCAATAGACTTGCTCAACGAAACCGCTCCTTCATCGTCTAAAATGAAGACCCTGCTATCTCCTGCGTCGTCTCAACTATTAACTGTGGTCGACACCTCGTTTCGGGATGACCACATGTTTTACCTTGTTAGCTTTTCCTCTGCGACAACAGGGAAGTTCAAATTCTGGGTGGCTCAGCAGGGTATCGATGGGGGATATCAAGGACTTGTGGACTTATACCCAGATGAAGAGTTCACGGCGGATCCACCTACGCTGAACTCTGTTTGGATGATATCTGAGTTTCGCATCACACCCATGCCAGGCCACGACAACAACCTCCTTAATCTGTGGGTTCTATGGAAGAGTAATACAACCTTCCGGGTACAAAATCTTCAATTCCACATTTTGAACGTTAGAGAATACTGGAACACCTGGGCAACAGCAACTGCTGACTCCCTACATGGACTTCCTGGAATTCCTCCGAGTAATGTCACCTCCGAGGATATCACAGATCATTGGATGGATTGGATATTCTGCCCTGTGAGATTCAGTGATTCCATCCTGCTTACAGCATTGGATATTCACCGATTGTTCTATTGGGCGACTGCTGGCTCCCCGGTTGACGATCCAGCAGATTCATTACAAAGTAGAGTTGCTAAAGCCATCCCCGGCGCTGTCGAATTGCACAAGACGGAGGATGGGTTGCCGGACTACGAAAGATACAACCATGAACTGAATACACAGTGGGTGAGATACTCTCGCTTGTGTACCGAGCTCGACAAGCAACGTTGTGAGGCACTATCCCTTGTTGCAGATCCCCACACGGGCTTCGTATGGACCGTAAACGCGGATGGAATCACCGCGTTACGAGAATGCACCGAATCCGAGATGATGCAGCATAACCACCTCACCTTTGCACTAAACAAAGATATATTCTCACGGCGGTCGCCTCTAAAACTTGGGGCCAGTTTGGCGAGTACCGAGTTATCTGATGCCATGCTTTTGGTGCAAACTGCCACGAATTTGAGGAATAGTCTGACTGGAAAACTGTACGAAAACTGTCTGTGGAGATTACAAAGGGAAGTGCTAGAGGATGGTGTTTTTGCATTCGAGGACCGAATGCTGTCTCTTTATCAGAATTGTTTGGAAGGGGAGATTTCAGATGACGATTGGGATAAATTTGAAGAGACGACAGGGGCAATGAATGATCCACAGACAGCCTTTTACTCCATCTTGTCGAGTTTGTTTCATGCTGTGGGGGGACGTGCTGGGGCGGCTAAACTGACGGCATTTGGAAAGAAAGTACTCGTGGCTGGGAGTCATGAGGTCATTCATATCAATCATGATACTTTGTTTGGCCTGGTGTTTGTTCTGCTGATGCTCGTCTTCGAGGGGGGGCATCCGAAGATTGATAGCCCCGATTCGCTATATCTGCAGCTCCTGAACTACATGCGGGAGTATGAAGTTCTGAGCTGGATGGCACGAACACCGCTGTCGATTCCTGACTCTAGGCTTTCGGCGGACGATGAACTTGCAAAAGGATTGGCTGGTCTGAAAGTCACTGTATCAGACCAGGCGGTTGCTTTACCGAAAAGGAAAGGCTCGGTCCTTCAGCTGATGCTTCCCGAGAACTCCGGTCCTCCTCCTCATGGGCCTGGCAGGAGTGGCTCTGTGGCGATATCTGTATGTATACAGCAGTATTTAGCCAGCTTGGAACTCACAAATCATGGGAACGGGTTCACAGATGTTGTCGCTGCGCTCTTGAGCATCAATGCTGCTGGAATTGCGATGGAATTTCAGAAGTATCTTCCGGCTACAAGTTGGGGATTTTATGTGAGGGCGAGAATACAGCTGAAGGATCGCAGTAAAGATACTGCTGCAGTAACCTTCAAAAAAGCTGCTTATGGGCTTGGCAAGCTTTTCTCCCCCTTTTCTTGGGCTTCTTGCGCTAATAATTCTTTCAGCCATAGCCAACCCGGCGCACTTTTCTACCATAAAATCACTCTTGAGTGAAATTGATCTTGAGACTTCCATCGGAAAAGGTCTACCACAGTATTATCTACATGTCGCGTGTTTGTTTGAGGAGGCAAAAGCACCAGAATACCTCGTCGAGTTCTGTCAATTGGCCTTGACAGCATTAAGAGACGAGGCAAGCACCTTCCCCTTCCCCTCTCACTCCATCACTAACCCTGCATAGAACGACTCTACAATAAGAACAGAAATCCTTCTGAAACTGTTCCAGTCAACACTACCCCTCTCTCTCTTTGATGAGGCCTACTTGGCACTAACCCTCTACACCAACAAACCCCTCCAAAGATCAGCCCTGCGGGAACTCGTCGGTGCAATGGTCGAGCAAAGTGAGGGTGCAAGACTATGCCAATACCCTTTCGTCGGCCTCCAGGATGACGTGGACGAAGCTCTGGCATTCAAGTGTTCCACAATAATGAACGTGTCTGTAGGTCCGCAATTCCACAAAGTCCTGTACGCGTGGAGGGCGCAGCGGGGCGATTATCGAGGAGGTATGCCTAGCCCCACTCACCCCAAACGAGAAGACAACTGCTAATCTGTAAACGAATAATTAAGCAGCATCAATCCTCCACGAACGCCTTCAGCGCTTGCAAACCGCAAACATCGGCTCCGCTGACCCTAGCTCACGCAGTGTCTCTGACGGCTTCTTGGTCTTGCTCAACGCGCTGTCATGTGTTGGTGAGGAGCAGGCTTGGGTATTATCTACCAAACGTGCGGAAGGGGATGATGCCACCGGAGCTGAGAATACAAAGAGGGCGAAGCTCACTAATAGTATGATATACCTCCCTCCCTCACCTCCCTCACCTCCTTCCTTTCACTACGTTTGTAAGAGGCGACACTAACTCTATTCCAGCAACCACTTCCTCACCCCAACGCCGACAAGTGGTCACTCTAGAGGACATCAGGAAGGAGTACCAGAATGAAGTAGAGAGGGTTGGGCTGCTACTTAACGGGGGTTTCTTTGTTTAAGTTATTTTGTTATCTATCATATGTCCAGGGGCAGGTAGGAGTGAGAGCCGGCTACCATAATGTAACCACGAAAACCGTTTCCCTTTACACATTTTTGTATGATAAAAATGGGGCTTTGTCGGAATAATCTAGTAGTGGTTAATTACGCTGTTCGCTACTTCCGATGTCCTAAGGGCCGATATGAGTAGAATGCAGGAATAGGCCACAAACACAAGCGGATGCGCGGTTTGTCACTCGCTTTTACATTCTCTGTCCATGTGTTTAGAGTTTCAGAAACCACGCTCAATCATAATTAACTCAGCAACAACCATTGTTCTGCATCCAAACCCCAAAGCTTTCCCGCCGCCGCATGCCAAGAAACCCAATCCTATCACTGGCACTATAGGCACTATAGACAAACAACCCGTAATAAGCTTGCACTGCTCTCCGCAGTATATAACACCATGATATAATTTGAAGCGCTCGCGGGGTTAAGTTTTTTTTTACAAGCTCTGTTATTGGGTACCTTACTTAACACATAGGATGTCACTCGGATATTAGTTTTTTGTCCGTTTTTTCCCTTCTTTTTTGTCAGGTATGGGGAGGGGTGAGAAGGAGGGAGGTTGAAACGCAGTGATGTTGGTGCCTGGTTTTTGTATCGCTTGAGACCGGTAAGTAGGGGGTCGGCGGGTGGGGTGTGATTGCTATACGGTACCGGTAAGCTGGAGCCGCTCGTTGCCTCTGGAGCATTGTACTGCACAGCACTGTTCATATCAGTGCCGTAAGGTTATAGGGGCCGCTGTGGGTAAGTTGGGGGCAGGTATCCATCCGCAAGAGTCCTTAAAACTCGTAGTTCTTGACCCAGCTTTATTTGAGCTAATGTCCTAATGTTATCACGGCCTAAGCCTCAGTGATACTCTCTGCGTACTTTCTGCTTATCTGACCCACGCACCTCCGGACACCATTTTCTAGGCTGCCTCAACCACACTTCCATGCGCAGTACGGCACACCAGCAGCAACGCAATCCCTCATCCGCAATCGCAAGACACCAACCTTCCCACCCCGCCTCCCCCAGCAGAGCCTCATAAGTTGTGAGTGCGGAATAAAAAACTTTTTTAATGAGCTACTGTATGTACTCGTTCATCCATCCATCCACCCATTTCCAAACAACACAGGACTCCGGGGACGCCACCAGAACAAATAATTAAACGGAAAAAAAGAAGCGGGAGAACGCCACTGTAGTGAATTAATGTGAAAAAACAAAACCGGGGGGCAAAAAGAAAAGAATAATGAAGTATGAAATCTGATAAAATCTGTGTCAAACCTCCATATTCCGTAGGCAGGATGGAATCTATCGAGTAAAGGCGGCCTAACAAAGAGAAGATAATGGTAGAAGAAAAACAAGCAAGAATAAACCAGACGCCGTTTCCACCAATTCATAAAAATGAAACCCGTATATTACACGTACATACCACCGAGGATTTCGGTTGACCTATTATACAAACCTGCAAATGTTAGTATTGTCAGGAGTTTTAGCTTTTGTGCCTTTTTTATATTGCCTATTTTCAATTGAGTAGGCTCGCGATGGTGATAGTCGGAGAAGGTCGATCGAAAGCGATGGATCGCTTAGGGATCGGGGTCGAAGGTGGAGGGGGAGTGAGGGGGAGGACGACTTGTATTGGGGTAGGGAGTTCGGTGGCTTTAGCTACCTCCACGGAAGCGGCGAGAACGGGGGCGCTCTGGGGCACGAGGACTGCTGCTGCTTTTGCTGCTGCCGCCGCAGTAGGCTTTCGGGCCTTTGGTAGTGTTGTAACCCTTGCTGCCGGGGGTTTTGCTTTTGGTGATCTAACTCGAGCCTTGGCCGGCTTCGCTACCACTTTTTTCACAACTTTAAAAGCAGTCGCAATAGGTCCAGGTTTTTGAGCATTTTCTTTGGCCTTTTGTTTCATGGCTGTTGCCTTGGGTGCGGTTTTCGCTTTCGCTTTCAATTTTTTCGCTATGGGTTCGGCCCTAGTTTCTGATGCCGGTCGTTTCTTTGTGTTCTTCGTTGGTTTGGTGATCTTGGGATGGGGACTAATTGAAGGGCTGAGAAGTTGGGGAACATGGACCTCCACAGAACTACTATCCCTAGAAGGTTCGTCGGGATCAAGCTCAATGAAGGAACCACAACTATCACTATCCGTCTCGATCTCCGGCTGAGGTTCACTCCCATCCCACCTTGGCAAGTTCGCCATCTTTGCGACCTTTTCGCAATCTCCACCAACAATCAAGTCGAAGACCCCTTCAAAGTCTCTTCCCACTGGGGGTGCGTCTTCGTTGATCCAAACCGTCATTCCTCCCCGGTAATCTTGAACAACTCCGCACATTTCACGGACAATTCTCCGAACGCCAGGGACCTTGAGACTCGTTCCGACAACAATAAGACAATCCGGGCGGGACTTCAGGTCGGCTTTAGTGACTGCGCCAATCGCTTCTGCATCCGGGTTGAATTCGTTGTAGAGAACTATTCTGGGGCGCAGTTTACCGACTCCAAGGGCACGCTTGCCAGCTATGCCTCTCACACAATCCATCTCAAGGCACTCCGAGCAATCTGGAGGCTCCGAGCCCCTGAAAAGGGACGCCTCGAATTCCGCCAACCACCCACACTTCGAACACACCATTTTCTCTAGCCCCCCATGTAATTGAATCGTCCTGGGCCACGGTCCTTTATTGCCAAGCGGCACGGTAGTCTTCAGGGGCTCCAATTGTGTATCAATGCAGTCGACGTTTTGCGAGTAGAGTCTGAGAAGTCTCCCTTGTGTTGCCAACGTAGCTAGGAGATGGTGAAATAGGGTTGGAGTGGCCTGGGTGGTCATTGAGTGCAAATTTCTGACCATTTCGTGGAATGAGGAAGTAAGTTGATCGTCTTTGTAAACGGAAGCATCGAATAACTCTTTGCCAGAGGTCTTCAGCTTCATGTCATTCCTGAGGGAAGAAAATAATCCTCCAGAGGAGCGGAAATCGGGGACTGTGTAACCAAGCTGAGTCAGCATGAGGACGAACATCCAGTGGCATTGAAAAACCACACCAAAAAAAGGGTGGAAGCGAGGACCAGGGCTGGCTGATTTTCGCAGGAACAGACTTACTTCCGGCTCTCACAGAGATACCAGCGCCAGCAATGACAACTATCTTCTTCTTCTGGCGCAACAACTTTAATAAAGTGTCGATTTGTGGCTTTTGTGCCTTTAATACTTCCTCTGTGAGTGGAAGACGAAGATTGATATGTTGGGGAGGTTTCCGCTTAGGGGGTTCGGAAGCAGTAATTTTCAGTGATTTTGGGGGAGGTTCCGTTTCGGGCGGCATCGTGTATGTAGTAGGATGTTTACTCGTAGAATGGGAGAAAGGTCGAGGGGTGTTGTTGTTGTTGCTGCTGCTGTTGTTGTTGTTGTTGTTGTGTGGAGAGGGAAACAAGAGGGGGGAGGGGACGGAGCTCGATTTCTAAAAGAAGGAGAGTGGTGAGGTGAGCCAGGAAGGGCGAGGAAGGGCGGGAAGGAAGGGATGACGGAGGAGGAGGAGGGTAGAGGGGGGTTAATAGCAGGAGAAGCAGTTGTTGTCATGTTGCGTGCGGCACACAGCCCAAGTTTACATACGGTACAGTACTGTACAGTACCCTCTCCTCTCCTCTCCTCTCCTCTCCCCTCCTAGTCCTGGTCGCTACCAGTTACGATACAACTGCTCTCCGTACAAGCACTGACACTAACACAACAGAACCCACCGATAAGCCGGTGCTGGAACTGGCCAAAAAAAGGCTGCATCTCGCTACCCATTGGCCTGCGTTTCATTGAAATGACAGCAAAGTTTGCTAATATCCTTTTTTCCTTCCTCGCTTTTTCATTTCGTTTCAACGATTGGGGAAAGCTCACATTTGCATATCTCCCTTTGCTTTGCCTTTCCCCTCTCTCGCAGCAAGGAAAGGCAAGCTAAAGTAATTGGAACAGCATGGTGAATATCATAGGATAGTTTCAAGGGAGAGAAGCACGGCTCCCGATCTTAGACTGTTCATCGAGCTTTTGTTCTACTCGTATGAAATGGTTCCTGGGCTCACCCATTGCAAGACCATTTGTGTGGGCATTCTACATAAGATAACATCTGCATTTTATGCTGTCCAATGCTTCTGAAGAGCGCCCCAATATTCTGACCGAACATCTGATTCGGGTGTGTATAGCCTGACACGATACAGCAGGGTATTCCGAGAGGGAGACGCTGGCTTTTACTGTGTAGGTAGCTTACATTCATAACATTTTAACTATGATACGGTTGATATCCCATCCCTATTCTATTCACTTTTTTTATTTTTTTATTCCGTTGACAGTTGAATTGTTAAACCGGTTGTCTTCACTTTTTTTGGGGGGGGGGGTAGGGGCTGTTCTGCCATGGTCTCCTTGGGGCTCGTTTCGTGCAATGTGAGAGGAGGTTCGCCTACCATAGCGGGCGCCCGTGAGGGGAACTTTTCGGAATAGCCTGCTTGCTTACAAGGGTGACTGCCGTACCTTCCCCAACGCATTAATAGAACCTGATCCTGCTGTATCTACCTCCCCTGCTTCTACCGCTGAACACCGGGGTAAGACTGGAATCGTAGTATTGAGGGTCTGGATGTAACGTGAGTGATTGTACGAATAAAGTAAAGGACACATTAGCGGTTTATTTGAAAGCTGATACTCGCATACTAGGACGGACGAGGAGAATACCGGTGGAATACAGTACGGCACTACACCGTAGGGCGACATAAGACATAAGAGCGCAAATTAATAAGTCACCTGTGTGCGTACCGGATGTGTAAACTTATGCATGAATAGGGCAGAGTATGGCAGTTGAGCTCCTTGGGTATGGTGGGTGCTGTGAGAGCGGTACCTGGGAGTGGAAGACCAGGGAAAGGGTGAGAAAAGCAACCAAGCCAAATTAGCTGCAACATGAAATGAAGGATAAAAAGAGTGAGGAGAATAGGAAGAAGAGGGAATAATATACGGTATTTTACAGCGGGTCATCAGGGGGAGGAGGAGGAGGAGGAGGAGGAGGAAGAGCAGGAAGGTCGGTTAGAGGTATGGTTCATGTACACTCCCGTTCGCAAAGTCCTTGCACAAAAAAAAGTACTGTGGCAAAGTCTTGGCTACAACCCAGGTACTGGTACAAGAGTTTGCCAAACAATTGCAGCTCAAATTATGATGATGTGGTTAAGGCACAGGGGGCTCCTATTAATTGGTAGCTACAATATTTAGATATATCCCCTATCAATTACTAGACCTCTGGGAGGCCTGAATTACTGGTCATGAGG
>Ga0307509_10005350_pt1 | contig 17924 bp, 26 predicted proteins | sample 10_EM_MG_FD_202245 | JGI IMG/M metagenome (GOLD analysis project Ga0307509, IMG submission 202245) | Populus trichocarpa ectomycorrhiza microbial communities from riparian zone in the Pacific Northwest, United States - 10_EM | ecosystem: Host-associated > Plants > Roots > Unclassified | place...
ACATGGAAAAACTTACCGGACGCTTTCCAGATGCCCTGGGTGAGTTCATGACAAGATAGATATTTGGGATGGGGGTTGGCGGCAAGGCCCGGATGCGAGAAACCATCTGACAGTACCCAAACTCATTTCTAACATTAGTTCCAGTACCCGTCGTCTTTGGCCACCAGGAGAAAGAGTCAGTGTCAAGGGCGGTGGACGTGCAACTCATGTCCCTGGCAATAGCATCGCAGAACTCGGTCCATGACAGGGATGCCTTGAACTCCCACGGACCGTACTGGCTGTACGTTGGCTTTGCTTTCTTGCCGGACTGCTTCTTTGGAATCTCAATGAAGAGGCCATATGTTTCCGTCCTGTCCATATCCTTGGCACTTGCCCTACGCTTCCGCTTTTTGGGGATCTTTTGTGTCGGCGGGGGGGACGGGGTTAGCGATGGTGAGCGGGGGGATATTGGTGGCAGCGGGTGGGGGGACGTTGGTGACAGGGGACGCGTAACTGTCGGGCGGACAACCAGTTGACGTGACCGTCTGGGTGGTGTGCGTTGTTGGGGTGGGGGACTTGATCCCACCTCAATGATTGCTATTGGGTTCGGGGTATGGGCAACCGGAGGAGGGAGGACTGGTTGTGGTTCGAAAAAGTGGGAAGGGTTTGTTGGAAGCAGGGCTGGCGTGTCCAGATTCAACGAGACGCGGGGGAGTTCTGTGAACCACTCCGCGACTGACGATTGTGACACCGGAGGCAATACTGTTGACCCTACTGGACGTTGTCAGGGTTCCTAGGTACATAGGAAGATACAACGGCACCCACAAAGGTACTCCCCCTCCAGTCTGGCGAAGTCCGGTGAGGGGCTCAAGGTGGGTATTGACGGGTATCCTTCTCCCCCATTATGAGGAAGAAATTGATTGTTCATAGTAATGAGTGAGGGGAGCGAGGGTGGTAAACGAGTTGGGCGAGAATATTGAATGGGTTGGGTGTATGGAAATAACGAACGCGGGGGAGGGAAGTGGCATGACGGACGGCTTCGCCTCACATTGCCTCGCCTGAGCTACGCGGTACCTTATCGCTTACGCTTACCCGCCGATCGATCGTAAGGAAAAAAAAAAAAAGAGATGGGACAAGGTTTTCCGAATACCCTGTAATCGGACATATTTGCTGATAGGATTAGCCCGGTTTCGCGGAACCGATTGTTGTCTCTGATGGAATAAATTTTATCCCCGACCACCAGCACGCGCACTTGCCGTCTCACCGTTTGCGAGAACAAGACTCGCTCCTACCTTCGCCTGCACGCGATCCCACGCGGGCGGTCAAATATAGTACGTGATTGTATGCGCATGAATGGGGGTCAGACATCCTCAGTCCCAACTCCACGCAGAGATCATGAAAGGGACGCGTAACACGACCGCCAGGAGGACCCAGCGCCGGGAAACGCGAGAATAACGGGTCCGTACCGTGGCACCCTAGGCACGACACGACTGGCGATGTCCTATCTGTAAGCAACTATGGTTCAGCAGATGGGACCTGGACTGTAGGTTCTCCAATGAAACCACCTTCGAACTATTAGAAAACGCGAGGACATGATGGAGACTTTCCCTCACTCACCTCGGGGACGCCATGAAGATTTGGGGTGGAACTGGGTGACGCAGCGGCAGCGAGAAACTGAGTGTGTTGAGGGTTCGAGAAGATGTTCACCACCTTTTTCGTGGTGGTCGCGGTGATCATCTGATACGACTGCTTCTGAAACCGTGGAAGGATTTTCTTGGAGGATCGACACCGGCGGAGCTCCCTCTTTGGCCCAGTTGCCGTCGACATCTTGGAACGAGCCCCGCAACCCAAAGAATGGAAATCGGTCAGGTCTGTCCGCTCCTCGAGCCCTATTCGGCAGTTAATCATCCCATCACTGGGTGGCGGTACGGTTCGGTAACGGACGGGGAAGTGTCTGGAATCCGGAGGAATGGGTGTAAAACCTTATGGGAACGGAGTGGACAGGGGCATTGGGTAGCCGTTGTTTTGACCCCCCGCTCCGGTCGGGTTATCGGGTTTGTAGATTCGGAGAAACCGCGGAGGATATCAAGCTTGTATTTACACAGATGCACTACAAACTCTGTCCTTGACCTATAGTTACCAAAAGAGAAAAGCGGAAACTGGAATTAGACGCCAACAAGAATTGAAGAGAGGAACGGTCGTAACGTGGTCGTGGTTCATTTAGCCGTCGGATGTGCTTGCGTGAAAACCTTTATTCTCCGGTGAAAAGTCGGGCGATCATGTATGTCGTGGCCCCGATAAAACGGACGACTGAACAACATCAGCTCCATTGGACGCGTAGCGCTGCGGTGGTAGATCACTTACAAGCAAGACCAGCGACGGAGAATAGCAGGAATGCCGTGTGCCCGCTGGTGGTGGAACTGGCGCCCTTATCTGCAGCACTGCCAGTTGTTCTGTTCGGGGAGCCTCAGTATTTGCGGATCTCATCAAGCGTTGATTCCACGCGTACGTGATGGCCGCAGCTAACAAGGCCTGCGGAAACAACGTTCAGTCAATACGTTGTCAAGTCAGAGGGGCGGGACGTACGTTAGAGAGAGTCCAAGCGAGCAAAACCTAAAAGCGTAAATCAGATGGGTCAGGTCACGGTAAATTTACCAAACGCGTGTGTGCGGATCGACGTACGCTAAGTCAGGTGTGTCAGCAGGGCACGTCGGTGCGAAATGGAGAGCACTCACCTTGTCCTGAATGTCCTGTAGTAGTCTTCTTGTTCTGTCGCAGGGTCCGGCTTTGATTCGACCGGTGGGGGTTTGGTGGTTAAGACGTGGAGCGCGTCATCGTAGTCGGCGTTGATGTCCGTTTCGGGCGGTGGGCACAGCAACTTCGACTTCATGCTCATTCTTCCCTATCTTGACAACGCCGAGATCTGTGCCGATGTTGTTGTCACCCTTTGTACCCCTAGAAACGTCGTGTACGTTGGCAAACTGTGCGTGGGAGAGGTATATGAGTGAGTGGGGCCAATCGCACTCATACTATTACGAGATCTGCTTACCGCATACACGTTCAGAATGTTGATATACGCGGGTGCAATCAGAAGATATTGGAAGAAGGAAGTGATCATATGCCAGGGTTCGAGCTATCGTTCGGTCAGTTTCCGTTGCGACTGGATGCGGGGTGGAATTCCCTACGAAAACTAACGAGATCAAATATAAACCTATTGTCGCGGCGATTGAGAGCACGATGTTTCTGAAGAGCCCGTCCGTGAAGACATCGGAGAAGCTAAGGACACCCTTCTCCTTTGAGAGACCGTCGATACCCTTGTACGCGATGAATATGGCGGCGAACAGGAGGATATGGTGTCAAAACGGTACGCACGCCGCGTCTCAAAGGGTGCCCTTACCGTCATGTAAACCGTTAAGATGGCAAAGCCCACAAAGGCAAGCGTGAACATCCATTCGGAACCTTGACGACGATTCCCAAGAGCCAGGATGAAGGACACCAGAACCAGACCTACGTAGAAGTATTCCAAGATAATGTTTGCAATATGGATTCCCTTGCGTTCGTCAAGACAATGAAGGGGATGTAGTAGTTTCCCTGAGAGTAGGATCCACTAGTCACGATCGCGGAAAGTTAAGGGGAGTATGCCTTATGAGGGCGAACCAAGAGAAAATGAGGTTGAAAACCTGGTAGATTAGCTCGAGGTGGATCTAGAACTTGCGCAGGAGACTGTGACGAGCGGTAGAGATAGTGGAAATGGAAAGTACTGTGGACGGCGGCGAAGAATGAACCGTTCAACCATTGCCTCCGCTGAGAAACCAGTTCAGGAATCTAGGAGGGGCAACTCATTTCCATAGTGAACTCGAGGTTCGAGACGGCGAACCTGATCGGGAGCATCTGTCACGCCGTATGGGGACTTGACGTAGTGTAACGTCCAAGCGGCCCCTCTTTCGATACGAGCTCCCAGCACAGGATCTAGTGAGTCTGTGAGAGGTAAATGCATATGATAGAAGGATGAGGACGTACACGGTCCTCCGCAAGGTACATGCTCGCCGTGAAAATGTCTGCTCCAGCACCGTGCTACGCGAAATCAGTAAGGCGATAGGGAGGGGGATGTCGTTCTGGAGGCACCTGTAGGCACTAAAGGCACCAGAAAGCACGGTAATGTAGCCGAATACGGATTTACCGGGCAAAGCTTAAGCAAGGTCTGACGGAATGGGATAATATTTTCCCCTTACAGTGGCTTGTCCAAGACATTGGAGATCTTGTACTCGAAGTTTTGAGCAGCAACTACCAATGGAATGAGACAAGGACCAGGGAAGAGTTGCGGAAACGTACCGAGGGGATTAAGCAGGTGTTGGCCGTACTTTCCTTTCAAAGCGACAATCTCACCGCAGGCACCACCTACGTTCGACTTTATGTCGAATGCCTTCCACAAGTGGTAGATTGAAGTGGGTCCGGGCATGGTTCCGACATCGATAAGAATGCAAACGTTGGGCTGGAGAATGGGGCCAAAGGCGTTGAAAAACTAGCGATGAGAGTTGATCTTTTTCTGGTTCTCCTACTTTAGGCAGGACGGCGCCTGGACAGGTATATGACCGCGTTCGGACCCCTCGATATTGAACGAAGGAAGGATTAATGGACACTGGAATCCCTTACTCAATGCTATGAGGGTAGGTTGAGGTGGAGAAATACGTGCCTTGGGTTGTATACTCGTGTATGTGAACGGTCACAGGCTTTCCGTTGACGGCATTCTTGGTGATTCCTTCTTGGTAGGCACCCATAGCGGCGATTGCACTCAAAGTGCGAGAGTTGATCTCGGCACGCCCATCGGAAACGATCCACACGACAACTTTTTTCCATCCATCCTTGCCCCAAGTCTTGCCCCGATCTCGTCTACACAGATGCGCAACGTTCCTCATGACACCGTGCATAGATCGAGCGAAGAGCTCCTCATCTTCGTTGTACATGGTGAGAACAATGAACAGTTCCGTCCTCCTGGGAGGGTCATATAAGACTTGGCGCAAGGTGAATCCGGAGTCCTTGAAATCATTGGGATCACAAGTGGCAGCCGAGTATCGCATGTGGGTAAACTCCCTTTCGGTCTTGAACGCACACCGATCGAGTAACTTGGACGGGACTGCGGAATCCAGAACAAAGTTTCCGTGGAATAGCCTGAGACGGCGATCAGACCTGGTTTTTGGCGAGATGTAGAGATGCACTCACTCAACCTTCTTGATCGTCTTGTACCGCCTCGGTACCCTCTGGGGGATGCGACCATATCGGACGTTGATGTCTGGCTCTGGTCCAGCGAAACCTCTGGGGAACGATTGGGGAACGGAGAATGTTGACGCCTGGGAATTCCTTCTCAAAAGAGGCACATCGCCGGGGCCCTCAACTTCATCTGGGGAATCATACTGATTGTTGTTGTAGCTAGCCGATGGAGTGAAGGCGGGGGCTTGTGGTGGGAAATTGTGCGGATCTGGACCATAAGGATTGTGGGCGGGATCTGGAGTGTGGGTAGGGAGGGGTGGGGGTGCTATGGTGTGCGGTTAAGCTGCCTATTCCGGTTCAAGAGTGGGCGACTAACTCACGCTGGGGCCAATAGGACGACGTGGACGCGCTGCCTGTTCCGCGAAAGGGTCGTGGATCAGAGAATACAAGCCCTGGCGTGGTGGCGGATAACGGGAGAGGTAGGGGTCCGGGGTGTGGGAGATCTGGGACATGTACGGTTGAGGCTCATATCCTGGATAGTGGGGTTAGGGAGGTGGGGGAGGGGAGTTGTGGGGTTCGTCAGGGTTTGGCGTTGTGTACGGTGAGGCGTAGGGGTTCTGCTTGGGATCGTTCGGCTACGACGATTTCTGATGAACAAGCCGAAGGATTGCAGCGAGAGATCTGGGAGGTAACAGGACATAGTGATGACTTCGAACTTGGAAGAGTCGCCAGCAGAGAGCAGGGAGGATGGATGGTTTGAAGGATCAAACGGCCGGGAACAGTTGACTGGAGACTTGATCAGACTAATCAGACCACCGTGGTAACCGGACTCAAGTCCGAGACCCTTCGGCCCTAAGCTTTCCTGTCCATGACCAATCCCCGCTGAACGTTCCCCAATCCTCTGGTTCTCCTCGAAATGGACAGCGGAGGCCGAAATGCTTCAGCAGACTCCCTTCTTTCGGTCGACGAGAGAACACCGCTCACAGCCAACGACGCTTTCCCCCACACCGATTCACACTCCAACTCAATCGTTCTCGTTCCGGACGACGAGGACGACATCGACACTCCTTTCTACCTCTCCGACGCCGACGAAGAAGAGGCCGAGTACGACGATGTTCAGCTAGACCGGCTCGCTTCGTCCGCTACCCCGCTATCGACAATGCTTGTATATCTCTAGCTTTTCTCCCCGTTCCTCGGGCTGGGGGCCATGTTTATTTCCGGACGCAAACGCATCTCGTCCTTGGATAATCACCGCGATATTGGCCTTTAATGCGCTGTCAACATTCGCCAGATATATCTGGTACCTTCTGGCTCGATACCTCGTAAAATAAACTTCGAAGATATCGTCGCAGACGCGTTCGCAAAGGGACATACCAAGGAGTGCCTCAGAGCCAAGTTACGTGCAGCGGTATGGATCGGGGATTGGGTTTCAAAGATGCTGCTAGCAACCCTTTCTCTGAGAGGTCAGTGCGCAATCGCAAATCCCTTGGTTTTTTATTCTGACGTCACCCCAGTTTCTGTCAACCTTATCCTCCCGTTGACGCTAGAAGGGGGTTTACCATCCTCCAGATTCTTCTGGACTGCAATCCTCTTACTCGGGGTGCTTCCATTCTCAACCGCGCGCTCCCCTGCCTCAAAGCGTGCCATTGTCCCTTCCATCCTCTCCGTCATCACCTACGTAGCGTGGTTCATTTGCACCGCCTATCCTCACGGGAAAGGTAGCCTGGAAGCGAGTGCTAGCTGGACAACTCTGGGTTCTCTTTGGGACGGCGTTTGTAAGATGATTTCTCTTCTCTGTCCATCACGACTTGCTCAACCTGAAATCAGCCGCGGCAGCATTCGCTTTCACCGCTTCATCAACCGTCTCCCTGTACAGTTCGTTGAAGGCGGGACACTTGAATCATAGACATAAAACGAAGACCTACCAGTCGTTCAGGACCCTCCTCGTCGTGTCTGCAATCACTTCCGTTGCCCTCATCCTCCCTCTGGCGTTCTTCAGCTCAGCCCCTTTCTCTTCGGTAAGCTCTTCTCACCCAATCTCTAATGTCTGTTTTCCAATACAGTAAGTTCTCTGCGCAGGACAACGCCAGAACATTCCCGCGATCACTGCGAGCGGTCCTACACGCCTCCACTTTTGCCTCGACCCTACCGCAGATCCTTGTCAAGACCCCGACTATTCCTCTACCCTTCCGCTCCCGTCATGTAACGAATGCGTCTGTTTCACATCTTGTATCAGCTGTTGTCATCTTTGTCTTCACCGCGGCGAAACCCGAATTCTTCCGCGCTCTCAGCAACGTAACGTTGGTCTTGACCTTGACAGGGACATATTTACTTCCAGGTAACGCACAACCCCTCATGTTCTACTTGGCAGGTTGGCTAAACCTGCTTTACAGCCGCGATCCACATCATTTTGCACAACATTCGAAATCCGTTGTTAATCATCCTGCCTCCGCAGCCGCGGGCAACCCAGAACCTCGTCGAGCCCAGCTCAACCTTGAGCGACCCTCTTCTACAACGGAAAGAACGCCTCTTGCAGAGGCGCCGCCTATACCGACGGTTGATCTGGGACATAGGGACCTGGATGCTACTCATACCCGTTGGTGGGGGTGGTCTTGTTTGGGCCGGCAGTATGGTTGCAGGTAAATGGTAGGGTGGTAGGGTGCGTGGAACGCGGACACTATGGACGGAGGATCAGAACAGTTTCGGACCTTCTGTCGGCTCCGTCTTCACCTTGATGTATTTTGATTTTCTTGTTTACTTCCGGGCCCACATTGCTACATATCCTCTACCGGGACTCTTGTTGTGCGTTAGTTCTTTCCTCTTTCATCTCTTTGTCTTCCTCCTGTCGCGTCCCCTTGTGACAGAATACATTTGTCAGGTACAATTGATACTGTGTGTGGGAGCCTTTACACGCTTGCACTCGTGTGCACGATTCTGACTTACCAGAGTTGATATCTCGGTGAGGATATGACAGAACCAATCCGCCCACTCACAGCTCATTTGCCCTCATGTGCATGATACACGGATTCCGAGTCCAGGGACCAAACACGACTGGAGCAGAGGGCTTCACCGTCACCAGGGCAGCCGCCATCGTGGTGTACCCGCCTCAGCGCTATGTCACCCACTCGACAAGCCGGCCTGACGGCCTGGGAATGATTGTGCCGCCTCCTTCCCACCGTGCAATCGGATTCGTAATGAGTCTGGTCGTTCTATTTGACCCCAAGTATAATAAGTAGGTCAATTCTTGTTTGGCTTCATTCACGCTCTTCGGGCGCGTTTCGTACTAGGTGCCGGACTCAATGGGACGCGTGAGCCCCAGCCGAAACCACCCCGTCAGGATATTAACTTACAAAGCCCCCGCCGAACCCCGGACCCTGCGTTGCTGATCGTCCTCATGACACTGCACCTGAGTCATGCTCCCACCGCACGACCAGGGGGATCCCACCTAGTGCTGGCACTCCGTGAGAATCCGGCAGAGCATTCCTCCAGTGTTTTGGCGGGCGTGGGTGACACTTCATCGGTTAGGCGCAGGGTACGCAGCCGCGGAGTGGGTCTCGCGATCACTATTGAACGTTTGAACATTCGCGCGTGGCGCAGGCCTGACAAACCAAGGTAAAGGAAAGGGGTTTGAATCACAGGTGCCGGACGGCCAGCTTACTAAACCGCGATATCATTGGGAATGTTGGTTGTACCATGATGAAAACTTGAATGGTCAATTTCAGCCTCGGCTATCTGGATCCATATAAGTACCAGAGCCGGATGGGAGGACGGGAGCAAGACACCCACCAGACTGTTCTTTGAATCCTCCCGACGAACCTCCCCAAGTAGAAACCATCACGAGTTCACCATGTCTCACAGAAAGCAGTTTACCTTGTACACATGTGATCGTGGGCCCAATGGGTGGTATGAGTCGCTCCCACAATCTCCCCTAACCACGCGTGTAGCTGAAGCCAATCCGATTCTTAGGAAGGTCGCCATTATTCTGGAAGAACTCGGGTTAACTGTGTATCTCGATCTTGGCAAGAAAGAGCACAAGGGTCCAGAATTTTTGAAGATCAACCCCAACGGCCGCATCCCCGCCATTGTTGACCACCAAACGGCGACTTCATCGTTTGGTAGGTGTTCGCTGTCTCGCTGTCAGGGGCACCGTGTGACTATGACTGAGCGAAACGCAGGGAGAGTCTCGCGATTTTGGGGTACTTGGTTGACAAATACAACAAGGACCACAAATTGCCTAGCACCGGTTTGGACAAGTACACCGAGCTCCAGTGGCTCGCCTTCCAAGCCTCCGGTCAAGGGTGTGTATTCCTTTCGTCGGCATGTTTCGCACTTCCCTGAGGCGGCAATACAGCCCGTACTTCGGCCAGGCCGTGTGGTTCCAGAAGTCCCACCGTGAAAAGGTTCCGAGCGCGGTCGAGAGATACAACAACGAAATCAAGCGTGTGTTTGGGGTGCTTGATGCCGTCCTTTCCAGCCAGAAGTATCTGGTTGGGGACAAGCTGACGGTCGCGGATCTGTCCTTCGTCCCCTGGAAAGCCGGGGTTATCACTTGGTTACTCCCCGACCTCAATGTCGAGAAGAACTATCCTGCGTTTGCGAGGTGAGTGACCTGGTATTGGTCAGACGTCGCCGGATTGGAAACTGATGGCGAAACAGGTGGCACGGAGAACTGACAGAGAGGGAGGCAGTCAAGAAAGTCAACGCGATCAAGGTCAGTCTTCCGCAGTAGATGCTCCCTTGATGATGTGCGCTCGGGTGTTTTTTGTGATAAGAGCTTGACATATATATCAACGATGACCACCAGAACGCTGAGGGGATGTGTCGTCAACTTTGTGAGTTGCGCGGTGGCGGGAACGAGTTGTATAACGGCGAAAGGGATCGAGCTTCATGCCGAGCTTCTGCGCCTGACGGCCTGGAAAGTTGGGGCTTTGTTCACTGGGGGGCGGTCCGTGGGCGCGAAGCTAGCTGCGTGCGGAGGGGGTGTTACTGAAGTGAAGCCCCCCTACAACCAAAGAACGGTCGGCGGATAGACAGACCAACGGAAACGGACCAGTGGGGGAGATAGAAAAGATTCCGAGAGGTGATCCAGGAGCAAAACCTCAACCATGAGACTGGATGGTGGCTGGTGGGCGCCACTTTTCGGGTGTGGAACGGATGAGTGCATCGGCACAGGGGTGTGTGTGGAGGCACGAACGACGAGATCTGAGAGACTGGTCCTCGATCAAAGGTGGATAATGTGCGGGAGCTACTAGGTGGAGGGGGGGACGGAACCATTATATCACAGGGGAAACAACACCCCGGTCCTACGTGTGGCTACTCTTCGTGCTCTCATCCCCAACATCTGCCTTAGTATCCAGGCCGTTCTCGGCCGGGTGCACGTTTGTCCCTTGTGCCAATGAATCTACAGTATTATATTCGTCAACGAGCGGCCCAACTTTCGTCCTCGAGCTCCCCAGCGAAATGTCCGAGGCCTGCGTCGTGAGCCGATGTTTGTGGTCGTCCTTCGTGCCCAAATCGCCCGTGTCTTGTTGCCTGAACGTCACCATGCTAATGGCTCCCTCAGACTCATCGCTGTTCGCGACTGCAGTGCCGTGGGTTTTCGGAAGTCCGAGTCCGATTGTTGTCGAAGTCATGCGAGCCATCTCGATGGTGCTGAAGTTCGGATCGACGGTGTCTTCTTGCATAAACGGGTCACCGACATCCAGAGCGCGGAGTATGGCGGGAATGATGACGGACATGTTGCTCACGATTATCGCCACCGCCACGCTCACGGCCCCTACAAGGACGAAATACTCCCCTGGTGAGTTTGGAATTTTGGAGAGCGAGGGTCTCCATACCGAAAATTCCTTCCCATACGCCCGGTTTGGCGATCACCAGGGCTGCGTGCACCAGTGAGGCCAGCGTCGTTATGATGGACATCGAGAAGATAGAAAATAAGCGGAAACGTAGCGCCTGAATGTGGATACCCCTAGAGACCTAAGTCCGTGAATGAAAGGTAGCCCAAGCCGACGAAAAAAGCGGTGGAACTCGCCATACCATCAAGGGGGTAGCGACCAAGATGGCATCCGATATGACTGTCACTGAGAATCAAGCCGATGAACAAACGGGACACGGACAGAAGTACGAGAGAAGAGGGCAGCTTACTAACAACCAGGGAGATGGGGATGAACCGTGGGAGGATGCAGACAGAACCTGGGATCTGCTTCCATCCAGTGTATACCATCTCGCACACTAAGAATACCTGCCCAGCCATCGCGACGAACTCTAGGACGAAAAACGCGGTGACCCCTGAGGTCGAAAGGTCAGCACGCCACGGTAAGGGTGTTGGAGGTGGTATTCTCGCACAGAGTAAGATCTTCCTCTGCAGCTCCCAGGGGGTGATCCGAATCACAGTCAATACAATAGAAACTCTTGCACCCCTACTCGACGATGAGTCCGATGTCATGGGCGGAACGAGCGGACAGCCTCACCAGATTGGGACACAAAAGCCGACGATCACGAGATAATAACCAGCGATTGTTCCTGCCACCCGTGAAGGTGATGCTGAAGGGCCACCGCCATCGATCAATCGGGTGAAGTTCGTTAGCATGGTCAAGTACTATGCGTACCATCAGCGATATAGGTACACCCTAAAGTCACGGAACAGGAATTGTCAATGAGTTCTGGCGAGCGGCAAAGCGGAAGCAGCTGCTGTGCATATATGACGAACCGATCGAGTAAACGATGAAGGACAGCGCGCTGAATAGCGCAACAGAATCATCGTGCCACCATATCCCCCCCGCATACCTCGCAAAACACCTGTAGGCAGTGGCGGAGAATGCGACAATGAATAAGATGATTGTGGTATCTGGAGGGGGGACATCCGAGTCAACGGTCGGCGAAGCGAAATGCAATGGACGCAAGGGCGGACTCACTCCTCAGGTCGAAAAAATTGGGCTCGGTCATTCCTCGCACCCCTGCTGGGAAAAAGGCGAAGGAAGGGAAAATGGACAAATGGGCGGGGGGACGGGGGAAAGGTGATTCATTGCAGACATTTATGATAAAACGGTCGACACGCAACCAAGGTTCCTGGAATCTAAAACCAGTAAATGGAGGGACAAAGGTTCCGGGCGTCGGGTATGCTGTATCTTACCATTGCCCTGGCCCGGGAGTGACGATATACGTCAACGAACTTCCTCGGCCCGGCGACTAACTCCCCTTGACCTGATTTGTCTCCCTCTCGTGGAAGGAATCCCTGGTGGTAATAAGGAGCGCGGGTCTTGGAAATTAGAAATGGGACGTGCGCAACGTACCGTGTGATGTGTTCCTGAAGCGGAAGCAAGGTCTGGATAATCGGGCGTTCACCGATGTCATCCTTCATGGGAAGAACGGGTACGTGGGGTAGTCGCAGTGGAAGCTCCCATCTTGGGACACAATGTTTAACCCTTTAGAACGGCCTCTGAGCTTTCCCAAAAGCTGGGTAGAACGCGAGAAAACAGCGGGTCCACAGATCCTCATCCCTGTTGACCGAAAACTCGTGGGGCGCTGAGCGCCTGTGCGGAACAGGCTGTCATTGCGGCAATCAGCCCTTCCAGTGGAAGTAGTAACCTCCCCGTCTTTTCGTTAGTGGATGTCGTAATCGACAAGAAGTTGAGCCTTCTTGTGCGGGTGGCCGCCCTGCTGCCACGCGATCCTCGGTTCGGGTGAGGTCCCGGAGCCAGCGACATCATACCACTTGGACACCTCCCGCAGCTGTAACCATCTCATTCCCAGAAATTAGGCCAGGTTTGGAAAAGATACTCCAGCCTTTTGATGGGGTGTGGGGGCGACACACCCCCACCACCATGCCCCGGTCAAAGAGCCTGAGTTGAACTGGGGTCACCTCCGTTTCCAGGCTTCCCGTCCTGTGGATGCCAATCTTTGAATAACTTCCAACTTGGGGGGGTTTCAGATAACGTTAGGTAGTATATTTGTGACATCCCCCGTCGCACTCTTCCTCAAAGCTTTGTTCCTTGTTGAATGTTCTTTACCCGTGCTGTTTACTCGTGCCCGGGCCGCCCTGTGTGCATTGACGACGAACGCGAAGGCGATGGGTCGTAAGCCTCACTCGAACAACCCGTGGCCCAGGTTCGAGCAGGTGGGTCAGCGCTGAGCGCGCTGCGCTCCGGGCGTTTATTATGACACTTGACACGGGGTTCGAACCCAATGGAAGGGACACGGTTCTGGGGCAAGTACCCTGGCGTTCCTTCTTCCTTTGACTTATGTCTCCGTTCGGGACATCCGCACAAGCTATAGGGTTCAACTCCGCTCTCTCCCTAGGTGCCTATCGATGTCATCCGGTAGTTTGGCGGGGGAGGTACCGCTAACTTGGAGAAACCGCGAGATGAAAAACTACGCAATACAAATTGTGATCGCCTCCACCGCCTAATTGCTCACATACGAATGTAGTCGTGATATACGTTGATGAGGTCTGGAATGAGCGTAAGTGGGGAGATTTGACAGAAAGTCGGGGGATGTTTGTCATTCGGAGAGCGGGCGTCTGGGAGAGACGTCACGGCATTCGAGTCCTGAGACGGAGAATAAGTAGGTCCCCCTAGAGCACACCTGTGAATCGAACCAAGTTCCCAAGGACCTCCGGACCCTCCTTCGACGAACCGTTCTCTCCGCTATCGCGATCATTCCTATTCTCGTAATGTCGTGGACACCCGTTCCCGAGGGTCCGGTTTTTCTATATGGCTCAATTTCCCTCGTTCCCGCAACTTTCGTTCGGGTGTGTCGCGCAACCTCTACACCGATCATCTTTCCGCTCTCTCTTCCTACAACGTGTCATCAATATGGACCTCCTTGTGGCCGGAAGTACTACCATCGCCTATATCTACTCCATCATTTCGCTCAGCTTCCTCGCGGTGGGGGAAGCCCATCGACGACAGCTTCTTCGATACCTCCGGCGCCCTCCTCGTGACATTGATCTTGGTTGGCCGTTTGATGTCCGCGTTTGCGAGACGCCGCGCAACCTCTGCCCTTGACATGCTCGATGCCCTCCAAGTTCGAATGATTAAATTGGTAGAGAGCAATGGTGTTTGGTCCATTCTGCCGAGCTCGTTCATGTCGGGGACATTCTCGAAGGCGTCAGGGGAGGGTGTTGGTGTCATTCCGACTCCTCGAGTGGGGGTATGGACGCAGCCAACCTCCTCAAGCCCATGCTCGCGGGAGTTGCGCTGTATAGGGGCGACCACTTTAGCGTAAGCCTTGGGCGCCACACCCCCACTCTTCACGATTACTGACATAACATCTAGTGAATATCGCAAGTACGTTGAGAAGGACGCTACCTTCGAGCGTCGGTTCGCCCAAGTTTTGGTCAATGAGCGTTCCGTTCCAGAAACAATCAACATACTTCGCAGTGGGATCCGTGAGAAGTACGAAGTCCATCATGGGGTCCGGATATTGGACGGCGCGTTGATCTCCACTACAACGTTTGGCTACCGATACGTGACAACACGACGTCTTCCTGATCCTGCTATTGATTTAGTTGACGAGGTATGGCTTTATGTTATCGCCGTTATCAAACGTTGCGCTGACCATTACTCCAGCGTTCGCATCACGCGAGAAACCACTCTGGAAGCCATCGATAAGCTTCAGCAGCGTAAACTTGAGCTGAGAGTGGAAATTTACGCCCTCAAGCGCGAGAAAGATCAAGCTTCAAAGGAACGACTTGCCACCCCGAGAGGCCATCGTAGATGTTGAGGATCAGCTCCAACCGTTGCTCCTGGCATACGAAGCGAGAAGAAACGTGGTGACGAAATTAACCAAGTTCGCATGAAGATCGACGAAGTCAAAGCCAAGGCTGACGACGCCGAGCTGAAATACGAGCTTTCGACCGCTCCGGATCTGCGCTACTTCACCGACTCTATTGGAGCAGAAGGAGGCTGCGGCAGATCATAAGGTCACCGGCAGTGACCTGGTTTACATATGAGCGGATCACCGAGACCGGTCAAGGACGGTTCGTCTACCTGAGTTACCCCGCGCCGAAAAACACTGACCCCCTCCCTCAGTTGCAGCGCCGCTCTCTACCGTTGGCTTGAGGATGCTATGGTTGGCGGCCGACCTCCCAGCAGATATCGTCGACTCCAATAGGAGGGGTTGTCCGCGATGGAATGTATCGGCCCCATGCCCTTTCGGGATACAAAAAAGGCGAGGATAAGGATAGCCAGATTACAGTGGTCATGTCTAGTAGGGTTGAGGATATAGATTCGGAACCGGCTCCCGCCAGGGCCCTGTGATATAATGACCAGATCCCAGTCCGGACGGTGGGATCCATCTGCACCAGGACGCCAGATCTCAGTCCGGACAAATTTTTGCATCACCGAAAACGGGTCCGGACGGATTTGGGTATTTTCGGATCTGGCCTCCATGCTCGATGTCAGGGGTCCTGGGTCTGTGTGGATGGCGCAAGGCCAGAACGAGTGATGAAAACAGACAGATATGACGGATAAACGTAAGACGACCTCAAGCCGTGGTTGTGACCCCAGAACATACCAGCCCTGGTCCCGCTGTGGGTTTCATCAAGAAAATATTGTACCACACATCATCCTTTCCTGGTCAGTTCCGTCGGGTTCAAAACCCACGCCCGCCGGAATGAAACCTTGCGGATTTGTAAGACCCATACCGGCGGGGTTTTTAGCCCTTTGCCGGGGGAAAACCACCCCCACGGGTTTCAAGATCCGCGGAACCGACCAGGCCCTTTTAGGCGTTGGGGTATCTGTCACCCAGGCTACAGCGGTTATCGTTTCGATAGACCGCTTTCCATAGAATACAGCCTAATTCTTTGTTTGCCTTTTGATCGCATTGGGGCTCGGCACCCCGGCATGACGCACATTCCGAGAACCAGATGCCCTGCACTTGTAACTCATTTACACAGCCAAAACATTCGAAAAACTTGTCAACATACCCCACCATGGTTTGCAGGTCGCTGATGACCTTACAGACCGAAAAGCGAACAGGGGGAGTGGGTTTGCCACCCGCTTGCGTTGATGCGCGTTCCGGCCCCTGTGGCACCACTCCAAGACCATCTCGGCACCTCGGCATGATGCCGGAGCCAAGTTCCCTACTCAAAGCTCGTTCTCATTGCCGAGCCGCTTGCAGAATTTGACGGAGGCCCCCAGCGCGAACCGCGAGTTGACGCAGTCCCAACAGGCCGAAAAGCAGTTGGACGGACCGAATTACCAGTCTGCTTGGCCCAGCGTCGCGAACTGGTGGATGCCGCAATGCCGGGCTGCCGGGCCCCAATGCGATCAAAAGGTAAACAAAGAATTAGGCTGTATTCTATGGGGAGCGGTCTATCGAAACGATAACCGCTGTAAGCGCTAAGCGCCAACCACCCACGGTGTGATAAGTAGATGCACGGCGCTTCCCGATCCGGGGCACGCTCTGGCGGGGATCTGAGAGACCTCATGCAGATTTATGCCCCCACGTCCCGCCCCCTTGACTCCCACTCCCAGTAACGTTCCCAGTATGAGCGGTCGTCAAGGACCTACATCGTGCGCAGAGTGTCGCAGGTGCGTTTGCATCCATAATACGCATAACGTGGACCCGCTGATCCTTCCCAAGGTTGAAATTGAAGTGCGACAGGTGAGGAGTCCTAACCCCCTCTCCACCCCCGCTGCCCTCAATACCACATCCCTTACCACCTGCCAACAGACAATTACCATGCGGTTCATGTGTCCGCAGACAATGTGAAGAACTGTGTCCGAAAAGTGAGTCCTCCCTAAAACTTGTCCAACACTTCCACGGAGAGGGTTAACCCATGCATTACCAGAGACGCGCAAGACTATCAAGGGCAACCAGTAAGTTATCACGATGTCTCCTGTGTCTCTCCACCCAATATCACATCCTTCCCTTTGTAGAGCCCTATTGGAGCACGCCCAAGAACTAGAACACCGATTATTGGCAATGCAATCGAGAATCAAGCATTTGGAGCAAGAGCTTGCGAGTGCACGAGCAGCCAGCGCAACCAAGAGTCTGGAGCGTTATTGCTTACACCCACACCAGTATTCATCCGGTATGAATGGGGCTGGTGGGCTGGTGGGTTTGAATGAATTGGATTGGGATGTAAGCCGTGCGAATGGAGAAGTGCTTCCACATCCCCCAACATTCCCGGAAATGGGTCAGATGTATTCAGAGGAATCACATATCATGGTATGTTCCCCTCGTAGAACTCCTGTGCCTGTGACGTTGATGGGACTGCGGTTACCACCAGCGACAGGATTGCGGCCAACCTCCAGTCTCCACCTCGACGATGTACGGACCTGGGGGTCATGGAGAAACCCGGATGAACTTCATGCACCAGTTGACGACACCCAGCAATCAGCCGCCCTACCATCTTGGGTACCAGTCTTGGCCTCAGATGTAATGCAGTGGTCGGTCAAGATCATTTCAGCCTTGTTCTTTCATTCCGGGGTCCGCCGTGGTGTAGCAGTCCCGCTGGGCTCAGCGCGTTGTCTTTACAATCAATACATGAATACACCCTAACCTAAATAGCTACCGTTCGCCGGGGGAGATATTCAATTTTCATTCACCGAGTTGGGACTTGCAATGAGAAGAGTTGGGGGTTTCGATGCGTTTCTTCCGGGCTCCATGCTCGGCGGCCACCCAGTCAACGCCTTACTGATTTGCAGCAGGGGAGGTAGCGTCCGAACAAGAGGTGGGAGAAGCTGGCAGTTGACGAGGTTCCGTTGGTTTGTGATCCTAAGTTGGCGAAA
>Ga0307509_10005351_pt1 | contig 17920 bp, 24 predicted proteins | sample 10_EM_MG_FD_202245 | JGI IMG/M metagenome (GOLD analysis project Ga0307509, IMG submission 202245) | Populus trichocarpa ectomycorrhiza microbial communities from riparian zone in the Pacific Northwest, United States - 10_EM | ecosystem: Host-associated > Plants > Roots > Unclassified | place...
GCCGCATCAGGAGAAAGAAGAGATGAGAGAAAGAGTCTGGGGTAGTCCAGACGTAGGGAGGGCGCCAGGTTGCATCAGGACGCAAGGAACGTTGCCAGGTAGCATCTGGAAGCGTGGGATGTGGCGGAGCATTGCAACGCAAGTCAGGACACACAGGACGCATGGGACGCAGGAGATGCGTTGCTTGCGTCAGGACGCAACGCCGACGGATCAGACGCAGGGTCCGTTTTTGCTGATGATCGCTCTTAGGCGTTGTATTTAAAACAGTCTCCTGACTAGCAGGACACAGCAGACTTCGACAGACCTTCAGTCTAACAATACACTTGGTTGAACGGCAATCCCCGAGTTCTATTTGTCCTTCACCTATTATCTCTTACCTCCGGTCCCTTGAAGCCTCCCTTAGTACCAGTGCTAGCAGGTCTACCGCCGGTCCTACTGTATTTTTGTTAGACACCAATAAACCTGTTACAATTACCAATTCCAATATGTGTACATGTTCCAGTAACAGTACATCAGAGCAAGGAGTGCAGGATCTCATATGTTTAGTTTGATTTATATTTGGTTTATTTGATTTTATTTCAGCTCTGTCAGTGTCCCTGAGCCCAAAACCCTATGCTGTCTTATGCAAAGTTTACTTTTCCTTGCTGAAAGTTTATATTGAGGACTCCGGGTATGGAATGGTCATATAAACCCACTTGAGCGTGAGCTAAAACTCTTTGTTCTTGCAGGATTACCGGATTCCAGTGTGAGCGCAACTACTGGCAATAATGCTGATTGCAGAAAGGCTATAGCTCTGAATTTATGTATCCAAACCAGTCTTCTCGCTAGCAGGAGCCAGTAGACTTCAACAGACCCTTGGTCTAAGCACCGACTTGCTTAAACTGCGATCCCTGAGTCGAATTTGTCCTCCAGCTATTATCTGTTTCAGCTACCAGTCCCTTGAAGGCTCCCTTAGTACCAGTGCTTGCAAGTCCATCGCCCGTCCTATTGTAGCTTTCTTTAGTCAGGAATAAACCTGTTACACCAATACTATTGAACTCTTAATATTTATAAGTATACAAATCGGACTATCTTCATAACAATATAGTTTCAACAAATAGCATAATTACAGATAATATTGTCAATCAACCATCTTACATAGTCTCTCGTCTTTCGTTCTGCAGAGTTTGAGGATTACATGTTGTATACCAAAATATTCACAATAACCTTGCTCTGCACACCTATAGTCATAGGGCAGTTTTCCTGATACTCTTACGATCAGCGAGGGTCACGCAGAAACTGGGTTATTGTTCAGTCTATAATAGATTGTTGAATTGTTTTTTGACTGACCATTGTGATGTCATAGGCTGTATTGATTTTCATGAATGACTAACATTATGAGTAATCAGTTTCACTCATGTAACTTACTCAAGCACCTGACATGTTTCATAAGTGATTATTGCTTAAAGTTTCCACAGATGACTCATGGGTGTCAGCAGATAGATTTTACACTATGATTCACTATGAGTCACCACGATTAGATATTTAATATGGGTAAGTCATAACGGTAAGGGGACAGTTATGATTGGGTATAAATAGTGGGCTTTTCATACTAGGGAGAAGATCTTCACACTACTACCTTAGTACTTTCCTACTTATAACCTTCATGAATACAAGATTTACTTTATATTCTTTTACTTGCTACTGCTCCCCACTTCAAATTCATCTACTAATCAAGACAAGCCTACCAAACTCAACAACAAGAACTACCCTGCAGGTCTACAGAGTTTATTATCGCCTGATAGGGGAAGAATTCCTATAATATATAATGAACAGCTTGTTGGAAAAAATCATCATTGGCTGCTAATCAAGGTACTTTATTTTCAATATAAAACATTCTACATACATCAAATACAAGATCTAGAAGCTCTTATTATTGCGCAAAACCTTTACCTCAATTGGTTGATTCCAATTTTCTCAACCTGACTTGTGAGCAATATGCTATCTCAATGAGGGTTGAATAAAGTGAGTATACATGAGAAAGTACTTTTTGTTATTAATTAAAATATCCAAATTCTAATTCTGCATATTTAAAAGGATTTTCTAACAAATGTTCAATATAGTAGTACAAATATTTATATAGGTATTAAAAAAGACAATTGATTTGCAAGCGGTTGCCATGATGAGCCGTATCCTTATAATGAGCCAATACTAGTTTAATGACCTTAACAATATAAGGCCTACTACGTTGCAAGATTTGAGTGGGTTTTGTAAAGAGCAGCTGGTCCAGTGGCTGGTAAGAGTCAGATACTTTGACAAGTATAATGATAGAGCTATAACTGGATTCTTTAAAAATACCATTATGGCAAACTTAATCTTGGGAGATGCCTTTGTGAAAAGGTGTATGATATCTGATAGCCTAAGGTATATTTTCCAGACCTTCTTGACTCCAATCTTCTATATATTGTGAAAGATCTTGCCCTTGCTAAGGGTACATTTCCCTCTCTATTTACTAAGAGTTGTGGGAGAAAGAAGAGCTGACATAAGCGGTTCAGCAACAACAACCATTCAATTTTTCTTTCCAGGAGGCTGTAACAGTACCTACACTTAGGGGGGTGGTTGCACTCTCTGAAGTAGTTTGCTCTAGTCTTTTGCTATTATGCGAGACATGTGTTTTGTTTCTGAGGACCAATGGGTCTGGAAAGTAGACGTAGTACTATTTCTCAGGATGCTAGTTGTGGGAAAAAGTAGCCATGCCTTTTCTGCTAGTTGTAGATGATGAGATTTAAATACTCCAAGGAGTATTCAACATATTGTAATAGGTTTTATAGGTATATATGCAGTCACTCTCAATTAAAGAGCACAAGTATGTCAGTGTAGTGGTTGCTGAACTCCCTTTGTCAATTCGCTTTTTCCCACAACTCATCACATACCAGAAATATTCCTAATTATCTTTCTGGTACCAACTTGCCCTCTACCATGAGAAATGTAGAATACTGAGCCCGTTAATTTTATTTGTGCAACTTACTGACATTTACAAAACCCCAGGAAGGGAGATTTCCTAGATTGTTTAAATTCTGTGTACAGAATAACTGGGTGGTAGCAATTAGTTTATTTGCAGAGAGAATCAGGCTTGGTTCCAGATTCTATCTGTGTGACCTACCCATGAATATGGTTGTGGAAATGGTCAAACTACTGTTAAACACATTTTTTCACCTTAGTTATGTATGGGTGCTGGTTTTTATTGTTGCTGGTATTGTGTACCATGGCTTACAGGGCATGAAAGAAAGGTGTAGGGAACGTCGGTCCGCCCATATGCCTTAAGAAAGGAAATTCCATGATACAAACGCATGATATTAATTAAAATATTGTGGATTTACTCTCACTTTACTCAGGCCCAAATTAAAGATTTGAAGTAAGTGACAAACAATCTGTATGGTTGCAACATAGATATCCAGGCCATTGTTTCAAGATCTTTAATTTGGACCCGAGTAACTGCAATCTACGATTCCAATTAATAGGGATACTAGTAACCCTCACAACCTTGTGGCTTCACCACAACCCCCACTCGCTCGCCACCTGGGAGCACTCTCAACACAAGTAACAGCTCAACACAAGTTTCAATTTGTATTTAAATTTAAGAATCACAAACCACTACTAAACACTCTCTGATGCTTTAGATACCCTTCCAACTTTCTCACATATTGTTTTAAGTCTTGGAAATTAAGTCTTCCTTTTTTCTCTCTCTCTTTTACAACTTTTCTTTTTGTATAATGGGACTTTGGTCTTGATTGGGCATAAGGTTGGGTTGAGCTGTTACTTGCGTTGAGCCGTGAGGCACTCTCTTGAGAGTGCCCCAGCTTGTGACCAAGTGAGCAACCTTGGCACGGTTATTTAGCAGCCAGTCGTGGAAGTGGACGTGAACTTGTTGCAACAGCAACAGTCTCTCACTTTCCAAATATGGTTGAGTCGGCAAGCTAATCCAAGAGCACACTAAGGACTGGTCTAAAGATGAACGTGCACAGTTCATAATTTGCTGTGAATTACTGCGAACTTCAGAATGTAAACACTCTAAACATAGTAGCAGATTAGCTTAGAATGATTCCATGCAGGCTAGTGGTAGGTGACTATCCTTAATGACGATAAATTTTATTGTGGATGCTCAGCACAATAGACTGAAAATCAAAAGCAAACGAAAGTGAAGAGAAGCATCCGGTCAAAGTCCGAGTCCCATCCGCAGAACAACCCGGTTCTCGTCTCTCTCGGTTTTGCATGTTTACAGAGACGCCCCCTCATCCAACAAACATCAAGACTGCCTATAACAAAACAACCACTCAGGTCTAATAATATTAAAGCACGCTAGGGCTTTCCGAAAAGCTTCTCCGACAGTACCGTTCCATCAACAATGTCAAAAAAAATAGATTCTTTACTAGAACAGTTGTCCTCTACGAAGTAGTCATACAGACCCCGGTATCCGCACATTATTGCTAAATGTTGGTAGTGCAACAATAATTGTAACTAGCCCTTTGATCTTCTTGGTTAATAGGTTCATTTCCAGATTATGCCGTGTCAGTCCTGGTGTGGTGATTTGTAATGCTGAGCTCATGTCTCAGTCATAGATGTGGTGGTGTTCACACGGAAGGAAATGATCACGTAGCAATTGCACCAGCAGTAGCTGTGCCCCGCGTTTCTTCCCTCAGTCCTATAAAACTCCCAACATCACTACAACAGTTACCGTTTTAAAGCATCTACACTCAATAAACACGGTGGACATCCAATGGCCTCCCCGGCAAAGCCTAATACTAAAGTCTGCCGAGAGCTTTTCTTGTGGGCTGCGTACGATGGAACCGAGGGAATGGTAAAAGAGCTCTTACAACTGCCGGGTATCAATCTGAAAATCAAGGACGATATATCTGGTCGAACTCCACTTATGTGGGCTGCGGTCGCGGGACAGGAGGGAATGGTAAAGCTTTTATTCAGTGTTCCCAAGCGGTCAGTCCGGCTTAAATTATCAACGGCCGCCAAAGCCTGCAGGCGCCCAGGCAACCGCCGGGTCGAGAGGATAGGCAACCGCCAGATGCCCAGGCAGAGCCGCCAGATACCTTGACAACGAGTGTTGCTCGTGTAAAACTCAACACTGATTGGCTGAGCTGTTCGCTTATGACATTTTAAATTGAACTACATAAATTAACAGACAGATACCCGGCCATTCATAGATATTTGCGAAAGCCGTCAGGCTGCTGGCTGCTCCCACCCTGATTAGAACAATAAATGCTACACGGTGTGTGTGCTTTTAGATCATCTTAAAGTCAATCAATGTCGCCAGCTTATCCATATATCCAATATCTAGTTCTTGTGTTCGCGTCTTTGACGGTTGCGCATTTATTCGGACACCCCACGATAGCCCTCCGAAAAGTTTTGCATCTGGAAGTAAAGTTTCTAGCCGAGTGATCACATATTTCAAATGTTGAAACACTGGAAGTCACGTGTATCAGCAGCCCTAACCTTAATCTGTAGAAATGGCTTTCTACGGATTAAGGTTAGGGTTAAAAACCTGAGGCCTGCAGGTCACCCAGGCCGGGCCCGGCTTTTTTTTTGGAAAGCCGGTTTCCCATAGTCCGGCCCGGCCGTCTCTGAAAAAGCCTGGGTTAGTCCGGCCGTACCCAAAGCCGGACGGACTGGCCGGTTGGGAACACTACTTTTATTAGAACAGGAGGGTATCGATCCCAACATACCAGACACCAAATATGGCCAAACACCACTTATGTGGGCTGCGATCAATGGACATGAAGGAATCGCAGAGTGCTTTTTAGAACGAGAGGACGTCACTCCCAACACTAAAGAGAACTTCCATGGCCTAACAGCACTTGGCTGGGCTGCAACTAGAGGGCATGATCGAGTAGCAAAGTTGCTCTTGCAACGAGGAGATATCAACCCCAACATTCTAGATACAAGATATGGCCGAACACCACCACTTGCATGGGCTGCTATCATTGGGTATGAGGAAACAGCAAAGTTGCTTTTGGAAAGAGAAGACATCAATCCTAATGATGGAGAAAGTGATTACGGGAAGTCACCGCTCTGGTGAGCAGCGGCTGGAGGGCATGAGAGAGTAGTAAAGTTGCTCTTGGACCGAGAGGATGTATACCCGGACATTGCGGACACTCAAGCCGAACACCAATTGTGTGGGCTGCGCTTGGCGGACATCTGGGAATCACAAATTTGCTCTTGGCGCGAGAGGACGTTAATCCCAACACGGAAGAAATCGAGCATGGCCGGACACCACTAGGATGGGCTGTATATAAAGGGCATGAGGGAGTAGTAAAGTTGCTCCTGGACCGAGTGGATATCGATCTCAACATTGCGGACACCAAATGTCGCCGAACGCCACTCGGGTGCGCCACTATGGGTGGGCATGGTGGAATGGTAAAGTTGCGAAATTACTCACGCAACTCAAACGCTCCGTTCCCACCCCCAACGCCAGTGATGTCCCAGAAAGCCCCTGCCCTGGGCGACGTGGCTTACTTCAATGCTTCAATCAGAGTTCCCCAGTTCCGCTGGACTATCTTGCACCATCGGTGTGGCTTTCCCCCATCGCCCAAGCACTCCTCCCAGCAATGATCCTTTCCGTGATCCTTTCCGTCATCGTTAGTTTCTTCTTTGTCTTTCTCGCCCGCGCCCAGTGTTCCCAACCGTCCAGTCCGTCCGTCTTTGGGTGAGGACGGGATGGACTACGGCTCATAGTCCGTCTTTTTGAGGGTGCTAGGACGGACTGCGCCCCGGAAGGTGAGGACCGGACGGACTATAGGCGACTATAGTCCTAGCGCTTGGACCTCCTGTACAGTCCTGTCTAATAAGTTTCCGTACGGTCCCCGGCAACGACACAACCACACCAAATAGTAGATTTCACAACCCCCTTCGAAGAGAATAATTTCAATTAAAAAACTGATGAAAGTAGAAATAAAAAATAACAAATAAATAATGCTACCATTTTGTATGACCTCCATTTGCATCTAGCACAGCCTGAAGTCTTTCAGGCATCCTTGCAATCCATCCATCTAAGATCCCTTGGGGAATAAGATCCCACTCCTCCTTTGCTGCCTGAAATAATTCAGCAGCACTGTGAGGTCTTCTTTCAAGCCTAGAGAATCGCTTTCTAAGGGCTTTTTTGAGGAGAGTCCAGGCATTCTCAATTGGATTGAGATCTGGTGAGTTGGGAGGCCAAGCTAACCTTTGATAACCACATTCCTCCTGCAAATTTTTGTTTTCCTCTCCACAATGCCATGAGGCATTATCAGCAGCCATATAGATAGTTTCTGGAGCTCTATTTATTCCCTCTATAAAGGGGATAAGGTAGGGCTGGTGAATCTCAGTGGCATATTGGTGAGCATTGAGCCCAAGTCTGTCCTTTTTACTTGTCCTTTCCTCCTCAGTCCTCTTCCTGACCAGAATTAACTCAGTCCTCCTTCCATGCATAATTGCAGCATAGACCCCAATATTGGTCCTTCCTGACTTAAAACTGGGTTTTAATTTTTTTTCTTCCAGCTCCTCACCAGCTCTAAGTCTGACCTTTCTTCCCACAGGATTTGGATCATATTCAATAGTAGCTTCATCAACAAAAACTACCCACTTCCAAGCTCTTGTCCAGTTCCTTCTCATTCTAGCAAACACCTTTCTCTTGTCCTTCTGTCCTTTCCTCCAATAAGGCTTTTTCCTGGGTATCTTGAGCTTAAAACCAGCTTCTCCAGAGATCTTATTGATAGTATCTTTTCCAAGACCAACATTAGCCTTCAGGGTAATATCCCTTAGTGCTAAATGAGGCTCAGCATCAATAATATCAAGAACTACCTGCCTTTTGGCATCAGTAATCTTGGTTGGTCTACCAGCTCTGGGAGCATCATGGGTGTTGCCACCATGATTTTCAGCCTTTTTGATCAAGGTAGAAACAGTTGACTTAGGAACATTCATGAGCTTAGAAATTTTATCATACCCCATATCAGTGTGCTTCCACAGGGCATAAATTTCTCTATTGCGGTCTTCTCTTGCTCTTCGGCTATGTGGTGGGGCCATAGTTGTGTGGGGATGTTGCGGTGATGGTGTGTTGTCCGGTTGCCAAGCGACCGTACGGGAACTTATTAGACAGAACTGTACTAGCTAAGTTGAGATCATACACCTCCGAACGGATTCTGTTCACTTCATAAGACATCACTCGTGGGTCCACGGGCATCGCCGGCAGTCCCCCGCCGTCCTCAGCCATCCCCTGCCGTTCCCCGCCGTCCACTCCCACTGCCCTCAGCTAACATGTCTCACCCTGTAGGGCCCGCCGCCCTGCCCAAAGACGACCGTCCTGCCCTTAGGTTGCCCCGGACGGACTATAGATAGCCGTCCCGTCCAGTCCGGGGCTCTTTGCAGTTCCCCCACGGTGCCCCGCCGGGCCCCCAGACGGTTGGGAACACTACCCGCGCCCTTCACCCACTCAGTCCTTCCCTACCCATTACTCCACCATTGCCCTCCTATGGATGATCGCGATAGTACATATGCAGACCAGCTATGTACAGAAATGTTACTCCTCTTGGATTGACCAACAGGTGCTCGCTAATATGCCAGCATGGATAGGAGATAACCCAGCAAATCATGTGTTGCGATATCACAATCTCTGCTTCATATTTGGCTCTATTTCCCCCTTTTTTTGCGAAACATCTTCGTTCTGCTTTCGTCCCTCACTCATAACCTTGTGAAGCCGCCCTCTACTACTTGTAGATACATTTCCTGTTTTTTTCCTCCTAGCAACGGTTTTTCAAAATACTCCATGGTATTAATCTTTAATAAAATTGATCGTACACAAATGATCAATGGGAACGCAACTCTCCTCGCGATCCCGTATTTTCAGCACCACCTAAAGATATTCCCCTGGATCAAATATCAATTTCTACTATATATTCTGCAATGTGTTTACATTTTATGTCCTTTTTTGTCGATTTTCATTGTAGTAGGGTCGGTGAGGGAGTGCCGTTAGCATGGCTGGAGTTTTCCTTCACGAGGTAAAGTTTGTAATATTGTTTTTGGGGAAAGATTCACAAGTTTCCACATTCACAATAATGACTGTTTGGTGTGATGTTGAATACCTCAACTATTTCTAAAGCCACAGGACCTCTCCAAACCACACATTTTTTCTCCCATTCCCACGTTTTGCGCGGCTTCCGAACAAGCCTTTGATCCAGTTGGTTCTTGTGATTGACATCAACTGGATCTAGCTAAACAGCCGTGCCCCGAAGACCCAACCAGCCGGACCACCCAGAACCCCAGCCCCAACACCCAGTACCCACCGCACACCAAGGCCAGGAACAGACCACCAAACGTAGCGGGAACAGCAGAGGACACCCAGCAGAAGCCCAAACATCCAACGGCATCCCTGCACGATCAAGCCATGCCAATGAAAGCCCGAACGAGTCATGCTCGTAGCCATCAATCCTCGCACCCAAGTTTCCCCTTCGTGGCATTTGTAGAAATCCCGCGCCCTATTGTACCAGCAGTGTGGTCGCTTAATAAGTGTTAGTAGGACCTATAATCTGTGTTCCAAGAGTCTTCCTACATTTGGGGCCGCACTTGGTAACTGAATACCTGTGTAATTGTTAGCACTGTAGTTTTTGTAAATGAAGGAGGAAATATACCAGCATCATGATAGACCTTCTCAATAATTAGGTAAAGCCTCCAAGCTTTCCCCAAAGACAAGACTTTCCATAGCAAATTGATATTAAAACACCCTTCCAATAGTAGCGACCCCGATAGATCCAGTTCCAAGAACTCTTGTTTATTAGTGGCCACATCTATCGTAGTAAACTCCGCAAAATATCCGATTTGATCGAGCCATTCAACCACTTGGGCTTCATTGAATTCCCTCGGCTGGGCGAATCCCACAGGTGGGAGGGGAGCCTAGTGATGGACACGATCATGCTCGATCATAAATTTTTGGTGTGATCGAGCTCGATCAATGCTCGAGCATGGGCAAAATTTTCTGCTCGAGCATGATCGTGTCCATCACTAGGGGAGCCTCACCCATGCCCGGGAGAGGCTCACCCACTCTACCACCGGGGGATTCCCTCAGCTGGGCGGATCCAACAGGTGGGAGGGGAGCCTCACCCACGCCGGGGAAAGGCTCGCCCACTCTACCGCCTGGGGATTCCCTTAGCTGGGCGAATCCCTCAGGTAGGAGGGGAACCGCGCCCACACCGGGGAGAGACTCACCGTCACTACTACTGGGGCGGCCACCCGAAATGGTAGCACTGGGGGCTGTGACGGAGAGTAGGACACCCACGAACTGTTTTTGATCGTGGAGCTCTAGCTAATGACAAAATTTAGTAACGTTCGCAATGTAAAAGGTAGCAGCTAGCATCAGAATCAGAATGAGGGGGAGAACCTGAGAAGTAAGCATCTCACAGTACAAGTATACAAGTACCAGGGTCGAAGAAGAAGGAAAAAGATGGTGGGAAAGGGAGGGAGGAATTGGTATGAAAAAGTGAAATAGAAGGATGAGTCTAGGCTTCAGAGAGGGTTTGTTTGTGTTCGACAGCGAGAAAAAAAAAAGGCAGTCAAGGTGTTTGTTGCCTTACCCGTACCAAGGTTCCCACCTCTCTGAACGACGCTAAGGGCCTTGCGAAGACGGGGGCACTCCTTCGGAGTGCCTATCTCCTCAACGATAGACTTAATGTCCTCCACTATTTATATTAATAAAATGAGATTGAATTAATTCAAATAATATTCCCACCAAACGAAAATAAAAGTTGAAAAAGAGAGGGAAAAAAATGGAATACTTATTTGCAAATACTTAAAACGATGTATGGGAAAGCCAGAAGGGCATTTAAAGCATTAGAGGATGTTTCGTAGTACTTCGTAATTCTTAAATTCACATACAAATAAATCTATCGTTGAGCTGATTTCTATCGCGGGGCGGATGGGCACTCCTTTGGAGTGTATCTTCTTCGAAGGGCGCTTAGCGTTATTCAGAGTCCGGGAAGCCTTGGCACGGTAACCGGAAGCCAGGACAGATTAGTGTCACATTATGTTATTAACGTACTGAAGACAAGAAAATTGGTGAAATAGTATCTATTTCACTGCTGTTGTCGTCGTCCTGCTTGACAAATGTTAAACGGCATGCATTATAGGAACACGACCGTACTTTTTATCCAGCCAATGCAAAATCAGACGACCGCCCAACCCCAGCGTCAAAGCAGTTCCCCAAATATAACTGAAATGGTACATTGAATTGAGAAGCGGCCTCCAACTCTCATGACATCCTTTTATCTCCAAGTCCTGAAGATGAAAGCCATAGCCAGTCAGACCGCTGGCGGCAATTACCGTAAGTGAAACGAGCTGTTTATAGCGGTCGAAAAGGTCCCATGCATTGATATACCAGGAATATGGGGGCTTAATACATGTTAGAAAGAGTTATAACCTAAATTCTGAATCGATGAGGTCCTACGTTTGGTGCGCTATTTGGCAGTGGAATGCCTAGGTAATTGTTAGCCGAGTGCTATTTGTAAAAGAAAGAGAAAATATACCTGCATCAAGGTAAACACGCTTGATAATTGTACTAAGCTTGTTGGCTTTGCCAAGGGACAACTTCCGAAGTAACATATCGATATCGTGGCCGCTTTCCAACAGTACCTCCCCGACGAGGTCCATAGCCAAAAAAGTCTTCTTTACTAGTAGCCAACTCCAGCCCACTACTGAACAACTTAAAATATCCGATACTATCGAGCCATTCAACTACTTGGGCTTGGTTAAAGTCCTTAACCTGGGCAAACCCCATAGGTGGGAGGGGAGCCTCACCCACCCTGGGGAGAGGCTCACCCACTCTACCACCCGAAGAGGTGCCCAAAACCGAAGTACCAACCCCACCATCCATGGGTTCGCCAGCGGGGACAATAGGGGTAAGCGGGATATCCATTTATTGTATTTTCGTGGAGTGATAGCTGATAAACAAATTTAGTTAGCGGTAGTTCTTAATGTAGCAGGTAGCAGCAAACACAAGTATGGGGGGCAAACTTGTGGAGAAAGCGTCTTACTGTGCCCACGTAGGGCTACCGAGGAAAGAGAAAAAAAGGGTGAGCAGGGAAGTCTATGAAGGTGGAAAAAAAGGCGGAGTCTGTTGAGAAGCAGTGAGACGGAATGAGGAGAGCGGTCTCAAATGCTAGCGAACAACTTGTGTTGTCGTAGTGAAATGAGAGCAGAGAATGGCAGGAGAGAAAGCGAGAGAGAAGAAAGGGAGGAAAGAAAGGTGGGGTGTAGAAGTGGGAGCTGGGACAGGGGTTACGCAAGCGGTCACGAGGTGTCACTCGTCATCGCAGGAACGGAGATGTGGGAAAATGAGAGTGAAGGGAAAGTAAAGACGCGTGGGCTGAAAGAACAAAATTTAATGTAGTTTATAAGAGAAGGACAAGAATTGACCGATGTATCTTCTGCATTGATACTTGGGTACCGGCGCACCGTATTTATACCTGCAGGAGGTATCGATATACAAGGCCAACTAGTATCTAAGTTCTACTGGCACTATAGCCCACCAGAAATAATTTCCTCACATTAAAGCCATTTTTCCAACAGGAGCACCTTAGAGCACGACAGTGAACACAATTTCCCACAGAGTCTATAGTTAAGAGAGGGTGGTGGGTATTCGATGGAGAAAAGAACAAAGAGTCAAGGTGGTTGTTTCCGTATGAGTTGGAAACTCGCGTCCTCCATGACTGGGAAAGCGCTTGATCCTGGATTTTGCTTCCCTGAATGCTGCCCCAACGCCAGTAATGCCCCAGAAGGCCCCTGCCCTAGGCGACGTGGATTACTTCAATGCTTCACTCGGAGTTCCCCAGTTCCGCTGGTCTATCTTGCACCATCGGTGTGGCTTTCCCCCATCACCCAAGCACTCCTCCAAGCAATGGTCCTCTCCGTGATCCTTTCCGTCATCGTTGTTTGCTTCTTTGTCTTTCTCGCCCGCGCCCTTCACCCCCTCAGTCCTTCCCTACCCATTACTCCACCATTGCCCTCCTATGGATGATCGCGATAGTACATATGCAGACCAGCTATGCACAGAAATGGTACTCCTCTTGGTTTGACCAACAGGTGCTCGCTCATATGCCAGCATGAATAGGAGATAACTCAGCAAATCATGTGTTGCGATATCACAATCTCTGCTTTCCTATTTCGCTCCATTTCCTTCTTTGTTTGTGTGAAACCTTTTAGTTCTGCTTTCGTCCCTCACTCATAACCTTGTGAAGCCTCCCTCCGCTACTTGTTGATACATTTCCTGTTTTTTTCCTCCAAGCAATTTTTTTTCAGACTACTCGATGGTATTACTATTCTTTAATAAAATTGATCGTACACAAATGATCGATGGCAACGCAACTCTCCTCGCCCCGTATTTTCAACACCATCTAAAGATATTCCCCCGGATCAAATATTAATTTCTACTATGTATTCTGCAATGTGTTTACATTTTTATGTCTTTTTTTGTTGATTTTTATGGTAGTAGGGTCGGTGAGGGAGTGCTGTTAGCATGGCTGGAGTTTTCCTTCACAAGGTAAAGTTTGTAATATCCTTTTTGGGGCAGGTTTCACAAGTTTCCACATTCACAATAATGACTGTTTGGTGTGATGTTGAATACCTCAACTATTTCTAAAGCCACAGGACCTCTCCAAACAACATATTTTTTCTCTCATTCCCTCGTTTTTTCCAGCGCCCGAACAGGCCTTTGATCTAGTTATTTCTAGTGATTGACATCAACCGGATCCAGCCAAAGGGCCTTGCCCCGAAGACCCAACCCGCCCGACAACCCTGAACTCCGGCCTCAACACCCAGTACCCACCGCACACCAAGGCCAGGAACAGACACCAAACACAGCGGGAATAGCACAGGACACCCAGAAAAAACCCCAACACCCAACGATATCCCTGTCCCACCAAGGCATGCCAATCAAAGACTGAACCAGCCAGGTTCCTAGCTAGCCATAGTCCGACCCAAATTTTGAATTCATGGCACTCGTAGAAATCCCGCATCCTATTGGACCACCCTTGGGGTGGCTTAATAAGTGTTAGTAAGACCTATAATCTGTGTTCCAAGAGTCTTCCTACATTTGGCCTGGGGGCCGCACTTGGCAACTGAATCCCTGGGTAATTGTTAGCACTGGAGTTTTTGTAAAGGAAGGAGGAAATATACCAGCATCATGATACACCTTCTTGATAATTGAGGACAGCTTTAAGGCCTTCCCCAAAGACAAGACCTTCAGTAGCTCATCGATATTAAATCCTGTGTTCAATAGTACCGACCCCGATAGCTCCTTTTTCATGAACTCTTGTTTACTTGTAGCCAACTGATTGGTACTATTGAACGCCTTAAAATACCCAAGATCCTCGAGCCAATCTGCCACTTGTGCTCGGGTAAAATTCCCCAGCTGAGCGAACCCGACAGGTGAGAGGTGAGCCCCGCCCACGCCGGGGAGAGACTCACCCTCACAACGACAGGGGCTGTCACCCTGAATGGTAGCCTTGGAGGTAATAGTGGCGAGTGGGATATCCATTGATTGTTTTTTTGATCTTGGAGTGAGAGCTAATGACGAAATTTAGCCACGGTGGCAATGTAAAAGGTAGCAGCAAGAAGCAAAATCCAAATAAGGGGGAGAACCTGAGAAGAAAGCGTTTCACAGTACCAGTGTGCAAGTACCGAAGAGGAAGGAAAAAAATCGTCGAAGGGGGAGGGAGGAGTTGGTGTTGAAGGAAGGAAAAAAGGCTGAGTCTACAGTTGAGAGAGGGCTTGTTTGTGTTCAACAGCGAGAAAAAAAAAAGGCAGTCAAGGTGATTTTTGCCTTAACCGTGCCAAGGTTCCCACCTCTCTGAACGACGCTAAGGGCCTTGTGAAGAAGGGGGCACTCCTTTGGAGTGCCAATCTGCCCAACAATAGACTTAATGTCTTCCACTATTTATATTAATAAAATGAGATTGAATTAATTCAAATAATATTCCCACCAAACGAAAATAAAAGTTGAAAAAGAGAGGGAAAAAAATGGAAGACTTATTTGCAAAGACTTAAAACAATGTATGGGAAAGTCAGAAGGGCATTTAAAGCATTAGAGGATGTTTCGTAGTAGTTCGTAATTCTTAAATTCATATACAAATAAATCTATCGTTGAGCTGATTTTTATCGCTGAGCTGATTTCTATCGCGGAGCGGATTGGCACTCCTTTAGAGCGCAACTTCTTCGAAGGGCGCTTATCATTATTCGGAGACGGCGGAAACCTTGGCACAGTTACCGGGAGCCAGGACAGATTAGAGTCACATTATGATATTAACGTACTGACATGAAAATCGGTGGAATAGTATCTACTTCACAGCAGGAGAGAAATACGGGAAAACAACTGTCACTTTCAAAGACCACTCAAGTAGAAAGCAAAACCACACAAGTCACGATCAATCTGAATTCACTAAGCTATGTTGCAAACCCAACCTGGCAAACCGCAGAAAACAGAAAATTCCCATCACAAAGAAGACCCAACCCAGCATATTGCCCGACCAGCTAAGTACAGGTTTCAAACCACACCATCCTCGTTGCCGCTTCTTCTTTACTGTTATCGTCGTCCTGATCGATGGAAAAGAAGGAAGGAAAGTGTCAGAGAAGACAAAACCTAGCAAGAAAAAAAAAACAAAGCTAATGAAGGAAAGCATCAGAGAAGACGAAACCTAGCAAAAAACAGAAACGAAGCTAATTACACAAATGTTAAACGGCATGCATCATAGGAACACGACCAGTGTTCGCAGCCGTCCGGGGGCCCGGCGGGGCCCCGCGGGGTGACTGCCAAGAGCCCCAGACGGGACGGGACGGCTAGCTGTAGTCCGTCCAGGGCGCTTTAAGGGCAGGACTGCCGTCTTTAGGCAGGGCGGCGGGCCCTACAGGGTGAGACATGTTAGTGCAGGGCAGGGGGATGGACGGCAGGGGACGGCCGGGGACAGGTGAGGACGGCCGGGGATGCGTAAGGACGGCCGGGGATGAGTGAGGACGGCCGGGGATGAGTGAGGACGGCGGGGGACGGCAGGGGACGACACAAATGATGTCTCATGATGCTATATGAGTGGTTCGGAGGTGCATTATTTCAACTTCGGCTAGTACCGGAGGTCCAAGTGCTGGACCACAGTCCCCTATAGTCCATTCGGTCCTAACCTTCCCGGGCGTAGTCCGTCCTAGCACCCCAAAAAAGACGGACTATGAGCCGTAGTCCGTCCCGTCCTACTCCGACGACGGACGGACTGGACGACTGAGAACACTGAACACGACCGTACTTTTTATCCAGCCAACGCAAAATCAGGCGTCCACCGAACCCCATAGCGAAAGCAATTCCCCAAACATAACTGAAATGGTACATCGAATTGAGAAGCGGCCTCCAAGTCTCATGACATCCATTCATTTCCAAGTCAGCCAGATGGCTGCGATTCCGGTAACTATAACGATCCATTTATTTTGTTCGCAAAAGTCCCACGTGTTCGTGTACCAGGACCTAGGCCGCTGGATAAGTGTTAGTAAGCATTATACTTAAATTAAGAAAGCACAACTTCCTACATTCAGCTCCCCATTGGGGAGTGGAATTCCTAGGTAATTGTTAGCAGAGTGCTATTGGTCAATGAAGGAGAAAATATACCTTCATCCAAATAGATACGCTTGATAATGGTATTCAGTCTCAGAGCTTTACCTAGCGACAATCTGGGTAGCAGGGCATGCACATCGGGTCCTCTTTCCAATAGAATAGCTCCTGTGAGGTCCATTTCCAAGAATTGTTGTTTATTAGTCGCCGCGTCCAGCCTAGTGAACTCTTTGAAATATCCGATTCGATTGAGCCATTCGGCCACTTGGGCTTCGTTGAATTCCTTCAGCTGAGCGAATCGCACAGGTGGGAGGGGAGCCTCTCCCACGCCGGGGAGAGGCTCACCCACTCTACCACCGGGGGATTCCCTCAGCTGGGCAGGTCCCACAGGTGGGAGGGGAGCCTCACCCACGCCGGGGAGAGGCTCGCCCATTCTACCACCTGGGGAGTTGCCCGGAACGGCAGGACTAATTTCACCATCTCTCGGTTCACCAGTGGGGGGAATACGGGCGAGCGGGATCTCCATTTATTGTATTTTCGTAGAGTGATAGCTGATAAAGAAATTTAGTTAGCGGTAGTCCCCAATGCAGCAGGTAGCAGCAAACACAAATATGGGGGGCAAACCTGTGGAGGGGGCGTCTTACTGTGCCCACGTAGGGGTACCGAGGAAAGAAAAAAAAAAGGGGGGGGGTAAGGGGAAGTCGATCAATGTGAAAAAAAGAGGCGGAGGATGTTGTGAAGCAGTGAGACGAAATCAGGAGAGCTGTCTCAAATGCGAGCGAATAACTTGTGTTGTCGTAGTGGAATGAGAGAAAACGATGGCAGGAGAGAAAGTGAGAAAGAAGGGAGAGAAAGCGAGAGAGAAGAAAGGGGGGGAAAAAAGGTGGGGTGTAGAAGTGGGAGTTGGGACAGGGGTTGGTGGTCGCGGTTGTGCTCTCACTTTCTCTTGTTGAATTTTCCGTACTTGTTCCACTACGATTGGGGAGAAACCCCCAATACTTATAGAAAGCAAATGCGCTACTGAAATGACTTCCGATATACGTAGTCTATTACATCATGCTCCATCACCATGATCCTGCCCTTACACAATGACTTGCCCATTATGGAAAGCGTATCCAACATCTCTGTTTCCGCGGTTACGAGTGACACCTCGTGACCGCCAACATCACCCCCCCCCTCCCCAACATCTACGCCCCCCCCCTATCCTCTCTTCCTTCCTTTCACTCTCAATCTTCTTCTCTTTGTTCAACAATACAAGTTGTTCACTTACTCAGGAGACCACTCTCCTTTTGAACCCGTGATACCGCTGCTTCCACTTATACA
>Ga0307509_10005352_pt1 | contig 17919 bp, 12 predicted proteins | sample 10_EM_MG_FD_202245 | JGI IMG/M metagenome (GOLD analysis project Ga0307509, IMG submission 202245) | Populus trichocarpa ectomycorrhiza microbial communities from riparian zone in the Pacific Northwest, United States - 10_EM | ecosystem: Host-associated > Plants > Roots > Unclassified | place...
TAAAGCACCCTGGCCTTCTGAGACTACCTGAGTACCACAAGGAAGACTACCCTACAACCCGTAGGCTAGAATAGACTCCTAGATGCCTGAGAGACCATATATGGATGACCCCCATTTTGGCGGTTACCCATACTCCCTTTATAGATCCTGCAAACGACATTCAGTCGGACGGACGGCGACGACTTATACGGTGTTACGGCAGCTGCTCCAATGACCTCTTTTAAGTAGCAAACGAGCAACTACTCAGCCGTCTGCCTATGACGCGCCGTCCCAACGCTGGGGCCAGAGGGGGGTGTTAGCTAAACCCGCCTAAGTTCAATAGTATGTTCGGGCCACCCTTATACAGGCGTGGGGCCTCCCCACGCAGATGCGTGTGTGCCCAAGAACATTTAAGAACCCATAGAATGTGAGGCAATCGACCTCTAAGTTCTAGGATGACTTTGCCGGTGAAGGTAGGGTAACCTGGGTTCCTCAGTAGGGTAACTGGGACCCATGGGCATAATGACCAAATTCCCAAGGTAGGGTAACTTTGCCCTGTTAGGCCTTTAACCGCTCAGGAAGTCCTCCAGGCGACCACACAAGTCGTCTTGGATGTCCCTCTAACATTCCCCTAATTCTCTTGACCTTATACGAAGGTTCTCCCGAAAGGTTACCCTGCCTAGTAGAGTACCTCAAGGCTACTCAACTATCCCCTAGGCCTTATCCTAGGTTTACCAGCTATTTGTATAATGTATATGAGACCATACCACCTCTGGTTACCTCTTCGTATACCATTTGGGCTAAGGTGATAGTGATTGTAGCTACCTATCGTAGGGTCGTTACAGGAGGGGAGAGAACAGAGATGAAAGGAATCCCTCGTTGGCCTTGTGGACTTGCTTCTACATAGAGTAGGAAATGCCACTTGGGCCAGGCTCTGACGTATTAGAGGATTTCCGAAGTGCAGAGGACACTTCTGAATGTAAAACAGGAGGAACATCCTTAAACACAAGAAGGATGAAGGGCGGGGGAGGTAAGGGTCTGGGAGGGAAAAAATGTTGTAGGAGTGTATTGTTAATTTGCGTAGTCGAGGAGGCGTTCTCAAGTATTGGGAAACAATCCGGGGCTCTGCCGGCTGCAATGTTTGTAGCATCCCAAACTGATCAGGCATCAACGTTAGCGAGAAATTGCCACCAGTGGACTCTCATGGTGGATTGGATAGCCTTGAAATATGTGTTCCAAGCCACACGGGCCTGGGCAGAGGAGGCCTGCTCCTTTCTCATGAGGCATGTGAAATGGTGGTGGATGCACCATAACTGGGTGTGTTCTGGAGTCCACCATGGTTCAGAGTACACAGACGGGCATCTGGCTGGGGTATTGGGGGTGATGAGGTGCGTGAGCTTGGCAAGGCTGTCGTCAAACCAGAGGTCAATGGTGTGTGGAGTGGGGAGACCAGGGGGGGCAGCGAGTGTAATTTCGGCCAGTAGCTGCGAGAGGTGAACCCAATCCGTATACTTCAGGTTTAGGCCCCTGGGCTGGGGCTTTAGGACTAGGGTGGAGAGTACGATTGAGAGGGAGATGTTGTATGAACCCGTTGGTGGGAGGGAGGGGTTCTAGGAAGAAAAATACGGGAGCAAGGCAGAGTTGGCAATTGACAACTCAAGCACTGCAGGGTAGTGGTTGGTGGTGAAGGGGAACCTGGTTTAGACCCCGGGTGTGTTGAGGAGAGAAAACAACTGAGCTGCGGCCCTGTCGAAATATGGAGAACTTATCAATGGAGTGTAGTCAGAGAGAAAACGTGTCGGGTCTGAGGCAGGTTGATGAATGTTGAGGTCCCCAAGGACAAGTATCGGAAAGTCTTGTTTGGGAAATAAATCAAGAGGTGAAACCAACCTATGGTGGCCACTAGGGATAAAGTAGGCATTATACAAACGAAATAAATTATGACAAGTATCAAAAAGTCCCACTGGGGAGTGAAAATTGACTGTCATGAGGTCTCCCCTTTCAAAAATGAAGGGAAGAATAGAAATAAGACTTAATAGCCTTCCGTGAACATAGGTTCCAACTCGAGGCTGATAACTGTCAGTTGCCGGGGGAAAAAAACATTTATAGTTGCGAAACAAAGGACGACAATTCTTCCCGAGAGGAATATCCTGAAGAGCCACAATATGAGAAGAACTTTCTACCGAAGTAAAAAAACTAAAAAGAGTTTGAAAAACATTACTGCTACCGAGACAATTATGCTGAACAATGGAAAGAGTTAAACAACCAGGGTAATGGAAGAATTGGGATAGCGAAGAGCTGTGTGTTGGGGATTGGCTTGCCGATATCTAAAGTTCCATATTGACTGCAGTCGGCGCAGGCTCGCTCCAGTGGGCACTGGTACTAGCCCGGAAAATCGTGCTGCCAGCACCAAAGAGGTTCCTGCAGGGGAGGGGGGCAGCGAGGTTCGGCTGTGCAGATGCGCGGCAAATGAGTTTTATGGTCTCAGGTTGGGTAGATTCGCTGGAGGGAGTGAATCAAGGGCCAGCCCTGGCTGGAGTACCCTCTACAGTTGGTGGAGCAGTTGGTCCCTGAGGGGTTGATTGAGGAAGGGCCGCATCGGGGGCATCTGGTATATCTTGGTTGCTAGGTGGGCGGAGAGAGGAGAGGTTTTCACCGCGGACAGGGCAGGTGCCATCGAAGGAGTCAGACTGACCACTACAGTTCATGCATAGTGGGGGGGGAAGCATTGCCACATCCTACTACAGACTTCTCAAAACCTCCTTTTGAGCAACTTTGGTTTACACATCTATAGACGGAACAGTGGTGGAAGAGATTGCAGATCGGGCAAGCTTGTGCCTCTTGTTTGCATAGTGGAGAAGGATGACCGAACCATAAGCGCTTTCTGCACTGCGTGGACTTTGAGGCAGAGTAGGCAGGAGCTACTGTGTGCGCCCTGGAGCAAAGTCTGATAGATTCGCCAAACCGGGAAACATGAAGTGGGTGGACCGCTACAACCACCCAGGTTGTGCGCTTCTTGGCCCTCTTCGCCGGATGTGACTGCAGGAATCTAGCCCCAAAAATGTGGACGTCAATACCATTGTTGATTGATTCAAGGAGTGAGGGGAAGAGGTCAGTACGCTCGTGTGGAAGAATAGAGAGCGGAAGATTGTGCATGAGGAGTTCGACAATTGTAGCTGCCTCTCTAAAAAGTTGAAAACGATTATCTCCAACAGGGAAACTCTAATTGAGCTTGTTGGTAATTGCATCAAAAAACGGAGAGTAAGCAGAAGATGGGGTGTATGGGTTGGCTGTGAGAGTAATAGCCCCATTGCGCTTAACCGAGGCAGTAACTGACAGGGGTAGGGAGGAGTTGGCCTCTTTAAGTAAAGCGGCCATAATGTCTGAGAGGGTGGCAGTCATGAGAAACAAATCATTGGGGAGAGTTGGCGAAGTGCGCGGGGCGAAGAAATCAGGTTGTGCAGCTGCCTGCTGTTGGGGTCCTTTGGGGACACTACTCCTGCTTGATGCAGCGACTTGTACTGCTGTAACGACCCTACGACAGGTAGCTACAATGACTATCACCTTAACCCAAATGGTATACCAAGTGGTATCCAGAGGTGGTATGGTCTTGTATAATTAGTATACAAATAGATGGTTAACATAGAACAAGGCCTAGGTAATAGTTGAGTAGCCTTGAGTACTCTACAAGGCAGGGTCACCTTTCGGGAGTAAGTTGGCATAAAGTCAAGGAATTTATGGCAAGGTTACATAGTCCTCAGAGACAACATTAGGTGTTAACAGGAGGACTTCCAGAGCCGTTAAAGGCATAAGGGGGCAAAGTTACCCTACCTTGGCAATTTGACCATTATGCCCATAGACCCCAGTTACCCTACTGAGGAGTCCAAGTTACCCTACCCTCACAAGCAAAGTCATCCGAGAACTTAGATGTCGATTGCCTCACATTCTTTGGGCTCTTAGATGTTAATGGGCGCCCATGCATGCCTACAGTGTAGTCCAACGCCTGAGTACAGCTGGTCTGAACATACCATTGAACTTGGGCGGGTTTAGCTAACACCCCCCTCTGGCCCCAGCATTGGGACAGTATGTCATATGCAGACCGCTGTGTAGTTGCTCGTTTGCTAGTAAAGAGAGGTCATTGGAGTAGCTGCAGTAACACAGTATATGTTGTGGCCGTCCCTCTGACTGAATGTTGTTCGCAGGATATATAACGAGAGTATGGGTAACTGCCAAAATGAGGGTCTCCCATATATGGTCTCCCCGGCACCTTGGAGTCTATCTTAGCCTACGGGTAGTAGGGTAGTCTTCCTAGTAGTACTTAGGTAGTGCAAGGAGGCCAGGGCACTTTCGGGACAAATCCCTCAGTAACCAGCCGGGACCTACTCTCCTTGATTTGTAGCATTACTATGGGTTGTCAATGGACTCTAGAGGTACGAGTCTTATCAAGGTAGAGTATGTCCCGAGAGGCGGGCTATGGGTAGCACCCACATAGCCAACCATCGGCTACATCTCACCGGGGGAGCTTGCATGTTAAATTAACACATTGAGTAGTCGCGTAGATTAAATGATGGACTGCATAGCTTATGTTGACGAAACTTCCACTGGGCAAGTGAGTCCACCACCTAGGTATTGGCTCCGGTTGTCGTCATAACAGTTAGCCACTGGTATGACTTCAACTGGAAGAGTTTTTCCACTTGTTGTTGTATTGGAGATGCATTGCAGAAACTCATATCCTATTGACGGAGTTAAGTGTAGCCGAGTTGGTCTCATACTTCCGGCAGGATAATTCCCAGTGGGGTGTAGACCTCGGACAACCCCTGAGCAGGACAGGGCACTCCCACAAGGTCGGTGTAGTGGTGAATGTCAAAAGCTTAAATCTGATATCTACTTAAGTTTAAGCGTTTGGCATTCTACATCGACAACCAACCTTTTTCTCGAGAGAACTAAATTGAGTGAAGCTTCAATCTTAACTATATTAAGTTTTACCGCTTGATTCTTTTGAATTATTTACCTCATGTTTATCCTCTACTTTGAGGGTTTAGTGCAGTCGCAACCTTACAGTTCACCTCTCTGTCGAGTACCCCCATTACACGTTTAATCTCCATCCCCTGCATCCTGTGCGTCCTGAGTTCGGTCCCCTGTGTCCCCAGTGTGCTGTTTGTCCTGAGTTGCCTGACAAGGTCCACTCAAATTCCATCTACCTGGATGCAAGCTAATACACCACATTCGCTCCTGACATATAAGATAAAGCAACTCTGCCTCCTGTGTATCCAGACTCGTCCCTCAAGACTATGGCTTATCATAATTTACCACTGAGGGATGCTCACATCTGGGCTACTACTAAGTATTTCTTGGCATAGTTCATTATGGTTTCTCGGCACTTAGGCTCACACATGATAAGATCAATTGTTCTCTCATGATCACCCTCTTCTTCAATATTGCCGGGCTTCCTGAATTATACACCACCACAACTACATGTCCGATCCTGAATCTGATACCGGAAGGTTGCAGGGCTCAATGCCACCTTCACACCTGTATGGAGTGCTTCCTTGTCGCATCAATACTCATGGAGATCGCCCCTTCTGACAGTGGTCTTTTGTCTCTACTAATCCTGCACTCGATGGCGGATCCCTCCACAACCGAATGACTGATTTCGATTCTGTTTCCTGGACCCAATTGGGCTCGATGCCAGCTAAACGCCGGTATAAAGATCATCACTGTCGCATCCCTATCCATGAAATCGCTATCTACTCTGCTTCGCGGGGCCTGACATTGCACAGAGGGGATGCTAGGAATCTCAGGACTTGATGGCAAATTCCTCTACAACCGCTAGCCGAATTTTGAATCCATCACCTGGACGTCGTTGGCCTTGATACCAGCTACACACTGGTATAAGGTACGTCTCTAGAGCACCACTCTTCATAGAGTTCACCCTCCTTCAGAAAGTTGTCTTTTGTCCCTACCAATCCTGAACTGGATGGCAGATTCCTCCACACCCACACAACCGATTTTGAATCCGTCACTTGGATGTGGCTGGGCTCGACGCCAGCTATACACCGGTATAAAGGACATCTCTGTCCCATCGATGCTCATGAAATCGCTATCATCTCTGGGGGGGGGTTCTCAGTAGGCTAAGAGGGGAAGCTGGCGATCCCAGGACTCAATGGCAGATTCCGCAACAACCGCCACACTGATTGTGAATCTGTTGGCTGGACGTTATTGGGTTCAACACCGGCTACACGCCGGTATATGGTATGTTTCTCTCGCATCAATCCTCATGGTGATCGCCCACCCCACTGACAGTGATCTTTATGAATTATAATACTCTGGTGATTCTGAACTCATTGGCAGATTCCTCCACACCGGACTGACCGATTTCGAATCTGTTAGCCGGAGGTTATTGGGCTCGATGCCAGCTACATACCAGTATAAGGTACCTCCCTGTCGCATCAATATGTTTGCAATTGCGATCAACCGTTGATAGGGTTCTTCACAGGCTGTGAGGTGATGCTGGCGATCCCAGGACTTAATGATGGGTTCCTCCATATGCGCCAGACCGATTTTGCATCTGTAAGGTGGACGTCATTGTGCTTGACACCAGCTACACGCCGGTATGAGGTACTTCCCTGCCGCATCAATACTAATCAAGTCACTATCTACTATGGAGGGGGTCCTGAGATGGCTAAAAGAGGTTGCTGGCAGTCCCAGGACTCCAGGCCACATTCCTTCACAGCGCCTTGACCATTTTTGATTCTGTCTGAGTCCTCTGGACATTATTGGGCTCGACACTAGCTACACAGTGGTATAGAGTACTTCCCTAGCGCACCAGTATCCATGGAGTTTGCCCCCTTTCTGAGAGTAGTCTTTTATTTCTACTGATCCTGAACTCGATGCCAGATTCCTCCACAACTGCTCAACCAATTTTGAATCAGGAACTTGTGCGTCACTGAGCTCCATGCCAGCTACACGTTGGGGTAAGGATTTTTCTAAGGCGGCAATCTTCCATAGAGCTATATGCTTTCCAGGGGGGAGAGGAGGCGTGGAATGTGGCGATTGAACGGGTTGTTGGGTGCTCTAAGCTGTATATTAGAAGAATAGAAGAGTATTAGTAGTAAATTTAATACTTTTTCATGATGTGAAATATCTTGTGACCTGGATGACCAATGTTAGAAACAGGTAAAGAGGGGACCCTTCGCTTATTTCAGTTATCTCAGGAAGACTCGGTAGAGCGTCTGGTTGGATGCTGAGTGTTAGGTGTGCGCCCGGTGCGTCCTGAGCATTCGCTGTGTGCCCAGTGTATCCTTAGATTAGGTTCTACATGTGGTTGCGTCCTGAGTATTAGGTGTTGGCCCAATATGTCCTGAGATTTGGTGCTGCGTCAGGTTGTGTCCTGATTTGCGATTGACCTTCTGTGCATCAGACACACAGGACGCAAGCGAGGGTTTGGCTCATGTGCAGTCTATCATTTAATCTACTGGACTACTCAATACAATTATCAGATATGCAAGCTCCACCGGTGGGATGTAACCGATAGTTGACTCAATTAGAGCTACCCATAGCCAACCTCTCAGGGCATACTCTACTGTGACATGACTCATACCCCTAGATTCTACTGACAACCCATAGTAATGCAACAAATCAAGCGGAGAAGGTTCCGGCTGGTTACTAATGTAATTGTCCCAAAAGCCCCCTGGCCTCCTTTGACTACATAAGTACTCCTAGGAACACTACTGTACTACCACCTGATGAAATTGACTCCTAGGTACCAGGGGGACCATTTATATGCAACCCTATATTTGGTGAATGCCCACACTCCCTATATATATACTGGGAACAACATTGAGTCAGACGGACAGAGTTGGCTTATATTGTATGACAGCAGCTCCTCCAATTACCTCGTTTTACTAGCAAATGAGAAACTATACAGCTGTCTGCCTATGATGCACCGTCCCCATGCAGGGGCCAGAGGGGTGTATTAGCTCAACCCACCTAAGTTCAATAGCATGTTCAGGCCAATCCTGCTCAGGCGTCTGACCTTTCTGCGCAAGTGCGTTTATACCCTTGATCATCTAAGAGCCCATAGAATGTGAGGCAATTGACCTCTAAGTTCCAGGATCACTTAGCAGGTCAAGGTAGGGTAACTTGAATACCTCAGTTGGGTAACTGGGTTCCATGGGCATAATGGTTAAATCCCTAAGGTAAGGTAACTTTTCCTTCTTATGCCTTTAACAGCTTCGGAGGTCCTCCTGTTGACACCTAATGTGGCCTCAGCGCCTCATGTAACATTCTCATAGTTCTCTTGACTTTATGCTAACTTACTCCTGAAAGGTTACCCTGCCTAATAGAGTACCCAAAGCTACAATATTGTTCCCTGGGCCTTGCCCGTGGTATACCAGCTATTTGTATACTAAGTATACGAGACAATCACCTCTGGTTACCACTTGGTATATCATTTGGGCTAAGGTGATAGTCATTATAGCTAGCTATCATTTGGTTATTACAACCAAAGAGGAGTGCCACCATGGACAACAACATAGCAATGGCTTGAGACTAAAGACAGAACATTGATGGTTGAGGGGTCGCTGACCATGGAGGGCTGCCTATACGAGGCCGGAGAGATGGGTAGAAGGAGACACAACCAACCCCTAGGAACAAGGTCGTTAGGTCTAACCATCAGAAGAGAAAGGAAGAGGGGATGGAGGTAGCCTCACCAGACAGAGGCAATGTGGCGTTTCTGGGAAAGGGGGGTAAATAGAAGTGACAATGATTTCTCATGGTATTGAGATTTTGTAACGACCCTACGATAGGTAGCTACAATAAGTACCACCTTAGCCCAAATGGTATACCGAGTGCTAACCAGAGGTGGTATGGTCTCGTATACCTCGTATACAAATAGCTGGTTAACCTAGGCCAAAGTCTAGGAAATGGTTGAGTAGCCTTGGGGCACTTTAGTAGGCAGGGTAACCTTTTGGGAGAAAATTCGCCTAATGTCAAGAGAATTATGGGAATATTACATGGACCTCAGAGACGACCTTTGTGGTCGACTGGAGAACTTCCGGAGCGGTTAATGCCATAAGAGGGCAAAGTTACCCTACCTTGGGAATTTGCTCATTATGCCCATGGACCCCAGTTACCCTACTGAGGAGTCCAAGTTACCCTACCTTCACCGGCAAAGTAATCCTAGAACTTAGAGGTCAATTGCCTCACATTCTATGGGCTCTTAGATGTTCTTGGGCGCACACGCATCTGCGTGAGGAGGCCCCACACCTGAGTAAAGGTGGCCCGAACAGGCTATTGAACTTTGGCGGCTTTTGCTAACACACCCCTGTGGCCCCAGTATTGGGACAGCGCCGAATAGGCAGACGGCTGCATAGTTGCTCGTTTGCTAGTAAAATGTGGTCATTGGAGCCGCTGCCGTGACACCCTATACGTCGTCACCGTCCGTCCGACTGCATGTCGTTCGCAGAATATATAAGGGAAGTATGGGTAACCGCCAAAATGGGGGTCGCCCATAAATGGTCTCTCCGGCCCCTAGGAGTCTATCGTAGCCTACGGGCGGTAGGGTAGTCTTCCTAGTGGTACTTAGGTTGTCCAAGAAGGCCAGAGCGCTCTCAGGACAAATACCTCAGTAACCAGCCAGGACCTTCTCCCCTTGATTGGTAGTATTACTATGGGTTGTTATTGGACTCTGGAGGTATGAGTCCTATCATGGTAGAGCATGTCCTGAGAGGCTGGCTATGGGTAGCGCCCACTTAGCCAACCATCGGCTACATCTCACCAGGGGAGCTTGCATGTCAATTTATCATATTAGATAGTCGCGTAGATTAAGTAATGGACTGCATAGCTTGAATAAACGAAACTAGCACGGGGCCAGTCAGTCCACCACCTAGGTATTGATTCCGGTTGTTGTCATAACAGTTAGCCACTGATATCACTTCGATAGGAAGAGTTTTTCCACCTGCGGTTGTATTGGAGATGCATTGCAGAAACTCATATCCTATTGCCGGAGTTAAGTATACCCGAGTTGGTCCAACACCTCAGGATAATTCCTGATGGAGGGTAGAACTCGGACAAGCCCTGAGCAGGACAGGGTACTCGCACAAGGTCGGAGTATTGGTGAATATCAAAGGCTTCAATCTGATATCTACTTAAGTTTAACATTTGGCATTCTACTTCGACAACAAAATCTTTCCTCGAGAGAACTAAATTGTGTGAAGCTTTGAGCTTAACTATATTAAGTTTTACTGTTTGATTCTTTTGAATTATTTACCTCATCTTTAGCTTCTACTTTGAGTGTTTAGTGCAGTCGCAACCTTAGACTCCACCTCTCTATATGGTGCCCCCGTTACTGATTTCAATGGCCGGAGGTGTAATGGAGATGGAGGATATTTCAAGTTCCATTTTTAAACTGACGCATTATAGAAATCATAATTCCAAACCCAATGTGGTTAATATTGGATTCCTGGGAGCTTTTGCTGGCCAGCATCAGGCAAAGTTGGCTTTAGATTCCTATACCTGATGGAGTATATAGGGTATGAAGAGTCAAATTATAAAACTCCAGTTATTGTTTTAAGAGATAACAAGAGAAGATATCCTGTATACTCCACTAATTTTGCTAATATCAGAACAGTAGGAGATACCTTAGTCATACAAGATAAGTGAGACATACAGAGTCTCATTTGGGATACCTGAAAGCCTGCAAGCAGCACTAAGGCCATGTTAGATGCCACAGGAAGAGAAAGTCAACAATGGAATAATACTGGAAAAATACCTGAAAAATACAGATGTGCTTCTGGGAGACACAAAAGCATTCCTGAAGGCCTAAAATTCCCACAGGTCACCAGCTGTTACAGGTTACAGTCCAGTCCAAACACCTATTAAGGCTAGTAGGATCTTTTTCTGGGGTAGCATATATTTTTTAATTTATTTATTTTGACATCTGGTAAACCAGCTATCACAAGACTATATACATAAAAGAGGGAATGTCACAGTTTAGGAAAGGCACAAAGAGGATGTTTCAAAAATCAAATTGGAAATTTGAAACCCTGAAGAGAAAGCTCCTAATAAGGGGAATCTAACTGTGCTATCCACTTGGCAATATGCGGTCTGTACCTTCAGATACAAGGTCAGATAGTAAGTAGTTCAAAATTTAGCCCAAATGTAAAGAAATGCAAAAGAGACCTTGAAAATAAGACTATGAGAACATTCAAAGGCTCATGAGAATACCCTGAATGAGAGGTATGTAACTATGGTATCCACTTGGGAAGAGCATGTCTGTAGTCGAAGATACCAGATAGGAGAGTCACCAGTTTTAAAGTCTACTCAAGTATTAAGGTGTGAAGGAGAGACCTTGAAAATAGCACCATTTTGGAGTTCAACAGCTTATTTGAATACTCCTAATAACATGAATCTAACAGTGGAATCCACTTGAGGATAGCATATCTGTAGACTAAGATATTACTTGGAATAGTGAATGTTTCAAAATTCTGCCATAGAGTAAAGCTATAAAGAAAACTCCTTGAGAATGATGCAAATAGAACACTTAAAGGCTGTGGAGAAGGTCCTCGATCAGGGAAATCTAACTGTGGTACTCGCATCATAATTGAAGGTCTTTAACCTGAGATATCATGTAAAGTACTAGTATCTATTCGAAAGTCAGGATTTACAAGGAGGAATATTATAGATATAAGCCTATGAAATTCTGCTAAGTTCTGTTAAAGGCACAATCATTTTAGATCACATATAGTTTTCTTTTTTGCTTTATTGAAGCATAGTTCTTTGAGAATTGAGAGTAGATTGAATATATTAAAAGGTGTTACAGGATAGCTAACTCGAAGAGATATAGAGCTAACCAGGCTGTAGTTCGTGTTAGGGGGGAGCCTAGCTCAAAGGCTTGTGTGATAACTCAGGCCGATTATCTTTATCGTAGAAGGAGATTGTATAGGAAGGCTCATTAATTAGAGTATGAGTGAAAAGGTAGGTAAAGTGATAAAACATTTTCTAGCATAAACTTTTTATATTAATAAGATCTCTTCTGCTTTGGTGAATAATATTCAAATAGCTCAGGAGGCATCTCTGTATTTATATTCCACATCTGGGTGGTGGTGGGCTACCTCTAGTTCTCATACTAACTGAATATCTACTAACAAATTTATTCTTTAAAAAGTGCGAACAGCATTTGACCCTGACAACTTTTCTCATCTCACTTTACTCCGGAATTGCAACATCATGAATTTTGCTGATGGTCCTCCCACATATCAGTTCATTCATCATGATATATCTTGGTTAACATAGAGTCTTGTTTACTACTGCATAGGCATAATGGTCTCTATGATTGAACCAACCAAGATCCTAGCTTTGTTATCAAACCTCTTAGCATTGTAGTTGTATCCTATATCAGCCAGCTGCAAGGCATAAGATTGACCTATCCCGATAATCGCCACAATGGCTATTATTTCTCTAAAGTCATATTATTATCATATAGTTCTATCAGTATCCGCACATGATTGCTGATGTATCTGAGTGCAAGTATGCTTGATTTCTCAAACTACTGCTTCCCATAACACTATTCACTTCTACAACTTTCATCACAGGAGCTTGGAGTATTGAATAATGTTGCTTGACTATTGACCATAACAGGCCCCATTACTTAGTGACTACTTGCCGGACCATGGTCTTTAGTGCTCAGTAACATTATGCTACCAGAACTAGTCTAGCTCAAACCACTTGCATTTACTCACCAAAGGTCTTCCCTCAGATATTGTGCGAACGGGATCCTGTCCGACTGACAACCGCAATGTATACGGGTTTACAAGAAGGGTTCCAAGGCTCAAGTCTCTGGTGAAGGGATGTGACAATAGAGCGGTCTGCTTATCAAGTGCTATCCCAACGCTGGTGTGAGAGGAGGGTGTTAGGTTGACATCTATGATCTTAAAACTCAAGATAGGGTAACTATAGATCTTTATTCACTGATGGAAGGCTGAGCCTTCTAGTATGACTAATAGTTCATGGGTACAGAGATATGTTAGAAAGTGTTAGGCGGAAGCCTATCTCAAAGTCTTGCAAGATAACTCAGGCCGAAAATCTTAATCGTAGACGGAGATTGTCTAGGAAGGCTCAATGTCTTAAATAGAGGTAGGTAAAGTGATAAAGATTTTAAAGTAAAACTTATATTCATAAGATCTCTTCTCTGTTGCTTGATGATGTTCAAATAGCTCGGGAGGCACTTCGATATTTATATGCCGTGTCTGGGTGGTCGCGGGCTACATCTAATTCTCATACTAACTAGGTACCTGCTAACAAATTCCAGCTTCTTCTAAAAGGGCGAACCCCATTTGACACTCAGAATTCTGTTAACTCACTTCGACTTCCGAATCGCATCACCATGAATTTTGCTGACGGTGCTCCCACACATCAGTTCATTGGTTACGATCCATCTTCGTCGGCATGGAGTCTTGCTTACCATTGCATACGCAAAATGGTTTCCATGATCGAACCAACAAAGGGGCCAGCTTTGTTATCGAACCTCTCAGCATTGCAGACATATCCTGCAACCAACATCTGCGAGGCATAAGATAGACTTGTCACAATAATCGCACCAATAGCCATTATCCCTCCATAGTCATATCGTTCTTGTATAGTTCCTTCAGCATCCTACAGATACTATTGACGTGTGTGAGTGCGGGTATGCCTGATTTCTCAAACTACCTCATCCAACAACACCATTCACTTCTGCGACTTTCATCACGAGAGCGTGGAGTATAGAATGTGTTGCTTAACCATTGTCTGTAAAAACGTCCCGTTACTTAATGACCACTTCCAAGGCTCTCTGTCTTCAGTGCTCAGTAACCTTATGCGACGTCCACCAATCTGGCCCGAACCACATGCATAGGCTCGGGAAAGGTCTTCTCTCATATACCCTGCAGGCGGGATCCGGTCAGACGGACGGCTGCGACGTATACGGGGTTACGAGGAGGGCTCCAATCACCATGTCTTTACTCAGGGGACGCCACTACGGCGGCGTCTGCCGGTGTAGCGCTGTCCCAACGCTGGTGCGGGAGGGTGGTGTTGGCTTGTTCTTTTTGAACTCAGAATCCTAAGGTAGGGTAACTATAGGTCTTTATTCACTAATGGAAGGCTAAGCCTTCCGGTATGCCAAACAGAAAGGCTTGGTAAAGTAATTGGAAACTCAAAGTTCTCAAACTTAGAAGATTTCTTAATAACTTATTATATTGTTAAGATCTCTTCTCTATTGCTTGATAATTCTTCAACCACAAGGGGAGAGCCCCTTTATTTATACTCAGATTTACACCACTTTTCTTTCTTAATAAATTGTGTTACCTGCAATCCTTTTGCTTCTTTCAAGACAATGCCCACACTGTTTGACCCTAAAAACAATTGCCCTACTTCAACTCAGAGTGTCTCCTAACTACTGTTTCATCTGAGAGTGTCTTTACTTTACCAGTAGTTAGTCTTCGATCTCTTGGTTCTAATAAACTCTGTGTTAATATATGCAGCCTAGAAGCAAACATACCAATACATCATATGGAATATCGAGTAATCAGTTCAGATGGCGATCTTTCCATGCAAATTGCATATATCTTCCCCTGCACTGGATATCACTGAGTTCAATCTTCTTATCGTACCAATCAGTAAATTAGTTCTTGAAACATAAACTCTTCCGGCTGCCTGAGTAGCTACCAAGCATGCCTTCCTGTTCGTCCTACTTCTTGCAAGCTTTTGGTGTTTGGGTCTACAGTCTTCCGCTTGCAGCTGCATATCTCATACTAATATAGGTAAGCTATTCACATGTATATAACAAAAGATCTTTCTGAAGGTTAAATAGATTAGTGCAAAGCCAAATATTTCATATAATAACATAACTGTCTTTGAAAATCTTGGCATAGTAATCAAGGTCAATGTAAAAATATTGGCATGTGTATATAGTCACTAAGCCTCTCACTAGCCCATTAGAGCCTGTGGGAGAATTTACAAAATAGGAATTATTATACTATTTTAGTCAATAATTCTTTCTTACTTGTGACCAGTGTATAGGCAAGCCTTCCAGAGGCTGATTTGCGCTTTTAGAAGACCTATAACCAAACACTTGCCACTATTATACATACTACCCCCTTTATGAAAATTTGGTTTGTCAAATGGCCTGCAAGCAAAACTCTGAGGCAATTTTGCTGCAGGCCAAAAATCTTGTCACCCCGGTATTCCGACACCTGAGGATGCTCAAAGTCTCTTTAGAAACTTCAGGGGTAGGATAACCAGAATGGAAAAACTCCTTGAAAGGTTTGGTCTTAGGCGAAGCACCATGGCACTCTAGTCAGTAATTGAAAGCACACAACAAGCCCCTGAATCATTTCATTAGATGAACACTCCCTGGCATATAATATACATTTTTTGACCTAAGCAGTACAATGCTAAATTCTGTGTTAGCTCCAGTTGTCTTATGGTGCTACCTGGAGTCTAAATTTATCCCAGATACATTTTAAGAAATCAGAGGCATCATTATCCTGGGTAATATGACCTGCTACATTAATGAAAGTGTGATATAGATGAGGTAAAATCCTTTTTGCTGATTTAAATCAGATCAGATTCACATTTAACATAATTCATATACCTCTTATATCGAGTATTCTTAATTGCTCGGACATGATATCAGTCGAGGCCTTCTGTAGTACACTTGACTACTTTGAATATTACACTAAGTGAAACTGAATTGTCCCATAACCAAGCGAGGTTGAAGTGCCGCCTGGCTTCAGATTCCAGCAACAAAATATGCCTTTACGAAATCCTTTATAGTAAATACGTTCTTTGCTTCTATAGCTAAATTAGACTTTGTAGGAAGTATGTTAGTAGATTATCAAGAGATAAAGCCAACCAGATAGATATCATTTGCAATGCCCACATAACGTGTGATAAGAGGAGTTGACCAAGACAGCTGGTTGAACTGTAGGCCATATACAACAGGTCTACATCTTTTGCTAACAGTAGCTTGTTAGTCATTTAGTAATCATATTATGAACCAATACTAGAGTGTTAAACATACTAAGCTTGTTTGTTTTTGTATATTGTAGAAATTGTAATAGTAAGTTGGGTGAGAAGTGAATATTGTGCAAATAAAAATTTAAGCTTGCCTGTAGTTAGGTTACAACATATCTACTCATACCTCATGTTGCTTAGTAATCAGGTGAGAATTGAAATTTTGAGAACTAACGGATCTTGCATGGAGGTATTGCAGCTTAGCAAAAGTAAGCAAATATTGAAATGCAATAGTGTGCTTGGTACACTTCCTTCTCAACACCAGTTGCTCACAAAAGACTATCTAAACTATGACCAAAATTTTATTTAAAAATAAAATAAATATATAATCCTAAGTAATACTTTGTATACAACCTATCATCCTCAATAATTGCCTCAATTCTGTGAACAATGAATTCTGCCAAGCTATCAAAGATCTAAAGTTCCCAACAAAAAGTGACTACCTATTGAATAGCATTCCTAAGGTCATTTTTAGGCCCCTTCATGTGAAAACGTTAGGAGAGTACTTATGAAGTAATACTTTTATAAGTAACATAATCTGTTGAAGCAGATTAAGATCTGGTAAATAAGGGGTAATTTCTTACACAGTAACACAAGTTGACCTTAACTATCTTATAATGGGATAAGCCCTTGCATTGTTGGTAATCAAAAAACAAAATTCTACTCTCCCACTTCCTCTATCATTTTCTTCCATATAGTTAGAAAATTGTATAAGAGATCATATAGTAACCCTGCTGGGAGCAGAATTTGGGAGGGAGGTTACAATTTTATATGATCCAAGGTTGCACTCAATATATGAAGTTACCTTGTCTAAGCTGCGTTTTTTTTTTTTTTTTTTTTAAATCATGTGCATTTGTTTAAGGTACAAAGACAGCCATCCTCCGTCTCCTCTACACACCCGGCGATTGAAATCTCAACACCACGAGATTATCACCACTTTTCTAAACTCCACCCCCCATTATGAGTTCGCTCTAGGGGGTGGAGTCATACCTCCTCTACACTACCCTTCCCTTAGGTTCATCCCTTTGGGCATTCTTCACTCTGGGTTGATGGATTTCGTCTTCTTTTGATGATGTTTCCTCTCCCTACCCCGCTTTTGCTCTGCCTCGCTTAGAGCATTTGCACGGTCGGCAATACTCTTCTCAACGCCCATGTTACAGACGGCCGGGCACACGGTTTGCAGTAAGAGAAAACACTTCAACAGGCCACGGTCGATTTCTCTACTCTCTTTCTCTTTAAGAGGCTGCCTAGTCAAGACACGAACGCGTTTTCCGATAGTTTCTACGGCACAGAGTTGGGTCTACCCCTCTTTCTCCTCCTCCTCACACGGTCGGATCGGCTGGCACCCTACTGCTTCTTCACCTTCTTGGCTGGTACCCACAACTACCTGGCTGGTATCCACAACTACTTCTTCACTATTCGGACTGAGACCACGGTCCATCACGGCGTGCCTCTGGGAGGATGGTATTGCACTATTTCCTTCTTCTTTTTGAGTGTTCTGCCAAACCGCGGGAAGGGTCCACGTGGCTCAAGCCCCCCCAGGTTTCTCTTTAGGCGGGCCTGGCAACCCTCGTGCTGATTGTGCGGGAACTTTCTTTGGTGGTCTTCGCTTTGTTTGATTTTTTGCGTTTCCTTTTGTCTGGATGAATGTGCCATGGGTTTTCCTGACTCTTCCTGCTTGTTCTTTGATTTGATTCCTTTCGTCTATCTTCTTAGCTAGTCAAGGGTTTCTTGTTGGGGGCGATATGTGCGGTTGGTTCCATACCAGAGGGACTTGGGGGGTTGGCTTTTTCCCAGGGGTATTGGAGGTTTTTTTATGCCATAGCGCGAGCTGCATGCAAGATTTTGTACCTTAAACAATAATCATATGATTCAAAAAAAGAAAAAAAA
>Ga0307509_10005353_pt1 | contig 17919 bp, 20 predicted proteins | sample 10_EM_MG_FD_202245 | JGI IMG/M metagenome (GOLD analysis project Ga0307509, IMG submission 202245) | Populus trichocarpa ectomycorrhiza microbial communities from riparian zone in the Pacific Northwest, United States - 10_EM | ecosystem: Host-associated > Plants > Roots > Unclassified | place...
TGCGTCATAACGCGTAACGCGCCGTCGTGCGCTGGCTTCTTTCTTTCGTCCGATCAAATTGAAAAGTTTGTGTCCATCACCCCAAAAGGAGAATAAAAAAGGTATACAAATTCGAGAACGCCGAGGCGTTTACCGGGAATGGTGACAGGGAGTTTGGTGGACTTAGCCGTCTCGATCCGCGGTGATCCACGCACAAGTTTGGTTGTTGAGATCTCGGCGAGTTTCGTCCCGAACTCGTCTCCCGACTCATCATAATCTCTCCCTCCACACTGTTGATGACCTCGGCCCGACCTCTAATCGATTGGCATGTTGGGCACCATCGGGAGCGGCGGGGCGGGTTGCTTACCTAACACCGTCCCCCATCCGTATATTCGGGATCGTCAATCTGCAGGGAAACCGCCAGGGTCGGTGCAAAAGAACATGGTTACCTGGCCGTACGCAGAGTAGTGCGCATAAAAACTGCGTTGAAACAAGCCAGAAGGCTTACCTTTCTACCAACTCACTTCGCGGGTGTGGTGTTTCATTCCACCTGCACGCGGGCGGCTCGGGCTCCGCTTGTGAGGCGGTCATACAAGTTCGGGTCAGGCCCGATTTCCAGGCGTTCATTCGATGATCTATGGCGAAGAAAACGTGACGAGAATTTGGCGAATTCAAACGCTAAATGGTATACGCGACGTCAACCGCTTTCTCCGGAAGCCTGTATGCGAGGGGGATACCTCACAAGGACGTGGTGATGAGGACGGCGTAAACCCCAAGTCCGCCTAACCAATCATCCTGCAGAGTGAATGCGAAGAGGGGTGTTGCTATCGCTGGACCCAGGGCCCGAGCGAGTGAACCAGCGGTTTGACTGAAGTCATGCACGCTCCTGAGCGCTCGCGGGCTCCTGATGAAGAGGTTAAGCATAGGAACATGGAACCTAGGTAGTCGCGACGGGGGCGGTGTGAATGACGCTGGTACATCCGTGAGCGAACACCTGCTAAAACTCATCTCGGTGACGCAATTGATCACGAGTCGGAACACGACCAAAGCCCAGACGCCCGACGAGAGGGACCTTCCCGCGCGAAATGGTTGATAACGGGAAACAGAGCAAACAAATGGATGAAACAAAACAGACCCGTTAAAAAGAGGTTCTTCAACCCGGCGCGTCGAACGGCTGTCGCGAAGAACAGCCCCTGTGTTACCCCATCCAGCGGTCCGAAAATTCCGAGACATAATCCGACCGTCGCGAGTGACATGCCCAGTCCGCCGGGATGGATCGGCGTAGCGAAGAAGAGTTCGAAGGGCTCGGAGTGCGGCGTCGACGAAGGCGAGCCACAGGTTGTTGACGATGGAGAGTGCCATAGGTTTCGGTCAAGACTGCCCTGAGGGGCGGAACGGGCTCGTATACGTAGCCTGAGTGCACCTCCCCCGTACCCTGCAATGGGAGGTGCTTCCTCACGGTCTAGCTGGGGGACGATCAGATCCCTTCACAAGGCCGCCCGCAAACCCCCCGACCTCTTCCGGGAACGGCCATGTGAGAACGAAAAAGGGAGCATAAAACACTGGGGAGAACAGGCGCAGTAGGAAGTACGGGGGTATTCTTCGCAGAACCGGTTTCCGAACGAGTTGGGAGGTCTTTCGTGTGGGTGTGACAATGACCACCGGACACAAGACGCGAGCCCAATCGTAACCCCCAGCGCCCATACGAGAGGCATGAGTCCAGATGCCCGGGTTCTGTTCGTGGAATCTGTGAGTTTCCCCACCACGTTTCTGACTAGTGTTCCATTGAAGAATCCCGCGATACAGTGACTGTATAAGAGAGCTCCAGTGTGAAGGGATCCATCGAGTACCTCACCGTGAGGCCACTGAGGGTCTTGGAGCGGCCGAAGCTGGTCATGGATACGATCAACCCTACCATGCCCAGGGCGTGATTTCGCGTCATGAACGAGGACTTCAAACTTACGACCACTTGCCGTTATCACCACTGGCTCCCGCCCGGTGTAATCCGAAAGGCGGCTCCACAGAAAAGTGGGCGACGCTTCCGCTAGGAAAGGACAGGAATCCCTACGAGGGCTTGGACACGCCCAATTAGGGAGGCGAAAGGGGCTCACGATTGTTCCTGGGCCAGCTCACTGACGAGCTAAAAACTCTGACTCCTAACGACAACGGGGTCATCCGCTAAAAAGAATAAGGGGGTGCTTTCGTCGATCCTCGAGTCGGTCATGGTACCAGAGCGAAGAGAGATGGGCCCTTTTGGAATAGTGACTCTTATCTCAAGATCTGACAAAATTGGACTAGAGTTCATCCTGGCGTTGGGACTCCGGCTGAGTCCGGGGCGGCTGATATTGATGATGCCGGGTGCGTGCCCGGAACCAGAAGGTGGAAGAGAGCAAATGCCATTGCATCCAATAGATCGAAAACAATAGGGTAAACAGTACGGAGGGCTCGGATGACGAGCCGCAGGGGAAGGGATCGTCAATGGTTGCTAAAGGCGACCCATTTCATCCCTTCGTATAATAGCGGGATTAACTGAAATTGGGACGGATAAGTCTTCGGCAGTGACTCATCTGATATCTGCGTTCAGCGTTTGGAGCGAACTCGCACAGACACGAAAATATGTCAACTACCTCCAACTCGACCCTGTTGTTTCGCTTTCAACGCTTTCTCCATCGCTTCAAACGCGTCAAGACTTGTGTTGGATGGTCGTTGGACGGCCGGAGAAGTCGGTGAAGACTTGATTCGTGGGGGCCACTCCGACTGTGGGATCCCCACGGATTTCAGCTGTGCCCGAAGTGAAGCAAGCGACGCTCTGTACGTCAAGAGAGAGTCCTCGTAGAGATCATAAACGCAGACGGCACATCCGGACATACAACATTCTAAATACAAACCCCTTCAAGATCAAGGTCAAGGTGAACGAAGGCGTTCAGAGCTCACCATCAGACTCGGGAGGTATCGGCTCTTGGGGAACGACCAACCCATGAAACGTCTCTATCTTCTCGCGTGGGAGCCGGGACTCGTTGGGAACTGGAAGGGAATTGCGCTGTTCGACTGAGCGAGAGGCATATATCGTCTCCTCCAGGAGTGCGGCCTTTCTAGCGGCGCTGCGAACGGAGGATTCGAGCTGCTGATACCGTAAGCCCAAATTGTGACCGCTCCTTTGCGGCGGTTTCGATCTCGACTGGGTGGAAGACGTCCAAACGCGTTTCGAGGGTGCGATTAGTCGGTGTGGAGAGTATGCTGTGGCGAGGCGGCCAAGTGGGAGGGTCATACGGAGACAAAACTCGGATCAGTCTGATCGACTCATTAGTTGACGATCACGATTTGGCTCTCTTCTCCACCGTCCACATTCATCGCGGCTTTCTTGGATACTCTTGTGGGGTAGGCACCGAAATGGAATCAGTGCGTGTCTTATCTCGTCACCTTTGCCACCCTGACATGATTTACGCAGCTCGATTCTGATGGGTCCTTTGAATACGATTTTGGGACCCCGATAGCATACGGGGAGCTTGGAGGTACGTACTAAGTGTCTGTCAATGTTTGTGCTCGGTGTTCACACCCGTTTAGATCCAGAGGGTCCAGAGGGCCATACCCCTCCGTCCGGTGATGGTCAAACACCACAAAGTCACACATCCTCTCAAACGCTGGTCGGGACCTCTACGGATCCCGACACGAGATACCGGACATCGTCTAAGAGGAAGCGGGAAGATTCTCCATCGGATTCTGCACGCAGCGTGCGGTACTTCGTGGCGGGAAGTGACGGGGACAGCCTTCCCCACCATCTCACTGTCAGTCCGGCCGCATTCTTATGATTTCCGCAAGCTGAATGCGAGTATAGGTTCCCGAGGGCTGGAAGTCTTTCCTGCGGTAAGTTGAGGGTACGCAACACGTATTTTGATGAGTTAACAGTCAATAGCCCGGGCTACACTTGGGGTGTGCTCTGGGAGTTGATCCGGATACACCGGCTGGACCCTAATCAAGGAATCACCCCAGGAGCGTGTCGCAATCTCATAGGGACGAACGCGGCAGTCGGTCCCAATGTGAAAGTTATTCTCCTAGAGACAAAGCTTGGGGAGAGCTCTGCTCCTGATCTGGGGAAGGCTGAGCGTGAGGCCCAGGTGAGGGGATTTTAGCCGCATTCTGCGTTCCCTGGGCTGATGGTTGTAAGTCTCCATGGGAACGTCTTGATTCTGAGGAGTCGTTGCGTGACGATCCTTCTGCCGGCCTTCTGGAATATGGCGGCCGAGTGGAGTTCGTAGTGAAGGTCACCGAATCGCTCGAGCTTCAACAACAACAACCTCAACAGTGTCCATCAACCAGATTTGGTCGGAGGTTTGGCTCAGCTTCCTTCGTGAAACTCGTATTCTCGAAGGAGTCACTGGAAAAGTTGAGGAAGCGGCCTGATGGCCTCCTCGACTTTGTCCAGCGCCCAATCGTCATTGCTGGGAGGGTCTTTCGGGCTTACTCCACAAGGGACTCAGGTGTCTTTTATGTCCAGACAAATGAGGTCTCTCCTGACACTGAGAGGGCAAGTTGGTGGCTTTCAAAGGATCCCTTCTCCCAGTCATTCTCCTTCCTTGACTTCATCAGGTGGCACAATCCCTTGGAACATAACCAGAACCAGGTACCCTCCATCAATAACTGAATTTCCATTCTCATCCTGATGTGTATTACAGTCAATGTCAAAGTGGACCAGCCGGTTCCAGCTTGGACAGTCTACCTCCATACCTGGAGTTATCCTTAGTCCAGGGAATGTACACCACATTGGGGATGAGGGTGAGGTGTATAGCGTCCTAAGTGATAATGTCTAACCTCTTTACAAGTCTCCCCTTCCTTTGCTGGCTCAGGGAAGGTCCCTAATTCAAAAATCATGACTGATGGTTGTGGCTTTGCAAACCTTGCTACTCTTCGTTCTATCAAGGAGGTACTGGAGCTGGATGCTGTCCCAACTGTTGTACAGTGTCGTGTTGCTGGTGCAAAGGTCTGTTTTATCTTTGCCTATAGTTATGAATTCTAATTTTGGGTACACAAAGGGTCTGTTACTTCTCCACCCAGATCCAGCTAGGAACACATTCCCAGAGCCTGAGGTCTTTCTCAGGGACTCACAAAGGAAGATTGCTTATCCTGAACTCAATGATCCTGCCCACTTGACCATTGACATTCTCCGAACCTCCCACCTTACCACCCCTGCACGTCTCTCATATGAGACGATTGTCAACCTGGCAGAAAATGGAGTTCCACCTGATGTATTCTCTGGGTTGCTTCAGCTGGGGGTTGATAGTGTCCTCAATGGTCTGTTTGGCTGGACAGAAGACCCTCTTCCCCTGGATGGGACATCCCATGAGTCCATGCGCACATTGTACAAGAATGTGAACAGAGCTGGTGCTGTCACTGGTGCTAAGCTTGCTCGACTGGACATCTCTTGTGCTAGGGCCAAGGGATACATCTGGGACTACAAACAGGAGGATGGGGATGAGGATGCAGAACCTCTTGTGGATGATCTCCCTAGATCCACTGCATGGTGGCCAGACTATACCAGTGGTCAACCATCAAGCTTGGAGGAGACTGTTCTGGTGTTGATTGAGGCAGGGTTTCACCCCTTGACTGAGTGGATCCTCAGGGAAAAGCTCAAGCAGGTTATCTACACTGCCCTTGGCAGGTTTTCAATCAGCAAACCCAAGATACCTGTAGCTGAGTCTTGTTCTGCTTTTGTTGTACCTGGTGAGTTTGATTCTGTGTAACTGTTGGAGGTATAACCCACTGGACCATTTCACAGACCCACTTGGAATACTGAAGGAAGGGGAAATTCAAGTTAGATCCTCTCACCCAATCCAATCAGCACCAGGAGGAGAAAGCTCAGCCATATTGGGTGATGTGCTGGTGACAAGACATCCATGTAAGGTGCCCACTGATATCCAGAAGGTGTGAATTTATCTTAGCACATCCACCAAATGATGTCTAATTCACCTCCAGGTCAGAGCTGTTGAGTATCCAGAACTCAAGGCATACACAGATGTGATTGTGTTCTCAATCAAAGGCAGTTGCAGCCTAGCAAGTTTCCTGGGGGGTGGTGAGTGAAACCCATCTTCCCCATCATCAATCAAACTAACACCCACACCATACCTCCAGGCGACTATGATGGTGACAAGGTTGAGGTTTTTTGGAATGAGAGTATTGTCAAGTCCTTCATCCCTCCTGATCAATCATCTGCCCTGGACCCACCTGACCTCTCAGGCTCTTTCACCCAAAGTGCTGTCACTGTGTCAAGTTTTCTGGGTGAAATAGCTGGGAAATCAGACATTGAGCAGACTCATGCAGTTCAGAGGCACCTACTTAGTCCTCTGGGCAGCGACATACACCTCCTTGGTATCTACAATGACCTCTGGCTCATGTCCATGTACCACTATGGGTATGGACACAAGGAGACCCAGGAACTTGCATACAAGTGAGTAAACCCTATATTTGACTTGTTTGCATTGAAGTTGAACAACTGTGTAGATTCACTACAATCCTTGACAGTCCAAAAACGGGGTTGAAAATAGTAGACAGCGTGTTGAAGAGCGACAGGGACCGGTACAAATTTTACTTGAAGCCAGCTTGGACAACGGAGGACAAGCCACGGCCTCAGTCCGACCCGCGAAACATAGTCCCGATCCCCCGAGGGAGAGGCCTGGGCCCGTTCATCATGGACCAATTCTCAGAACACGTCCGCCAGGTGGTCAGTGCAGCGAGGAAGAAGCTTGAGAGGAAGATCTGGGAGATGGGTGAGCCCTCCCTCGATCCAGCGTTGCTCGCACCCTATCAGTCGCGAATGGACGACCTCCGAGTGTACGAGGGCGATGTGCAGGGCCATCCAGAGTATGGCGTCTACGCGACCACGCTACGCCGGGAACTTGACGCTTTGAAGAAACACGTTGGCGATGTATACGCCAAGTGGGTAAAAGGAACCGGAAGACTCTTCACCGACTTAGCGATCGAGACGCGTCAAGACCGGTTACGGGCCCTCTCGAAGGAGTTCGCAAGGGATCCCCATCTTGAGGCCGGGATGGGGTACATTGCACTCAGAACTCTCAACGAACGAATGGAGTTCAAGGCCTCGTACGCCTATCACACCTACCCACGCAAACGGTTTCCCTGGGACGTCGCGACAAGCACGCTTTGCAGGTTAAAGGCAACCTCCGTACCAGGGATATCTCGGACGGTCGTGCAATACATGCATGACGCGATGAGGGTCGCGGATCGCGGCCGACGTCGCTAGTTTTTTCTCTTCCCCACTACATCCCCCCACCCCCGTTGTCTTTATATTCACCAGCATATATTCTCTTGTTATTTGTTTTGTTACCACATTGCTGTATATCTCATGTTGTTTTCTTGCTTGTACCGCAGCCACGTGTTCTTCACCATCTTAGGTATCCAAAATCTCAAAATGTTATACTGTTGTATCGTCCCTATGCACTACACATGGTCCACACCGTACTGTTACTCGCTCTCGTGCTGAACGGATAAGAGTTTACTCAACTCCTGGACCCGAGCTTCCCACCTGTCGACCTCCTGGAGCTTCGAGCGAAGCGTCTGAATCTCCCGATCAATGCCCATACGCTCCTCAGCGGTGCCGATCCTCGTGAGTGTGTAATTTCCGGTACCGTCGCCGGAGAGCGTGAGCAGTTGGGTGTGGTACTTCATCAGGGATGGCCTAGGAGACGAGTCAGCTCCATGCCGGGTCAACCAAAAACAGAACGCTCACCGAAGCGAAATCGTGATCAAGGTGATCCCCAAAGATTTCGCATGCTCGTACATACTTCCCTCAACATCGCTGGATACAGCGCTTGTGCACTCTGAACATTCGTGAGATATTTGGCACGAACAGACGAGCCAAAGGATCAACGGACCATCAAGAATTGCGAACCTGGGACGGTGGTAGAACACACGAGCCATACCCATCTGGGACGCGACATATTAGGAACAGACGAGAAGTGAGACACCGGACAGATAGCATACACGTTGCTTTTCCCCTCCACTCAACACATCTCTCCACTCCTTTCTCGCTGACCAACCACCTTCACGGGCGGGGAGGTAAGCCAAGTGAACGGCTGTGAGGATCCTCATGAGGTCTGCCTCGGTCTTTCCACTCTCCTTGAACTCGACGTAAGAATGGGGGTAGATCATCTGGTCCAACAGGGTGCCCTCGACCATGTACACCCGCTGGGGGACGATGAAAACACCCATCCTACCGTCGCCATCGGCAGGTCTTCGAACTTCTCCGCCCTCCTGTACCGGCCACAGTCCTGCGAGAACACGGGCGACGGAGGTCTTTCCAACACCGTTGCTACCGGTGACCATGAGGTGTTCACCCTCCTCCAGCTTAAATGATAGATCCTTCACAAGGACCTGTTCGTTGGGGGTAGGTGTGTAGTCCTCGTCCTCAGCATTAGCGACCGCCGTTATAGGAACTTTGACATCCACATGCGAAACCTCGACGGAGGGGGAGTCTGATGGAATAGGCAGTGGGGGGAGGTTGTGCAGCGTCGAAAGGAGAGTATAGAGGCGGGTGGTGAGGCCCGCGAGCTCCAGTAGATCCTTGTAGGCATACATCAACCTTCCTGTAAAAGGAACAATTGAGCGGGGCGAATGTAATGCATGGTCGGAAGTACTACCTCCGGCGTCTGCTAGGTTCAGGAGCAGCCTTCTCGATGAAATGTAGGCTATCGCTATGTCAACACCTGCAGATGTGTGAAATCGTGAAGCCACCACGCACTCTCTGTTCTGCCCGCAACTTGGTTATCCACACGGCCATCTGTGGGGCCAGTAGCCTGAACAGCAACGTGCCTCTTCCGCCGCGTCAGGAGGTAAGGAATGGCGATAAGGACGTAACCAGCGGCACTCCAGAGGTACTTTATGACATAGTCCTCAGTCCACTCGTATGCTATACGAATCTTGTATATCGAATTGATGTGCTTGATCAGTTGCAAGTATGCACGCCAGAGAATTTCTTTCTCCCGCTTTCCCCCGCCATAGAACCTGGACACCAGTTAGCTTTGAGCGAGGGCTAAAACCTGGGGACCTACGCAATCTCCTCGCCTTCTCTGTCAATACGACTCATACCCGCCCTGTATTCACCTTCCAGTCGGGCTTCCACGGCAGCGAGTCTCCCGAATGCTGGCGTCACAGCCTTCAAAATGGCTGCAGTGGCGTAATACGTGAGTGACAACATGAGGGATCCGCGTAAACCAAGCGTCCGTGAGAGTTGAGATGTAAAGAGCACGATATCCAGGGCCGGTTTGAGAAGGTTGCCACTGTGCCGGGTACTTATGAGTAAGTTTTGAGCAAGCAGAAACGCTGTGACTGACTATAAACCACTAAGGGCGTCACAGAAGGAGTTGACGTCGCTCGTGAGATACTGAACGACACCATCTAGGCCAAGTCGGTAATAACGGAGATTAGGGTGTGAGGAGAGATACAGGTCATGGGTATATCGTGAAATCCGCGTCCTTGCCCTAAGTGACAGTTTCGATTGAAGATGCCTTAGCTGATGGCGAGCGTCAATGAGAAAGCCGGTTCCCTGAGAAATTTCGGGACGCACCATAGTGTTAGTGTATGTACTTGGAATCGCGAGAATGAACCATAATCCGATCCCTTTGAGGAATCCTTTTCCGTCAGCACTAACCTGTAGACGTCGTAAGCGGAAGCCTTCTTGGTTACAACGGATAGCGTACCAAGTCTCGGACGATCCTTCCATCCAGCCTCGCGACGGCGACGCTCAGAACTGTGCGCAGTACAAGGAAGGTCGAATGAAGAACTAGGATAAATACTTCCTTCGACTGCCATGACGGAAAGGCGATACGAAGGATTGCATGGAGTTGGCGAAGGAACACTCCGTCGACATTCGGTTTATGAGATGGAGGTATCAGAGGAAAGTTCCTTGCGTTTGCAGCCAGTTCTTCCGGGGGGAATGGCCGGATATTAATCTGACTTGCGTTTAGCTCACAATTACGGGGAGTGAATGGTGAATGGCGCTAACCTCTGAGATCCGGTCGCGATACGTGATGAGCAAGTCCTTTGTACCATCTGGGTTCTTGCGGTACAGTTGCTGCCTGGCCTGTTCGAGCTCCTCGGGGGTTCGTTTTTGGATGCCAGCTGCCTTCTTCAAGGCACTGAACGCATCACGCGGGCCAGTGATTAAGCGAGAACGGAGCAACAGCACGGCACACAGAAGCGTGAGCAATGGACGGGTTTGCTTCGAATCCAGAGAGTTGAGGTGCTTCGAGAAAACGACCATGGCGGTCAAGGTGCAAACCTCCTACCGGCCGCAGAGACAGAGGGCGAGGAGTGGTGGATGGAACGGAGCACTGATCGAACTTCAGCTGGGATGCAGAGTGGGGGAATCATGTGAATTCTGGTTAGACTCTTCCGAGTTTTCCCACGTTTGCAGCTTCCGGGTGCGACCTGGAGCGGGGTCACCCACCGTCCCGACATCAAGGATACTGGGTGTTGGGGAAGCAAAGAGTCGTCGCGGAACGTAATGACCAGAACGTCGAGACCTTTTAGCGGGACCGGCTCTCTCCTGTCACATTTCCAAGGTATGTGTCATGAGCGGCCATCGACGCTCTAGCGGGCGATCCCAACCCGAGAAGTACGCGCCCGCTTCCTTGGGAAAATGCCCAGAGCGGGACTCCGGACAGCATGTCGTGTATTCTACACTTCACCAACGGCCATCGTCAACAAATCCTAGTAGCTATGAGGGCCAGATTGGCGCCGATCAGCCAAAGGGTCCGAAGGACGTGATGGAACAAAACCGGGCCCCTTTGATCTTACGGCTGTGCGAGGTTCGCTCCCAGTTCCTCCCTCGGGAAGAACGACGATGTCTTCTCGCACGCTGGGCAAACGCCCCGCTCTGCAGGGCGCAAAGGCTCGGAAACCTCTCCAATCCGTCTCTACAAACCTCGGTCACTACGATCGCTCGGATCCTTTCGCTGCTATCAATGCCCTCCGAAAGTTACTCTCATTGCTCCCCACCAAGCTCGGGGGATGTCAGTACAAGATGACTCCAGAAGAACACAAACTCTCCATGCACCTGTTGATGATCGTGGAGCCTTTCGTTGGCACCGCGCCCTCTCGCCGCAACATCTCCCGCCAGCCGACGGAAATCTTGGACAGCGTCGCGTTTTTCGTGGACTCGAAGCGTGACTTGTTGTCCTTGGCATTGACTTGCCAAAGGATGCACAGCGTTGTATTTCCCCGTCACTTCGATTACCGCGTCATCAAGGCCAAAGTCAGCTCGCTAAGGGTCTGGAGCCATCTGATCGTCCACCGCGGTTTGGCTCGTCACGTCAGGCGTCTGGAAATTATGGATGAAAGGAGTCTCGAGTCCGAGATTGTCCCCTCCGGAATCACCACCACCGACTCCGATGCGGAGAGCACAGACGACGAGTTGGAGATCCATGCCAAGCAGGAGAAGTTACTCGTCTTCGCGGTCGCCAGGATGCACTCCCTACAATCGTTCAAGTGGTCCTGCACTCACTCGGTCATTTCTGTCGCGACCCTGTGGCCCACCCTACTCAGGTGCCCCCAGCTCAACCTCTTTGACCTGAACGATAACACCTTGTTCTTGTCTCCGGAGGACCAGGACTCTGAAGATGAAGGCGAGAGCAACCGCGCAAAGAAGACACCCATCGTGCGTCCCTATTTACTCAACAGCCGTCTCTCACACTCACCAAGAGACCTTAGCTCACGGGGATGACGACCGTCACCGTCAAGTCAATCAAGAGCTCCTACGGCATTACGAAGAACCCTCAGCTTCTTCGCGTCTCTGAATTACTCTCCAGCTTTCCCAACTTGGAGGTATGACTACGTATTTGAAAACCTTGTTCCATTATCTGACCTGGCAGTAGAATCTTGACGTAACCTACACTACCCCCCGTGGCTCCGGTTTCGCTCGTCCCATCGCGGACGACTTCTATTTGTGCGGGCGCTGGGACAGTCTCACTTCACTCACTCTCAACAACCTCTGGTGCACGACTCAAGGTCTCGACTGCCTCGCCACATTCCTTTCCGCGCACAATAACCTCGAGACCCTCCACTTCGACTCAACCGTCGCCAGCATCGCCACACTCGCTACCATTCTCCCATACAACAGCCTTCCTCGCTTGAAGGAGCTCCAGTCAAACAGAGAGTTCGCCAACGCCATTCTATCCTGCAAGTCGGAGGCCCCACGACCTTTGGAGACCCTCAAAGGCATCAGACTGAGCGGATCCGAATGGGACCGAACCTTCTTCGCGAACCTCGCCCGTGGTGGTGGGAAGATCTCTCGAGTCGAGTTAGCGGGTTGGAACGAGATGGAAGACCTTCGCAAACTCCTCGAGTGCGTTCCCAAGCTGTCCTGGTTGGATGTCGGAAACCGCGGCACTTCCGGACCCATTTTGAACAAGGCTACTAATGCATACAACGCTGTAAGTGTTCTTTGCCAGTGCCCATCTCAAGATCCAAAGATACTGACGTAGTAACTAGAACGAGTGGGCGACATTGCTCACGCTCGTCCCGGAGATCACCACATTCTATGGTGTGAAACTCTTCCAACAGGTTCCGATTATTCCCATGAACGAGAAAGACACTATCCTCGGTGTATCTGACCGCAGTAAGGTCAAGAAGAACGAGGAAACCGCGTCCGTCCTCGCATGGAAATGCCCCAAGTTGAGAAGGTTGGAACACTGGGAGGAAGGAGGATCCAAGGTCATCGTTTTATTGCGCGAAGATGGCCACATCAAATATCAAGTCCGACGTATCAAACCGGAGAACAGAAACAACTTGTCGACCCAGTAAACATGTACCAGAATGTGTATTTCGTGTATATCTAGGATTCGGACCCTATGTTGCCCCAGAATCGTTGGAAATATGATGTTTGAATGCGGACCAAGGGCGTGGAGATGTAAAATCCTATTGTGTGTATGGATACAACGACACATTCATACGATCGACAGCTCCTAGCACGGGATCTCTTTTACGACAACCCGCCCCACCAAAAGGACAGAGTCTAGTTGAAGGTGTTTGGCCGATGGGCGACGAAGGTGCTTCGACTCTTCTGCACGCGGTGGGGTAGAGGGAAACGGAGACCCGGGGTAAGCAGTTGCTTGATGTATGGGCGGCGGACATCCTCAGACTTAGCGATCTCAACAACCCGGAGGATCTGAAAACGTCAACCCATGTCGGTCAGTGTCCTCCCATAGAAAGGAAACCGTCGGACGAACGTGGACCGAGCGGAAGCGGGCACGGTGCCTGGCAGCCATGTCCTGGTAGAGGCTCTTGACAGCATCGGCGCGAGAGAGCTCACGGAATTCCTTGTACATGTTGTGTGTACCGGAACGGGAGTCGTAACGCAGCCAGATACCAAAGTTCTTGACCTTCAAAGGCTTCTTCTCGTGGATCTACGTCACAAAAGTGCCAAACACCATGGGGAGTGCCAGCGTATGTGTTGTCAGTCCCGTCCGCCTGCCACTTGAACGGCTGCATGGGAAACATACGACGTTGACACCGATGATCTCGCCATTAGCCTTTTTAACCTTCTTCAATTGTCTATGGTCATATCAACAAGGGCTCAGGACGACCATCTTGGGGGGTAAACGCACCTCAGGAAATACCAGAAACGGGATTTAGCAACGACCTCATTTGGGGCAAAGATGCGCATGCGGTAGAGCCTGGGGACAGGTTCGGCCTCTGTGGGCAAGTGACGGCCAACGACTTGGTACTCCGAGAGGGTCATCTGGACTGTTCGTCAGCACATCTTGCTTCCAGGACAACGAGAAACACGGACGTTGGCGGCGATTATCTTGAGGTTGGTGGGGTATTGACTGATGGGAGGGTTAGGCCCACAGTGGCTGATCTGATGTACAGTTGATTCTCACGGTTACACCACTACGATGGAGAACAGATCACAGTATGTATTATACAGGCTTGCGTGAAAAAGGGCCAACATGGGCGAATTACTAGTACGGTCTTAATCCTCAACGGCCATTGCAGTGTCTATTGTCTCACCGACGTTGGACAACATCGGTTTCGTTGAGAACAAGACGTCCTTGAGAACCTGGGCGATGAGGCCGTGCTGCGCCTCCACAGCAATCTTCGTGCTAAGGGTTGGTCAGATTTGCCAGTCAATCTGGATGCCCAAACCGCCCACCTGTCTCTTACGCCCTTTGTGAGTTGATTCTCTTCTTTCTTCTTCTCTTTCTCGTCCTGGGCAAAAGATCGGCATAGTTGTTGGGAAGGAAACAGTGATCCAAACCTTTGTTGTCTCTTTGCTATCCTTGAGCGTCGGTGCCTGCGCGCGAGTGCCACCGACTACTGACTGGGCCTTGGAAAGTTTCTGGTGCAGATCGTTCAGTTGGGCGGCCGCATATGCCCGGTTCTGTGAGGAATCCGATCTAAGAATGACTCAAGGAGGAAGACCCAACGATGAACGCACGGAGATCAACGGGCTCTGACTAAGAGTGTTTACCCAGTACTTGTTCCAGAGGAGACCGAGAAGGTGGGTGTCCAAGCTTGACGTGAAGATCTGAACGTCAAGTTGGTAGTACTGGTTGGCATGTACACCAAAGTCCTCGATCTTATTGAGGGGGATAGATTGGTATTCGGAGGCCGAGACATTGGGCGGCGTGTAGTTCTCTGGGTACGTGCGAAAAGCGCCGATGTCGACCTTGCCAGCTGAGATGGTACGGTTGGGATCGATCTACACGAAATCAGGCAACGGATGAGGTACGAAGTTGGTTGCAGCGTACCACGACAGCAACGAATGGATCTTGGAACTTTTGGTTGGTCATCTGAGTGTTGACGTCGATACCAGACAGCCAACAGCCGTATCCTGGATGCGAGTGATACCACCCAATCGCATGTTCAACTCGACCGACCTAGTAGTGGATCAGACACCGCAACAGCCTCCTAACAGCGGTGAGCCCTACCCGCTCACTCTCGGTGAGATATTGGACCATGTACTCGTTGGCCTCATTCGCGGCGTTGACTCGAGTCTCTGTCCCCTGAACCGGCAAAGCAAAGGAATCCATGATGACCAGCGTATCCCCCATGACCTTCCCTTGCATGAGGCCCATAATTTCGTACGGCACACCCGACCGCGCATGGATAACCTGAAAAAAACATGATCAGCGGTCACCAAATCAGCCATTGGTGGGCGACACACCATCTTGATGATAGCCACGGCGGATATTTTGCATATTTTAAAGTAATGAGGACTACCCCGACTTCTCAGAACCCCAATAAAAGCACCAGATGGAGAAAAGTACGCACTCCTGTGCCCAAGGAGCCTCTCGGTTGACCTGCTTGTTCGCCGCCTCATCAAACCGATAGATCTCATCTTGGGGAGAGATCTCGAGGATATCGTTCTCGATGGAGAACGTCTGCAACGCCATCTTTGAAGAGCCCGCCATTGTGGACCGGGAGAAGCGCGGGGAGTATAGAGGGACCTTACTTATGGGTTGGTGGGTGGAGGGGGTGTGGTACGGCGCTTATCAGAGGGGTATAAACGCGTCGCGATCGGTCCTGGGTATTGGCAGCCCACTTCCGCGTCTGCTACGCACAGTACCCTCGAGTTTCGGACGGATGTTTCTAAGCCGTTTCCTACCATTTGTTCTCGTCTCGTTTGCCTACGCACAACTTATGGTACAAGACAGTACGGAACTCGACCAGGGAATGGTATCTGCGATGGATTCGGGGATTGACCGTCCGGGTCACATCCCATTGGACGTCGAGAACTACCCTGTCGCTCCCTCTACCCTTCAACTTGAACAGGTGCACCTGTTCGTTAGGCACGGTGCGTTCGGGTAGCCTTTCGTGTGCCTCTTCCCTCACAGCCTTTGCACAGGTGAACGCACGCCGGTAAGCATAAGAATGTCCGAACCGCCGGCGAATATACCATCCACTTGGCTTTTGTGTAAAGAGGGCCGCAAATTCGAGGCTGCCGTTGCGAACCTCACAGGTTCCGGTACGCTCCGTGTTGAGAGAGTTGTGGAAAAGGAAGATGGGTCATTAGAGTCTGGAGAATGGTGAGTCTGGCCGACCCTCCGGCCCATTTTAACCCTCCATCCGGTCTTTGGGCTTCCCTGGGACTGTGGTAGAAGGGCATTCCTCGTCCCCTTGTTAAAGATCGATCTCGTTTATTTCCCGCAGTTTCGTTGGAGAGCTGACCGATGTCGGTAGAAAGGTAAGATTCCTCTCAGTTGCCGGTGCGGTGTGGAGACTGAGGATCGCCTTCCAGTCAACGTACAACCTTGGCACCGCATTGCGGAGTCTATACGTGGAAAAGTGTGTCCATTTCCACGCGATGGAGACGATTTTAACTTCGACCGCAGGCTCAGCTTCTTACCGGATGTCGCCCAGAGCGACTCCGAAGTGTACCTTAGGTCAGTAACGACTCGAGGTTGTTTGAGCGATTTTTGATGCCTTCACAGGTCGACGAACCTGCCCCGTACCGTCGAATCTCTGCAGCAAGTTGTCCACGGCTTGTACCCACCGCACAAGCGAGCAGAGGGCTTTGCGTCGGTAATTCGCACCCGGTACGCACATTCCTCGCTTCATTTGCAACCCAGGGGTTTGACGCCCTGAAAGTAGTCCTAAAGACGAGAATTTATCCGTTAATGTGGCATGCGAACGACTGAAGACTCTTATGTTCAAGTTTGCCCAAGGTAGTTCGAAGCGTGTACCTTCAGTCAGCTCCATATTCATACTTTGGGGTAGCCGCTGCCATAGCATGGAATCCTGTCTTAGAGCCTCTCGACGCGAAGATTTCCAAGTACATTGGGGGAAACCCTATCAGGTTGGATGGGAAACCTCGAGCCAGTGGAATTCTGGATACCGTAAGTTCTGCGTCTCCCGCCTATACATGCAGAAACTGATTATGGATCAGGTGCGCGCTGCAACAGCGAATGGGATCAGGATACCAGCGGAGCTACGCGACAAAGCCGTCATGGATCCATTGGTGAGTTATGTCAATCGACCACAGCCGTACTAACCGTACTTCAGGAGAAAGCGGTTGTAGAAGAGTGGTTTTCAGGGTGTGAGGGCTCTGCTCCCCTTTAAATACCGCTTCAAACTTGCATTGCTAACGCATGACCTAGACAAGACGGAGGAGGTCCGCAAACTGGCAATGGGTCGTCTTCTTGCGGAGATCTTGGGAAAGATGGACCGAAGAGCGTCAGAAGATGACGAAAATCCTCATAAGCTCCTTATTCATAGCACTCATGATAGCACAATCGTTGGGATGCTTGGAACCCTAGAAGTGTTCGACGATCGGTAAGTTCTAGCCCCGTTGCCTCGTGTTGTCCTCACGAATTATAAGGTGGCCTGATTTCACGGCGGCTATAACCCTTGAGCTGTTCAAGGGAACCCCGGATTCTAGACCGGCCGGATCTTTCCTGACGCGACTCTTATCTTCATTCACGACATCGGGCGTTCAACAGAAACACTGTGGGTCAACCTGCCGCTATTATCGGCGGGACAATTGTACTAACCCCCTGTCCGCGAATAAAGATGTTAGAGCGCGATATCAGAACAGGACATTGGTACTACCACTTTGTCAGCAGGTCGGGGATCATCTGAATGGTCGCCCGGAGTTCTGCACCCTGGATGCGTTTAGCCGACGGGTGAAAGAACTGACACCAAATTGGGGGATGGAGTGTGCAGTTCACGGCCATCAGCTCTAGGGCACTGGGGTGCTCGGTCCGCTCTAGGGTGATTGTGGGGATCCTGATGTCGCTGTCGTGCTCGCCGTCTTACCCACCATACCTATAATATACCCGCTAAGCAGGTTACATAATTTATGAAAGGGCCTCACAGACTGGCGGTGCATGGGACCGGTTACCTGGCTTACGAATAGGGTCACGAATGGCGGTGTTCCTTCTCGTCTTTTCCAGCGCGGTGCCGTACGCGCATGAGTCAGCTCGGACC
>Ga0307509_10005354_pt1 | contig 17918 bp, 20 predicted proteins | sample 10_EM_MG_FD_202245 | JGI IMG/M metagenome (GOLD analysis project Ga0307509, IMG submission 202245) | Populus trichocarpa ectomycorrhiza microbial communities from riparian zone in the Pacific Northwest, United States - 10_EM | ecosystem: Host-associated > Plants > Roots > Unclassified | place...
CCTCTGGATCAGTTATGCATGGCTGGCTTCTCTCCTGTCTGTCCACGACACAAACTGGGACTGCCAAGACGTGGCAGTATAAATATCGAAAACCGCTACTATCGTTTGTTCGACATCACAATCCTTCCTTTGTTTTGGTCGTTATCGAGACATTTGTTTGTCAACGGACACCCCCTCACACTCATTTTATATTACCACGCACACTACGAAGACGAACGTGTTGCGCGCTAGGATGGTTTTTGATTTATGACACAGGTTTGTCATACCCTTAGTAAGGGGATAATGTTACGGTAATCTAGTGGTGGGAAATTTACTCTTTATTTACTAATAGCTAGTTCGAGCATGTTAGTAGATACTCAGTTTATTATTACCTGTTCTACCTTGGGAATCACTCTATATCTCTCAGAGGCAAACCAGGTCTACTCGCTTAGTCGCTTGACTATTGCTTGATCGATTCTCTCAGCGCACTTCGAGCCCGCAAAAGTCTTGGCTACCACTGTCGTTAGTGAACACGACCGTTCACCAGTGTTTCAAACCCCGCAAGTAAAGTGACCTTCGCTGATCGAGCATCTCAAGTGATAAGTGCGTAACAATTATAATATTATATAATATATATTACATAGTGTAATTAAATTGGAAACCCACGGGTAAACCTGTACCCTACCCGTACCCGTGGGTGCGGGTACGGGTTTCTGCGGGTACGGGTACGGGTTTCTCTGAGATACCCAGGGGTTACCCATGACAATCCCTAGCAGGGAGGCAATACGAAGGCTAGCGGTTCAGGATCTGGAGGTGCCAGCGCGGCTGAACAGGTCAAAGAGGAGGACGGAGCTTGGGCGGCAGTGCAGGAAGAATTGGATTGGTTCGAGAAAGTGGCAGAGGCAGAGGATGACGAGGGTAAAAGGGATGCCGTGGTCGAGGACCTTGGAGACACATCCGACTCGGACGAGGACAAGGCCTTCGTTATTGCTGAAACCGTTGAATCAAGTGGAACCGCAGAACTTTATGATTCTGGGTGTACCAATCATATTTCCCCCTACCAAAGCCAGTTCGAAAACTTCGAACAAACATCTCCTCGATCTTTCAAGGCTGCAAATAAACAAATGTTCAGTACCATCGGCAAAGGAGATCTAGTTATCGACGTACCGAATGGGGACACCTTTACAAAGCTGCGACTTACAGACGTGCAGTATTCCCCTAACGTTGCCTACACGCTGGGGTCTATTGGAAGGCTCGATGACGAAGGCTATACTGCTAAATTTGGTAAAGGAAAATGTGTTCTTGAAGGACCGGATGGTGAGAAGATCGGGGAGGTGTTGAGGACGATGCGAAAGGCCTATAAAGTGGAGCATGAGGAGATGGCAAATGCGGCTGAAGAAACCCTTACGCTCGATCGACTTCATTGTCGAATGGGACACGTGTCGACCCAAGTCATTCGAGACCTAGTCTCCCAAGGCATGGTCACCGGGATTCATCTCGAATACACTCCAAGCAAGGTCCCTTTCTTCTGCGAGTCTTGCATCTACGGCAAGGCCACGCGCAAATCTGTGCCGAAACTTCGTGAAGGCGAACGCGCGACCGTTTTCGGTGGAGAAGTTCATTCCGATCTATGGGGAAAGTCACCAGTCGAATCGAAAGGGGGCAAAAATTATATGGACACGTACATTGATGACAAAACTCGCCTCACCCACATATACTTCCTCCAAATGAAGGACGAGCAACCCATTGCGTACAAGGGATACGAAGCCTGGGTGGATAACCATATGGGAGCTAGGATCAAAATCCTCAACTCAGATTGAGGGGGAGAATATCTTGGGGGTGATTTTGTCATGTACTTGAAGTCCAGGGGCACTCTTCAAAAGCTGAGCATCCATGACACTCATCCAGAATCAGGAGTCACGGAACGCCGAAATCGAACGATCGTCGAGCGAGTGCATACACTGCTACATATGTCCGGTCTCCCAAAGAATCTATGGGCTGAAGCAGCCCGACATGCGGTGTGGTTGTTGAATAGGACAACAACAAAAGCTGTCGAAGGGATGACTCCTTACAAAGCGGCATTTGGAAAGAAGCCAAACCTCAAAGGTCTTCGAGAATGGGGCAAAAAGGTCTGGGTCAGAATCAAGGGTGGGAATAAACTTGGTGGTAGAGTTCGAGAAGGACAATGGTTGGGTGTTGATGAACAATCCAAGGGTATACGGGTATATTGGCCAGATACGAGGACTATCACGGTCAAGCGCAACACCTATTTTGACAATTCGTCAGCTTCTCATCTCGAGGGGGAGCAGAACATCAAGATTACCGAGATAAATGCTGACTCCCACACTCCAAACCCAACCGAAACTCAAAACATGCCTGTGGAAAACAGAACCGAAGTGGAGGAAACCGAAGGGAAAGGCAAACGTATCAAGAAGCCTTCGCAACGTGTTGTGGACCTACTCAAGGGTCGTGGAACGTGGACCGATAAGCCTTCCGAATCTCTAATTCCACCTGGTGTTCAGTTGATGGTGGAAGGGGGAGCCAATGATGATGATCTTATTGACTGGCTTTACGACATACCCGACCATGTGGAAGGATACATGATTGCCGCAGTCATTGGAGAATCTGAAGCTCTTGAACCTCGAAGTCTTGCAGAGGCAAAGAGAGGTGGTGACTGGCCGTTATGGGAGAAAGCAATCCACGAGGAATTGGAAATGTTGAAGGCTGCTGGGACATGGGATCTGGTGGAGGCACCGAAAGGGGTGAATGTGGTAGGATTGAAATGGGTCTTCAGGGCCAAAAAGGATGCGACGGGTAAAATCATCCATTATAAGGCGAGGCTGGTGGCACAGGGTTTCTCACAGATCCCAGGGGTTGACTATTTCGACATGTTTGCGCCGGTAGCCTGACTCGCATCTATATGTGCTGTTCTTGCGTTTGCGGCATCTGAGGACCTAGCAACCGGACAAATCGATATCAAGGGTGCCTATCTAAACAGAGAACTCACCGATACCAAAAACATCTACATGCATCAACCGCCCGGGTACGCAAACGGCCTCTTCATTTGCAAACTCAAGAAAACCCTTTATGGCCTCAAGCAGTCAGGTCGTCGTTGGTACCAGAAGTTGGTGGGATTTATGACTGACCTCAGGTTTGCGAGGAGCGAAGTGGACCAGGCTGTGTTCTATCAGAGGGACGTAGGGAAGGGGATCCTCATCATCGTCCTTGTTCATGTTGACGACTGTTCTATTGTTGGGTCGTCACAGCCATTGATCGATCGATTCAAGATCGAGATCGAGAAACGCGTGGAGATAACCAATTTGGGCGAACTTCATTGGATCCTGGGAATCGAAGTCAAGCATATTCCAGAGGACAGAAAAATACTACTCTCTCAACGTTCCTATATCGACTCCATCCTCCGTCGCTACGGGCTTGACGACATCAAACCTATCTCCACCCCTACGGACCCGAACATTCGGCTCACGAGCGCTCAGTCACCAACAACATCAGACGACATCGCAAAATGCGCGACATGCCTTATCACAAGGCAATCGGATCCCTCATGTACGCATCGCTTGGAACTCGACCCAACATCTCGTTTGTGGTGCAGACACTCTCACATTTCGCGGCCAACCTGGGAATGGAACACTGGGAGGCTGTGAAAAGAGTTTTTCGCTATCTGAAGGGAACCCGCGAACTTTGGCTATCGTATGGTCAGGTTGTGAAGGAAATGGAAGGGTATGCAGATGCGGATGGGAGCATGATGGAGGATAGAAAGGCCATTTCGGGGTACGCTTTCATTATCAACGGTGGCGCCGTTTCTTGGAGCGCTAAGAAACAAGAGATCGTCTCCTTGTCAACCACCGAAAGCGAGTACGTAGCAGCAACTTACGCGGCCGAAGAGGCCTTATGGCTTCGAACCCTCATTTTCCAACTCTTTAGCACATCGTTACCGCCAACTACGCTATTCTCTGACAATCAGTCTGCGATTGCGCTTACGAAGGAGCATCAATATCACACGCGTACAAAACATATTGACATTCGTTTCCATTTTATCCGATGGATCGTCGAAGAAGGAAAGATTCGAATCATTTACTGCCCTACCAACGAGATGGTAGCCGACACATTTACAAAAGCCCTTCCATCTGCGAAGGTGAAACATTTTGCAACATCCCTTGGGCTCATATCGGTTTGAGGGGGAGTATTGGGAACTACAAATGCTCATACGAGCATTTGGATCGTTTCGCCGCAGTCCTGTCATCCGGAGCTTGGTGCTTCCGGATGTACCATATGGTATGCGCGCCTTCGTGCGTATTCTTCTTCTTTTCTTGCTCATTCTCTGTCTGTACATGCCTCGATTGCTTGCATGTATTACTTACATCGTCAATAGCGAGCCTTCATGGCTCTTTACGTTCTTATTGTATCTACAATTGGTAGATTAGAACTTGTACTTACAAAACTCATATATAAAGAATAAACGCGCATATCGATGCGTCAGTTTTCCCTACAATATCTACGGCAACTAAATCTTGTCCCTCACGACTCTTGAGGAACTGCTCTTTCCATATACGCGCAAGCTTTCCTTTGAACAAGGATAGGATATAGAACACCTTCTTGTCATCGGGATCTAGCTCATCGGAATGCCTGGAGAAGGGCGAAGGATCAGGGATGCGAAGATCCTTCGTGATATTGGTGATCTGCGGTCCTGGTGGGTTTCCTTGTGGTGCGGCTGCTTGTGTAGCTTGTATAGTTTGTTGCACGAGTTCTTGCAACTGTCGCGGCGTGATGGTAATGAGGCTGTAGTTGTTTACGGGTGCTGCTGCTGGCGTATTTGTGGCCATGTCGACGTCTGGGGGATTTGGTGGATCGGGTGGCAGGAATGATGAAAATGTCAGTGCTTGGCTACTCTGTCTGTCGAATGGGGGTTCTACTGCGGAGGTGGCTCCTCCTGTTTCTGGTTCAGGGGTATCGTCCCTGTTGGCAAAAGCGTCTATGCTTCTGCCACTGGCTTGGTCTTGGGCGTGTTGTTCTCGTCGTCTTCTCTCAACCTTGATCAGCTGATCTGTACGCGACTGCATAAGGACAGATCCATTCTTTGTTGCTGTCTTCGGAGGTTGGCGATACTGCTGTGATAGCTTAGGCCTTTCTGGTTCGTTGTCCATGCTGGGCACAACGATGCTAGTTCTTCCAGTCTAGTAACCGAATACCAATGTCGTTAGGCGGGTGACAGTTCTTCTGGTGACAGCAGAAGGGAGAGTAGGAGTTTATTATTTTGTTACGCACTTATTGTAAGGGGACCTGCTATAGGTCCGACCCTTGGTACACTTAGTTTCCACCTCAAACATTCTTCCCTACGTTCGAGGCTATGCCGCGTTTCCACTTCCTTCATTTCCCCTCCCTCTTCGTAGTTGTACGCACCCTTCGGACCACTGCCGCAATCTCTAGCAGCTTCTTTTCTAATTACATACGTCACTTATGCATACCGGCCGCCGACTTAGTCCCGGCCGCCGATGGACTAGGGTTGAGGGTTAGGTAGCACAGCCCCGTCATAGCCTTAGGGCTTAGGGTTTTCCTTATTTAGCTTTGGCACAGCCCCTATGTAGTATATAGTGAAGCTGGGGTATCAAAGATACCTCAGCTTGTTATCAACTTGGTTTCCGGGCATCACACCTCCCCTGACACTTATCACCTGAGATGCTCGATCAGCAAAGGTCACTATGCTTGCGGTGTTGAAACACTGGTGAACGGTTGTGTTCACTAACGACAGCAGTAGCCAAGTCTTTGCGGGCTCAAAGTGTGCTGAGAGAATCAATCAAGCAACTAAGTGAGTAGACCTGGTTTGCCTCTGAGAGGTATGGCGTGATTCTCAAGGTAGAACAGGTAATAATAAACTGAGTATCTACTGACTAATCAATAAATCCTAAGTATACTATGCGAGAGAAAACAGCGACAATCAACAGAATAAAATAAAAACGTAACAAAGACTGTGACAATCCTTCAAAAAAATTTCCCCCTGTGGGGCACCTGCATCTGACCAAAGTAAGCCAAAAATTTTCTCTGAAGTGATGAGTTTTCAAGAATGTCACACGTCCCAGGTACACTGTCCTCAGTCAGGTCCAGGTCAGGTCCGGGCAAATTTTGCAGACCGCGGACCTGAACCTCAAGGTCCAGTCCACTAAAACCAGACCTGGACCAGGTCCACCTCAGACCAGGTCCTGTAGGTCCGGTCCAGGTCCAGTCCAGGTCCAGACCCGGTCTCTTAAAGAAAAGTGATATATTCTATATAAATTAAATATTATATATACAAAAAACCCAAAATTTCGGCAGCGACCCCGTCTTTGCTGCGGTGTGGACGTGGTGGGCACCGTTGCTTGAAACGTGAGGCATCTGTCTTGCATTTCAAGCAACAGTGGGTGATGTGGGGCACTGTTGCTCGAAATGCGCGTTGGAGAGGTGCAGGAGGGATCTGTCTTGCATTTTGAGCAACAGCAGGCAAGTGTGCCTGCCGTTGCTTGAAACACAAGTTGGGAGGGTAGTGCCCGTGGTGTGTTAGTAGATATAATGAAATTGAAAGAGATTGCAAGTGTACCTAGTATGCCCGCCCTCTCGTTGTTGTGGTACAGCTATGCGTGAAACGATAGGCCAGTTTTGCGCTCCACTCACTCAGTGATCGTCCTTCGGGAGTTGGAGCGAAAACTAGACCAAACAACCTGCCCCACTATCCGTAACTAGGGCACAACTCCACTCCGCCTCTCTGCTAACCATAAACAACCAGCGCAGTCGACTTCAACCACCACGGCCGATATTGTCGATGACCTTCCTGTGGACAATGACGTTGTAGTGTGGATACGAGGATAAAAGCGCGGTATGTGAGCACGACATGCCCATCTCGTCTCTCGAACATGGCTAACAACGAAATAATCAAATGGACCCCGTTGAGCAGGCTGAATGGCAGCGACGCTTCCCACGCGCTGGCTGGTGGCTTGGCGTCCTCCCCAATCACCCGGCCTATGGACAAGTCGCCACTCAACTGAACCACCAGAACGACCGGGCATATCCGCCTCCATATCCGCCTCCTGCATATCCACCTCCTGCATATCCGCCTCCTGCATATCTGCCTCCTGCTTACCCTCCTCTTGCATACCAACCCCTCCCACAGCGTATGGGTCTCACATCTGTGCTTTTAAATGCTGGCTTCCTGATGTAGAGATTACAGAGCCTGAGACTGTGCAGATCACCCTATCTATTCCTCTCAATACCACTGTTGTCGGAGCTGTTGTCACGCGCATCCACCTTCGTCTTCCAACAGATCTCTTGCTTGAAGATTTTCTGTCGCGTGTCTGTGCGTGGATGGATCTTGATCCTGCGGCTGCAAACATTGGCTATCGCTTTCTCCATGACCCAGCTGCCATATTCCGCCTAGACAGCGAAGAAGAACTCCAGAACGCGATGCGACGAGGGGTTGAAAAGATCAGGAGAGCCAGGACTTGCGAGGTTGTGATGGAAATACACAATTTGGTTCGTTGTTCCTTGCCTATCTCCAGTCCATGTGCTTATATCGCCCTAGACAAAGCCAACGTGAACTCAAGCTTCTTTGAAGGCATCGACTTCTTCAAGCCACAGAGGCTCTCAAAAGCGACGTGCACCATCCCCTGACTCCAATGATGAGCCAAACTTAATGTTGACTTATATTCGGGAGTACCGAGAGCTTAAGCGCCGCCTCGAATGTCAAGTCCACCGTGGGCGACACTGCTATATCAGTCCTGTCAATGGAGAGCATAAAGAAGTATCAAGGAAATTGCAGACTCTATGGGCCAAGGAAATTGTATGTTGTCTTGTTTTCTTTCTTTCAAAACTTTCTGACATGTTATAGTTTCTCGAGAAGGCAACTTTTCACTCGCCTCTGAATGAGTGTGGCTTCGATCACCCAACAAAGCGCCCTCGAAAGGAAAAGGCTGCCACTCCTGCCCAGCCTGCGATACATGTCCACCTTCCACCGAACATCTACTCTCCCACCTCCATTCGACAACCACTTTCTGATAGCCAACTTTCCCAAAAGTCTGCGTCGTCTTCCCTCAACGATGATGAAAGTGTGGTGTATCCTTCGATTTCTGCTTTCCTTGGGGAGCTCCATATAATCGAGCCTTTCTGGGACTTCCCACAGTATGCTCAACGCCTTGTCAACTTCGACATCTATGACATCCATGGTATTATTCAATTTCAAGCAACCTTCTACACCGATATCATCATGATGCCTGAAGCTGCTGCCCATGCATTCATGGCGCATGCCTTGTTAGTTGCTCAGAGGGCAAAGAAGGGAAAGGAAGAGGCTGTTGTCAGGATGGGGGATACCATGAGATTCAAAGAGGAGGACAAAGAGAATGATTCGTGGTGCTTCTAGTTCAATCTGTCTCAATCTGACTTGTAACCTTCCTAATTTTCCTTGCCACCTCACATTGTAACATATCACATCCTTCTATCTGTCCCATACACTCATCGATCATATGTGATTTTATTGTTATATATATGTACCAAATAAATTAACTACAAGCTATAACCACAGTCGTGGAACCATCCCTCAGCCTTTTCCACTGTTACAGTGTCAAAGACCGCATCCCAGATTAACGTGTATGGATCACAAGTCTCCTCCCCAGAGAGTTCACCACGAGCATAGTCACGATTGGCTCGTATCCAAGCTTTTATGGCCGAAAAAGCTTCTTCTATGGGATTCAGATTGGGCGAATAAGCAGGCAGAAAAACAAGGTGCATGCCACTGGAATCTTGGAATGAGAACTGTCATTCAATAAGTCAGACACAATATATACGCACCGGCCCTCGACCATCTCTCGCAAATGAGCTGACTTGTGGATACTGGCATTATCCATTATAATGACGGAGTTTGGGGCAGGGAATGGGTTCATGTTGTCGAGTAAGCCATCGATGAATTCATTAAATAGGGCAGCATTGTAAGAGCGATTGAGAACATCGAGGTGAAGTACACCAACAAGTGAGAGGGCAGGGAGGATAGAATAGCTAATCAGGATATTAGTTGCTGTAACGACTATTTCATACCGGAAGATAAATCACTGTTTCCCTCGTACGAAGTAATCATGGCGGCGGGCGCGAGTACCAATTGGCGACCATGCAAATGCACGCTTCGTGGTATTCCTGTTGCAGGCTGACTCATCTACAAACACCAGTTGCTCGGGAGTGTAATTTTCGGCGATGAAAATCTCGTATGCCGCTCGGGCATCTTCATTCCTTTCGATAGCTGGCCGGGTCACCTTTTAATTTCTGAATCTATCTGTAAAGTCAAGATTTCGCGGGACACTCACCCGCTTCCGCGTAAATCCACGACGCTTCAGAGAATCTGTAATAGTCCTTCTACAGGTCTTGACCCCTCGTGCTTCTTCTAGCTCGATCAGCAGCTCACTAATGTAGATATCAGGTGTTCTCTCGACGAGGCTCTCCAAAAACTGAGTTTGTTAATAACTTGGGATGTTTTCTGGGGGAAAGAGGGCACATACTGCAAGGTCAATACCATTTAGAAGTCTCGGTCGACCTCTAATGAAAGGAACTTGAATAACTGAACCAGTCAAACAGTGAAGACGAAGAGCACGGTTGACTGCTCTGTGAGAATAGCCTGTGACATGCGCAATCGCACTGGGTTTCATCCGCACCCTCATTGTGACCCACTGCTGTTTAGCGGCTTTTGGAATATGAGAACGCATGGTTGAATTGTCAAAGGGAACGAGGGAGAGAACATGGCGGGATACAGTCGGGCGTGGAGCTAAGTGGTGCTTTGTTTGTTCGGCTCCAATCCTGAACGGAGATCACTGAGTGAGTGGAGCGCAAAACTGGCCTATCATTTCACGCATAGCTGTAACCTATTGAGCCCTCCTGTTCGCGTTGAAAAGGGACTGAGAGGTCAAGCTCTCCTCATTTGTGTCGAAAGACCTGGGGGAGGGGAGGGGTTCATACCCTTTGAAAACACACGGGGAGGGCGAATTCTCCCGTTGGTGGCAGGTGGTGCAGGCAGTGGTGGTGGCAAGAAACACCCTCCATTCGCATTTTGAGTGACGGAGGGTTGGTGGCAGGCTGAGAGGGACAATGAACAAGTGAGGAGGGAGAGAGAATCCCCCACCCTTGTTGTGTTGAAACGGAAGGGCACAAGGGAGAAGGAGGGGACCACCCTTCTCGTGTCAAAATGAGACTCGGAGGGGAGGTCCTCATTGGACAAAAGGGAGAACAAGGGAGGTGGAGGGGTGTGTCGAGAGGGTCACCCTTCCTCCTGTGTTGGCATAGAGGGGAACGAAGAGGGGGGGTCAGGAGGTTGAGCCTTCCTGTTCACGTCGAAAACATGCAGAGAGGGCGAACCCTCCCGGGCCCCTTTGGCTACCAGCTTGCATCAGAAATATGAAATAGAAAGAAAGAAGGCAGCCACACCTGGTGTGCCTGCTGTCCTCCTCTGCCTGTGTTGTCGTCCTTGTACGGTTGGGCCGGTGTCGAAATGGTGACGAGTGAGAGCAATGGTTCATATTTGATGCACTGGCGATGTCTGGGCCTTGTGACTGATGTGACATTGGCCCCTGTTGAATGAAGAAACCAATATGTTTTTCAGGTCCAGACCAGGTTCGACCCTCAGATCCGGTCCACTCATCCCTGGACCTCGGACCTGTAAATATGGGTCCGGTCCGCCCTTACATGGGACTGAACCCAGGACCTGTAGGTTCGGTTCAGTCCAGACCTCAGTCTGCATCGGTCCAGACCGAACCGTGGACAGTGTAGTCCCAGGCAGGTTTGAAGAGTTATCCATCTCTTCAAAAGCGTCACGCATCACATAGCATGAAGAGTAGGTCGACCGTCGTATTAGTGCAGTAATAGTAAAAATAGCCCCAAGGGGTACCTATAGATTAAATAAAATCCCGGGGTCGGTAAATTTTTTTAAGCCTGGTCTGGCCACACCCCCCTCCCCCACTGTGGGAATAACATACCACAAAAGGCTATTTCCGAGAAAAATATATTACAAAAAAGGAAATATTTTAACAATATTTTAATAGACATCTATAGACACATGTAAAGGTAAATTCTGAAGTATTTACTGCAATAAAAAGGGGCCTTGACAATTTCTATTTACTCATTTATTCATCAATTCTCTTCTGGTTACTTATATAATCAGTCACAATTATTATAAAACATAAAATTGTTACTATTTTCATAGTATAAAAGGATTTCTGGCCTCAAATCAAGGTAAAACAATAGATTTAGTGAGCTACAAACTGTTATTTAGGAAAATAAAGGCAGTTTTACTAAAAGTACAAAATTTTTGTAAGACCTCCCACTGGCCCCCCCCTCCCTAACCTCGGGTCACGGATCAACGTTCCGGATACCCCTTGAATAGCCCCTTACCACTGCCAGCTCTGCTCCTTCGCCTTCCGTCGCCCATCTCTCATGGTGGTGGGGGATAGTTGACGGGTGGTGGTGGTGGTGTTTGGCAGAGAAAATTGGAACCCTCGACAATGAGGGTGAACTGGAACGGACAATAGATCGAGCGTGACTTCGAAAAGTGTGACATCGACCTAAATTGGTCAAGTCAGCTAAATGTCGGCCGTGTGAGTATATAGGAAATTCATGGACTCCGCGCATTTTCCGGTTCCCGTATATACTGTATCATATCCTTCCCTCTTTCTTTTCTCTCTCTTACGTCATCTTGAAAAACTCGATTTCTCCTCCACAGAAGCAGGCCCTAGGCCTTTTCCCGCAACCCTAGCCAACGCCCGCTTGTTTGGCCACGTGGGAAAGAATCAGGTTTTTCAACTTTTGACCCGCTGCTTTTCCTTCTCCATCCTCCATGATGACGAAATTATCCTCGAAACCATCCACCACCACAACAACAACACCTGCAACCTCAAAGGATACACGCGCGAAATTCTCCGAACAGCAGACACCTCCACCGAGGACAGAGGAAGACAATGGTTCGGGCGACGAGGCGACAGCTGAAAAGCTGAAAGCCACCGCAGCACCATCTCGTGGCGCAGGCCCCAGCGGTGGTAAAAAGCGTGAGGGGCCGAAGTCGAAAGCAACGGTAGAAACGGAGGAGTCGGAGGAGTCGTCTGAGGACGAAGCTGTAGGAGTAGCAGGGAAGAAAGCGTTGACGAAGATTGCACTGCCATCCGTCCGTTCAAGGGCGACAGATCACCTAGCGAGTGCTCGAATCTCGATTAATCGAATGGATCTTTTACATCCCCCCCTTACCCTACTCTTCGGCCAATGGAACGACCGCTCACTAGTCGAAAGATACGCCAAAGTTCTCCAGAACAGCTTCCAAACGCAAGGTGTGCGATCCTTCGAGATGGAGAACATGGTCCCACTCGTCATCCGCAAGGACCACATAGACCCGAAGTGTCTCAATTTCAGGGGTCTCAACGCAGCGGAAGCACCGTTCCTCCTGCTCAACTCCGAAGGTTTGAAAAAAAAGTCCATCAAAGTTGCGGGAGGGAGACATCGCTTTCGAGCTGTCCAGCTGGAGACAGAGCGATTGTCGACGGAGATCAAACGCCTTGAGGGCAAAATTCAAGATGACGACACCGCGACCGAGGAGGAAAAGGACATGAACCGAGCATACAGAGCCACGATAGAGACTCTGACGAAAGAGAAGGAGCGAGTCTGCACATGGGGTGTTGTCATATACGACGAAGGTAGGGGATCCATTGCAATATCACAAGTGAAAATCTGAAATCGAACATGTTAGAGTTACTCTTGGCGGAGGGCGAGATGCTCGCAACAGAGCTATCGCGGAACGAGAAGAAGCTTCAATACGCGGAAAGTGACAGCGAGAGCCTCCTAATGACATTTCGCACCTGGAGAGGCCTGAAAGGCGACAAAGCAGAGGATTTTCTAAAGTCTCTTGGCAAGAATCTGAACTCGGGCCTTGCGCAAGTCTTGAATCATCAGGAGTCGCGAGAATTTCTCATAGCTCTTGATGATATGCAGCCGCATTTCCACTACACAGAACCGTTCACAACGACTTGGATTAAAAGATACATCCACGGCATCTCGGGCGGAGTAAGCATTCAAGTTACTCTGCAAATGAAGCTTACAATGTTGATATCAAAATGTAGATTGTCGTCTATATTTCTCTATATGGGGTCAGCTTGTGGAAGAGTTTGCTTAGCAAAATGGACCGATTCGCAATGAATGACCCCAAGAATCTGGATCCATATCTGATGGCACTTGGGCAATCACCTGCACAACGTCCAGAGGACTGGGACCGCAAGGCAATCATGACTTGGAAAGCTATGGCCGAACCGGAGCATGTAACGAAGCTGGACGTACACTACGATATGCTATCCGTAGAAACGATGTCCCAATTCCACAATGTCGATTCCGATTTGATACGCACGCTCCTCACGAAGACTCCCAGCCAAGCTCCCTCCGAATGGCAGAAATATATAGAAATAATCAAGATGGTCCATCAAACCAATATCAAGTACGATCTGAAGACTCAGGCTGACGGACCGAAGGACGATATCGTGATGATGTTCATCAAGAAGGTTGAATGGTTCCTAACTGATCACGATACCCATTATGCACGTCCAATGCCGATGCTCACACCCAGTGTCATCTTGGTACTCAATGCGATGATGCAAACCATTGAACCGGCTGTCGTGGAGGTGTGTAATATTCACTGAAAAACTGCCAATTGACGATGGTAGACTGGCGTTCTCTCACAGTTTGCTCGATGGTTCGACCCGTACGCGGAGTACTTCTACCAAAACCACAAGAACACCGAAACCCCCAAGGACCTGACAGCCCATATGTTGCGCACGATCTCCACCAATGCGGGCGATATTTTCACCCAACCGGGTAATGCTGCGAGAGAGGTGAGCAACACTATCCTGCGATAAATCCTTCCTTACACGTAAATAGCTAGCACACATTCCTCTGAAGTATTACGCCGCCTTTTTGAAGCTCACAGAAGACATGAAAGCATTCGGGCCCAAGAACCTTCGACCTCGTACACCCCCTGAGCAAAAACCGGATATTCTAGAGAAGAAATATAAGGGGCTCACAGAAGGAGTTGAATCGTTGAAGAAACTCATGAAAGACAACAAGAAGGGTGGGCCGACAGGAAATTGGGTTCTAGACTTTGTCGGGATCTACGATTGGCGCAATGGCTCTAAAATCAAAAACATCGGTCGTGATTTTATCCGTTGGGCCATTCCAGCATATGTAGAAGTCGAAATTGTGAACAGCTATCGCCCAACTCTGCTGAAAGAATCCCAAGCCGCCCGATATCTACGTTTCATCGCTGCGGAGACGCTGTCGCGTTATGTCAAGCCTGTCAACCGCATTACCGGCGCAGAATCATACGCACCATCGCACATCTATCTCTATCCCGACCAACTCCACAGCACCACGACGTCGCAGATCGAAGCGCCTGAAATCCATGTAGCGGATCTTATGGGGCGCATAAAAGACGATGAAGATTTAAAGACCTCATTAAAGGAGCTCACTCGCGATGTTAAGAAATTAATGAAACTGCGATGCCTTTCCGCGAAACCCAATTCTACAGAGATGAGTCCGCATGTTCATACTGCCATTGAGACGTTCATTCAGGTGAGACATTGCGAGGAGATACACGAGACACAAGCTAATAAGTTATGCAGGCCGCTACTATGAATGCCTATCGCCTCCGAGAGATGAAAGCAGAATCAGATCTTCAGAATGTCGACCCTCTCGACGAGAGATGGGTCAACATCGACGTTTGCGAGCATATCGCTGTTGACCTTCCCACAGTTTGGTCAAAAGATTCTGTAAGTGAATATGCATAAAAGTCCTGTCAGACGACATATGATGAATTCTAGGTAGGAGGCAAAGTGTTGGCTGATCATGTTCAGCAGCTAAGTCCCAAACCATCACCATCACTGCAAGAACATGGGGATGGCGTTTCCACTCGAGCAACTGACAATGCTTTTGCAAGCACGCAGGACACGCCATCTCTCCACACAGAGCGCAGCAGCGAATTCAATCGCTCACTTCCAGGACATGAAATCCGCGAATCGCCTGCCGTCGACCGACGGCAACACACGGTATTTCCAATGCCATTCAATGCAGATAATTTCCAACTTTATTCAGGTCATTCAATCTGAATCTGACATTATGGATCTCGACCCACAACCACATAACGTAAGTAGTTCATTTACTCTCCGTGGTACGATTGATTAATGAGCTATCCTCTTTCACTCCAAAGATCGCCCATTATTCCCAGCCTGCGCCCACCGACAACATGGTGGCTCAGGCCATTTCCACCTCTGCTCTTCCCCCAAAAATCACATCATCTCATGCCAATTGTCAGTTCCTCACTTTGCGCTAAATGTTTTCATCACTCTGAACAAGTAGGCAGATCGGAAACGCTCGCAACCTGACGGTGGCCGCAGCTCAAGTATGATGCTCATATTTTACCCTTTTGGGCTGAAACAATCTCAATTTCTCTACAGGGCTCACCACCAATATGACCCCTGTTGACACCGCTGTTTCTAGTGGTGTGGAAGTCGAAGAGCCGCTTACCAATTCCCGCGCTGGGAAGCGCCCTAGACTGGCCCGCCCAACCTAGTGCATGTGTTCTCGTACACATCACTGTAGGAGAACTGACCGCCGCTTATCTTTCCAGAGTCGCATTTCATTTTGCTGTTCTTTCATTTCCACTACTATTATTTGTATGGTAAACACTGCTGACATTTGTTTATAGTCTGAGCACATATTAAAGTATTTGATTATCTTGTCTAAATATGTTCCGGAATATACTAAATAAGATAATTATTGCAAAAAATAATCATCCAATGTTTGATAGGAGCTTTATCTTGCATAAAGATGGTAGCAGGCAAAGGGCTTGGTGCCTCAAAGGGCTTCCAAGCCCTTGTAAAATAATTGTGTTGGTTTGTGGATGTACAGGTAGAGCTAATGAAAGGTTTTTTTTTTTTTTTGGGGGGTGGTTTGTGAAGGGGAAAGTAGATAAGGGAAAGGGAAAAGGGAAAAAAAGCAAAAGAGGAAAAGATAGATGAATAGAAAATGATAATGAGGAGGTACATCACATTAAGTTCTTGACCCATGCTGGGATCTCAACTGTGAGAACATCATGCCATGCAGGATGGCTGGATTCTTCCTGATGTATATTTTGAAGGCATCTGAGGACCATCGCCCCGCACTTTGGATTGTTAGGGGCGCTGCACCTTCTTCTGCCATTTTGGTGGCACTGTAAGGGGAACCCCCTTACGCTGCGCACTCCATCGCACACCGAACGCCTACGCTCGCTGAACACTCGCGCTCACCGAACACGCGCGCTCACCGAACACCTGCACTTGCTGAACACCTGCACTCGTCGAACGCTCATGCTCACCGAACACCCATGCTCACCGGACGCTCACCAGACCGGATGCCTATGCACCCCTAACTGCCATCACACCATTCTGTACATCATCGGACCTATCGCATTACTTCCGGACACCTTGTATATCATTATTTACTGCATATATTAGGCCATGCCAGCAGAGGGATCCTTATCCTTTCCTCTTTGGATCCCCTGCTAGGTATGTATGTGTTTAGCATTACTGCATAATGACTAAACCACTTTGGATCCCCTGCTAGTTGTGCGTTCGCTGCGTTCGCTCATTGCGGTTGCCCTTACAGTAGGAAAGGATCCCCCTAGAGAGCCGATTTTCGGACACGTCACGCACCACATAGGTTGCTTTGGACTCCCCTCGGACTCCTCCACCTCTGCGCACGTCTCTGCCGAACATCCCCTCTCCTCAGCCAACTCTGACTATCACTCCCCTCCCATGTTACCTTCCGATATGGTCCATGACGGTCCGGTCAACGTAGGCCACCTCATCGCCCTTGAAAGCACTGTGGATGGTCTGAGAAGTCAGAATGAAGCTACACTCGCAGTCTTGCAGGATATTCTCTCTAGACTCGGCCCAGCACCGGCCTTAAACATGCAGGCTCCGCTTCACTATACCCCACCTATACCCACTTCTGCTGGTTGGAAGAAGATACCCCTTAAACCTTCTCCACCACTGGATTTTGATGGTGAACGCTCTGCTGGTAAGGCATTTCTCACGTCCTGCCGAACATATATTCGGCTCCGATCAGAAGTGTTCGATGATGATCTTGTTAAAGTCATCTGGGCTATGTCCTATATGAACGCTGGCCGTGCTGGACGCTGGGCAGCGCGCGAGTTCGAAACCAAAGCGCGCAAAGGAAGACTCCGTTTCCTTGACTGGCTCGACTTTGAAGAAGAGTTCAAGAAGGACTTCCTGCCCCTTAACGCTGAAGCTGCTGCTGTCAACGCTCTCAAGATGACAGACTACTTCCAGGGTGACCGAACAGCCGATGCCTACCTGGATCAGTTCCGGGACCTCATATGCGATGCCAAGTACTCCGACCCGAAGACCATTGTAGTCAAGTTCCGCCGAGGACTTAACCATCGAATCTCGATGGCGCTCGCTGGCATGACCATTGGAAGGCCATCCAACAGAGACCCAGAAGCCTGGTTCCGTCTGGCAGTCCAGGTAGACCAAAATCAAGCCGCTGATGACGCCTTCCACAATCAAGTTCCGACATCTGTGTTCGCTGCTGCGCTGCCTTGTGAACTGTCTACATTGCTGATGAGGACTGACGCCTGCTATGACGCCCGCCAGATGGACATCGACGAGTTGCTGAAGGTCTTGGAAAGCAAACCAGTAGGAGGAGGGCACCTGGCAGCTGACGAGGAGTTTCGTACGCCCCATCGAGTTGCCCGCGCTAAGCCTGCGCTGGTCTGCGTCGCTCCCCCACTTCCCGATAACAACCGATTCTCTGTCTTAGAGGTTCCAGAGCCAGCTACTGCCCCAGACCTGGAAGACACGCTGCTAGAGGACCCCAAGGTGCAACCACCACCC
>Ga0307509_10005356_pt1 | contig 17913 bp, 20 predicted proteins | sample 10_EM_MG_FD_202245 | JGI IMG/M metagenome (GOLD analysis project Ga0307509, IMG submission 202245) | Populus trichocarpa ectomycorrhiza microbial communities from riparian zone in the Pacific Northwest, United States - 10_EM | ecosystem: Host-associated > Plants > Roots > Unclassified | place...
AGATCCTCCGGCTGCCGGACGTGGCCGAGCGTGCCGAGTTGTACCGCGCCCAGTGCGACCTGTTCATCGTGCAGCTGAGGCGGCTCTGCCGCCTGGACGGCGACGTCGTCGTGGTCGACCTGCGCGACGAGGAGATGATCCACGCCGGCAACCGGTTCATGGTGTACGCGCTGTTCCCCGAGTCCCGGGTATCGGTGCACGTGATCTGGGGCCGGCAGAAGCTGAACACGGTCTTCGCCTGCGGCAAGTCGATCCTCGACCGCACCTCGCCGGTGGACGTCGGCGAGGTGATGCTGGGCTACGGCGGGGGCGGGCACATCGCGGCCGGGACCTGCCAGGTGCCGCACGAGGACTCCGCCCGGGTGGAGCAGGAGATCATCGAGGCGCTCAAGTCACCGCGTACGGTCTCGGTCTGATCTTGATCGGGTAGTGCGACGGGGTGGAAGGGCCGAACCCCTTCCACCCCGTCGTCCGCGAGTCGCGGGCCATGCCCAATGGACCCACTCGCCGGTCGTGTTCCGCGCCCCACGCGCATCAGCACGACACATTCCCGCGTCCACCAGCGCGGGAGTCTGCTACTTCAGGCTCCACTTCCCGGCCGTCACCGGCTCCTTCTCGTCCTGCTTCTGCTCGGCGGCGGCCTCCGGCTGCTCGTCCTCGGGCTCGTCGTCCTCGGCCCGGTGCCGGCCGCGCACGAAGTAGAAGGCGGCGGCCAGCAGGGCCAGCGCGGCGATCACCCAGCCGCCGATCGACCAGATCGACGGGCCGCGGGTCGCGTCGGCGACGGTCTTCGCGAAGACCGCGTCCTCGGCGGAGGACGCCGAGTCGGCGGCCGTCCCGGTGCTGCCGGTCGCCGGGCCGCCGTGGTCGTGGGTCGGCAGCGCCTGGCCGGGTGCGGCCGGGGTGAGCGTCAGGGTCACCGGCGGCATCGCGGGGGCCGGCGAGCCGTTCGCGTACGTCGCGCTGAGCGTGAACTGCATCGAGCTCAGCGTCGGCAGCGGCCCGAGCGCGACCGGGAGGTCGGCGGACTGGCCCGGCGCGAGCTGGTGCCCGGCGACCGCGAGCCAGGTGATCGACGACGCGGACTCGCTCGCCTGCATGCCCATCTCGGTCGTCAGCGGCGTGGCCAGGGTCTTCGTCTCGATCTTCGGGGCCCAGTCGTCCACCGACAGCGGATAGACCTCCGCCACCGGCGTGTCGTCCGGGATCTTCAGGGTCACCGTCGCCACCGGCGCGGTTCCCGTGTTGGTCACGTGGAAGGTCAGGTTTTCGCCGCCGCCCTGGACGGAGGTCGTGGGGGAGACCGTCGCGTCGGCGAGAGCGGGGCCGGCGATCAGGGCGCCGATCGCCGCGGCAAGTGCGGGTACGCCCGCTCGGCGGGCCAGGTGGAATTGCCTCACGAGGGGTAGTTCGTATCCGGTGGGCGAATGGTTCAACACCCGCCGACATTCTTTCCCGGGTTCTTCGAGATGATTGTTCGATGCGTGACGTGGCGATCGGCGGCGATATGATCAGACTCGGACAGTTCCTCAAGCTGGCGGATCTCATCGACACCGGCGGCGAGGGCAAGATCCTGATCGCGTCCGGCGACGTGACCGTCAACGGTGAGGTGGACACCCGCCGCGGCCGCCAGCTGCGCCCGGGAGACGTGGTGGATGTCCTCGGGCGGTCCGCTCGGGTGGTCCCCTGATGGGCCGTTCGGGCAGCCGAACGTGACGAACGGTTGACATCGGGTGATCTCAGGCATCTACTGAGGCCATTGTGTTACCCGCGTCACAGCCTCAACGGGGAGGCCCGATGTCCCGCGTACACCTCAGGTCTGTTCTGGCCGTCGTCACCACCGCCGCGCTGGTCGTGACCGCGGCCGGGTGCGCCGGCTGGGGCGGCGGCCCGGGCGGCGGCGGGCCGGACACCATCAACGTGCTGATGGTCAACAACCCGCAGATGATCGACCTGCAGCGGCTCACCGAAGCCAACTTCACCAAGGCCACCGGCATCCACGTGAACTACACCGTGCTGCCCGAGAACGACGTCCGCGACAAGATCAGCCAGGAGTTCTCCAGCCAGGCCGGCCAGTACGACGTGGCGTCGCTGAGCAACTTCGAGATCCCGATCTACGCGAAGTCGAAGTGGATCGCCCCGCTGGACGACTACACCAAGGCGGACACCCAGTTCGACCAGGGCGACATCCTGTCGTCGATGACCAAGTCGCTGACCGCCGACGACGGCAAGCTGTACGGCGAGCCGTTCTACGGCGAGTCCTCGTTCCTGATGTACCGCAAGGACGTGCTGCAGCAGGCCGGTATCACGATGCCGGAGAACCCCACCTGGCAGCAGGTCGCCGACATCGCCGCCCAGGTGGACAACAAGCAGCCCGGCATGCGCGGCATCTGCCTGCGCGGCCAGCCCGGCTGGGGCCAGGTCTTCGCCCCGCTCACCACCGTGGTCAACACCTTCGGCGGCACCTGGTTCGAGAAGGACTGGACGCCCAAGGTCGACTCGCCCGAGTTCACCGCCGCCACCAAGTTCTACGTCGACCTGGTCCGCGCGCACGGCGAGAACGGCGCGCCGCAGGCCGGCTTCACCGAGTGCCTGAACAACATGGTCCAGGGCAACACCGCGATGTGGTACGACGCGACCAGCGCGGCCGGCTCCCTCGAGGCCGACAAGTCCCCGGTCAAGGGCAAGATCGGCTACGTCGCGGCGCCGGTCGACAAGACCAAGAGCTCCGGCTGGCTGTACGCGTGGTCGTGGAGCATCCAGCAGGCCAGCGACAAGAAGGACAACGCCTGGAAGTTCATCTCCTGGGCGTCCAGCCGGCAGTACGAGGAACTGGTCGGCACGCAGATCGGCTGGTCCAGCGTGCCGGCCGGCAAGCGGGCCTCGACCTACAAGAATCCGGACTACCTGGCCGTGGCCCAGTCGTTCGCGGCGCCCACCGAGGCGGCCATCTCCAGCGCCGACCCGCGCAACCCCGGCGTCCAGCCGCGGCCCGCGATCGGCATCCAGTTCATCGACATCCCCGAGTTCACCGACCTGGGCACCCAGGTGTCGCAGTACGTGAGCTCGGCGATCGCCGGCCAGATGTCGGTCGACGAGGCCCTGAAACGCGGACAACGCCTGGCCCAGGACGTCGCCGAGCGGTACCAGTCCCGGGAGGGGACGGCATGACCGCCTGCACCGAGCGGCACCGCCGCGAGTTGCCCGCCCAGGCCGCAGGCGAGGGCCAGAAGGGCATGCCAAAGGAGGGCACTGCATGACGTCCGTCGCCGAGCAGACCACCTCGCCGGCCGAGGCGAAACAGCAGCCGTCGCGTAGCGCCCGAGGCATCGCCTGGGCCCGCCGGGCGCCGCTGATGCCCGCCCTGGTCTTCATGATCATCGTGACCCAGCTGCCGTTCGTGGCCACCCTGGTCATCTCGTTCATGAACTGGAACGCCTACTACCCCGAGGAGATCGGTTTCGCCGGCTTCGACAACTTCAAGCGGGTCTTCACCGACATCAACATGCGCGACGCGGTGCTCACCACGATCTGGCTCACCGCCGGCGTCGTGATCATCAGCCTGCTCCTCGGGCTCGGCATCGCCCTGTTGCTCGACCGCAAGTTCCGCGGCCGGGGCGCGGTGCGCACCATGATGATCGCGCCGTTCCTGGTGGTACCGGTCGCCGCCGCGCTGCTCTGGAAGCACGCCCTCTACAACCCGGAGTACGGCCTGTTCAACGGCGCGATCACCGGGGTGTGGCGGCTGTTCGGCTCGGACCACCCGCCGCAGCCCGACTGGATCAGCAACATGCCGCTGTGGGCGGTCATCTTCGCCCTGGTCTGGCAGTGGACCCCGTTCATGATGCTGATCCTGCTCGCGGGCCTGCAGGGGCGCCCGCTCGACGTGATCGAGGCGGCCCGGATCGACGGCGCCAACAGCTGGCAGATCTTCCGCAGCATGACGCTCCCGCACCTGCGGCAGTACCTGGAACTGGGCGCGCTGCTCGGGTCGATCTACATCGTGCAGAACTTCGACGCCGTCTTCACCATCACGTCCGGCGGGTTGGGCACGGCCAACCTCCCGTACACGATCTACCAGATCTTCTACCAGGCCCACGACTACGGACGGGCCTCGGCGGCCGCCGTCATCGTGGTCCTCGGCACGATCATCATCGCGACGTTCGCCCTGCGGACGGTCTCGTCCCTCTTCAAGCAGGAGGCCAATCGATGAGCGCCGCGGTTACCGCTCCGTCCGTACCCAAGAAGAAGGACCGCGGCGGGCCGTGGCTCTCCTTGCTGGCGTGGGTGGTCGGGATCCTGTTCGTGCTGCCGGTGCTGTGGATGGTGCTCACCTCGTTCCACTCCGAGCAGGACGCGGCCACCAACCCGCCCTCGGTGTTCGCCCCGCTCACCCTCGACGGGTACCGCGAGTTCTTCTCCGGCGGCGCGTCACCCTGGCCGCCGTTGCTCAACAGCCTGACCGCGAGCGTCCTGTCGACGGCCCTCGTGCTCCTGTTGTGCTTCCCCGCCGCGTACGCGCTGAGCATCAAGCCCGTGCGTAAGTGGACCGACGTGCTGTTCTTCTTCCTCAGCACCAAGATGTTGCCGATCGTGGCCGGTCTCCTCCCGCTGTACCTGTTCGCGCAGCAGGCCGGGCTGCTGGACAACATCTGGCTGCTGATCGTCTTCTACACCTCGATGAACCTGCCGATCGCGGTCTGGATGATGCGCTCGTTCCTCTCCGAGGTGCCGGTCGAGATGCTCGAGGCGGCCTCGGTCGACGGCGCCGGCCTGAGCAGGACGCTGCGCTCGGTGATCGCCCCGGTGGTCATGCCCGGCATCGCCGCGACCGCGCTGATCTGCTTCATCTTCAGCTGGAACGAGTTGCTGTTCGCCCGGGTGCTGACCGCCACCGTCGCCGAGACCGCGCCGGTGTTCCTGACCAGCTTCGTCACCAGCCAGGGGCTGTTCCTCGCCCAGTTGTGCGCGGCCGCGTTCGTGGTCTCGCTGCCGGTGCTGGTGGCCGGCTTCGCCGCCCAGGACAAGCTGGTGCAGGGGCTGTCCCTCGGGTCGGTGAAGTAGCTCGGTGACATAGCTTTCCGTCCCGCCCCCGAAATAGTGGCCGGTCCCGATGCCCGGGGCCGGCCACTATTTCGGGCGAAATCCTCCGGACAAGCCGGAACCTTTCGTACGCCCGCGTCGTCCAACCGGCATGACCCGTCTCCGCGGCACTCTGGCGGCCGCAGCCGTTCCCCTGTTCCTGCTCAGCGCCTGCGCCGGGAACCAACCGGCCGGCGCGAGCGACACGCACGCCACCGAGAGCGCCGCCGTCCCCGCGGCGGCGGACTCGCTGGTGATCCGCGTCGAGTCGTTCGGCGGGTTCGTCCCCGCCGAGCAAAATGTCGGCCGCATCCCCGCCGTCAGCGTCTACGGCGACGGCCGGCTGATCACCGAGGGACCGCACGCGATGATCTATCCGCCCCGCTCGCTGCCCAACCTCCAGGAGCAGATGCTCACCCCGGAGTACGTGCAGGATCTCGTACGCCTGGGCAAAGAGGCGGGGGTGCGCGACGGCGCCGACTTCGGCAGCCCGAACATCGCCGACGCGCCGTCCACCCGGGTGACGGTCGGCGACCAGTCGGTGGAGGTGGTGGCCTTGAGCGAGGCCCGGCCGGCCGACCCGCGGCTCACCGACGCGCAGCGCACGGCGCGGACCAAGCTCGCCGCGTACGTGAAGAAGGTCGAAGGTCTTTCCACGGCCGAGGGCGTGGCCCAGTCGGTCGACTACCAGCCCACCGCGGTCGCCGTGCTGGCCCGCAAGTACGTGCCGCCGCAGGCCGCCGAGCCGGCCGTCAAGCCGCAGGCGTGGCCCGGCCCGGCGCTGCCCGGCGACCTGCTGAACGAGAACATCGGCATCGGCTGCGTGGCGGCGACCGGCGCCGACAAGGACAAGGTGCTCGCCGCGGCCGGCGACTCCACGGTGATCACCCCGTGGACCAGCGGCGGCAGCCAGTGGGCGATCACGTTCCGGCCGCTGCTGCCCGAGGAGCAGGGCTGCGCCGCGCTGAAGGGGGTGCGGTGACGCCGATCGGGGAGCCGCTGGAGCCGAGCCCCGGGGGAGAGGGAAACGGGCCCCAGGATGGTGCCCCTGTTCCGGCCCCGCCCCCGTGCCGCCCGCCGGTCACCCGGCCCACGCCGCTGGTCACGCCTCGAGCAGGGCGACCGCTCCGGCGGCCGCGGGGGTGAGCACCGCCGGGGGATGGGCGCGCCAGAAGCGCTCGATGCCGCCGGCCGAGACCTCGACCTGCTGAACCTCGGCGAACTCGCCGTCGCCCGCGCTCATCGCCCGCGCCTCCGCCGGCGTGAGGCCGAGCCGGAACACCAGATCCGGCCGCAGGCGCAGCAGGTCGTGGGCGATGCCGAGGATCTCGGCGCGCCGGGCGACCTCGGCCGGGCTGACCTGGACGCCGAGCTCCTCCGCGAGCTCCCGGGAGACCGTCGTCTCCCAGTGCCGCCCCCGGGCGTCCCGCTCGAGCATGCCGGAGGGGGCGACATGCCAGAGTCCCGGATCCGTCCCGACGCTCCGGCTCCGCTTCCCGATCACGAACCGGCGCGGTCCCCCGTCGCCGCTGCCCGGCACCGTGAGCAGCACGGAGACGCCGATGCCGGCCGCCCGCCCGGCGCCGGACACGAGCGGGTCGCCGGCCACCGCGTGCGCCCGGCTCCGCAACGGCCGGTCGCCGTTCGCCGCCTGGTACTCGGCCCGGATGGCGTCGCAGGTGGCGAGCATGTCGAAGTAGCCGCCGGGCGCGGCCAGGACGCCGTCCTCGTCGTCACCGACCCAGCAGAGAAGGCCACCGTCGTGAAGGGCGGGCCGATCGGTCCGGAGCCGCTCGAGGTGCGGCCGTCCCAGGGCGAGCAGGCCGGCGTCGCACGTGACCCGCTCGTCGACCACCCGGAGCCGGCTGTGCGGCAGCCGCCGGACCGCGACCGGGTAGGCGTTTCCGGCCCGCTCGACGGAGCCGCCGTAGAGCCGGGTCAGGCTGGAGTACTCGGCCACAGATCATTCCCCCGGGGAGTGCGGTCACGCCGCAGCAAAAGGTAGCCGAGAGCGACCCCGCCTCAGCCACCGGAGGCGCGGATCGGGGCAGCCCCGGACTACCGGTCCCCGGACAGGCTGGGCCTTAATCCGGCCGGGGGAAGTTGGGACCGTCAAGGGGTCATCGACCTTGAGGGGGCACTGCCATGGCACGTACCAGAGCGGACATCGCCGTCGCCGATCAGAGCGGGAAGCTTGCCGTTGTCACCGGGGCGAGTGATGGGCTGGGGTTTGGGCTGGCGGTGCGGCTGGCGGCTGCCGGGGCCGAGGTGGTCATGCCGGTTCGCAACCGGGGTAAGGGGGAGGCCGCCGCCGATCGGATTCGCGGGGTGGTGTCCGGGGCGAAGCTGAGTGTGCGGGACCTCGATCTGGCGTCGCTGGCGTCGGTGCGGGGGCTGGCCGAGGAGATGCTCGGCGAGGGGCGGCCGATCGACATTCTGGTCAACAACGCCGGGGTGATGACGCCGCCGCGGCGGGTCGAGTCGGTGGACGGGTTCGAGTTGCAGTTCGCGGTCAATCATCTGGGGCACTTCGCCTTGACCGCCCGGCTGCTGCCGCTGTTGCGGGCGGGGCGGGCCCGGGTCACGACGCAGACGTCGTTCGGGGCCAACTCGTTCGGGGCGGCCTGGGACGATCTGCAGTGGACCGCGAAGTACCGCGCGAACCGGGCGTACAGCAGCTCGAAGATTGCCCAGGCGCTGGCCGGGATGGAGCTCGACCGGCGCAGCAAGGCCCACGGGTGGGGGATCACCAGCAACGTCGCGCACCCGGGGATCGCGGCCACCAATCTGCTCGCGGCGCGGCCGGAGATGGGGCGGGACGGGGACACGCCGCAGGTGCGGGTCATCCGGTTCCTCAGCCGGTTCGGGGTGCTCGCGCAGACGGCCGAGGAAGGGTTGCTGCCCGCGCTCTCCGCGGCGACCAGCCCGGACGCGGGTGGGGGTGCGCTCTACGGGCCGTCGGGGTTTCTGCACCTGACCGGGGTGCCGGCCGGGCAGCGGGCGTACCGGAACATCGCCGACGCGGGTGCGGCGGCCCGGATGTGGGACGAGTCGGAGCGGCTGGCCGGGGTGCGGTTCTCCGAGTGAGGGCGAGGAAGCGAACGCGAGCCCGGCCCGGCGGCCCGGCCCGGCAGCCCGGCCCGGCAGCCCGGCCCGGCCCGGCAGCCCGGCCCGGCCCGGCAGCCCGGCCCGGCCCGGCAGCCCGGCCCGGCCCGGCGGCCCGGCCCGGCAGCCCGGCCCGGCCCGGCCCGGCAGCTCAGCCCGGCGGTCGCGGCAGAGGCGTGACCCCACGCCTGGCTCGCGGGGAAACGCGGGCTCGGCCGCCGCTGCGGTCGGGGGCGGGGTGACTCGTACGGTATGCGCTTGGTTTTGGCGGGAGGCGGACCGCGAGCCGGCCCGCCTCCCGAACCACGACCTGGCTGTTACTGCACGCCGAGCAGGTCGACGACGAAGATCAAAGTCTCGCCGGGCTTGATCACGCCGGCGGCGCCGCGGGAGCCGTAGCCCAGGTGCGGCGGGATGGTCAGCTTGCGGCGGCCGCCCACGCGCATGCCCTGGACGCCCTGGTCCCAGCCGGCGATGACCTGGCCGCCGCCGAGCGCGAAGGCGAACGGATCGCCGCGGTCCCAGGAGGCGTCGAACTGCGCGCCGTTGGAGTGCGAGACGCCCACGTAGTGGACGGTGACGTACTGGCCGGGGGCGGCCTCGGGGCCCTCGCCGACGGTGATGTCCTCCACCACCAGGTCGGCCGGCGGGTCGCCCTGGATCGGGCCGATCTCGGGCTTGTCCATGTTTGTCCTCCGATTGTTCGATCCCCGCCATGCAATCACACCGGGCGCAAAGGTGAACGGTCGGCCACGGATCTGCGTATCCCTGCCTGCGGAGCTTGCCCTGCAGATCTTGGAGACGTTGTGATGATTCGCCGACTGTCCGCCGCCGCAGCCGCGGGGCTGCTGCCGCCGCTGCTGCTGGCCCTGCCCGCGCTCGCGCACGGGGCGCCGACCTCGCCGATCAGCCGGACGGCCGCGTGCGCCGCCGGAGGCGGGACGGCGACCGGCACGGCGGCGTGCAAGGCGGCGCGGGCGGCCAACGGTGGTCCGTTCGGGACGTTCGACAACCTGCGGGTGCCGAATGTGAACGGGGACGATCGGAAGTTCGTGCCCGACGGGAAGTTGTGCAGCGGGGGTCTGGCCGACTTCAAGGGGCTTGATCTCGCCCGCGACGACTTCCCGTCCACCACGGTGTCGGCCGGGAAAACCCTGCCGATCACGTACCGGGCGACGCTGCCGCACGAGGGAAGTTTCCGGATTTATCTTACTAAGCAGGGGTTTGATCCGAAGCAGAAGCTCACCTGGGATGACCTGGCGAGCAAGCCGCTCGCGGAGATCAAGGACCCGCCGCTCTCGGACGGGTCCTATCAGATGAGCGTCAAGCTGCCGTCGGATCGGACCGGGCGGCACATCCTTTACGTCGTCTGGCAGACGTCGAGCACCGCGGACACCTATTACTCGTGCTCGGATCTGGTCTTCGCGTCGGCCGCCACCAAGGCGCCGGCGGCTCCGGTAGCCACCAGGAAGGCGACGCCGTCCAAGAAGCCGTCCGCTACGGCGGCGCCCACGTCGGAGGCGCCGGACGAGGCCACGCCGACCTCCCCCGAGCAGACCCAGCAGGCGATCACTCCGGTGGGTGATCAGAGCAAGGTGACGCTGGGTCACGGCATCGTCGCGGGCGCGCTCGTCGTGGGGGCCGGTTTTCTTGCGTACGCCTTAATTGGCGGTTTTCTCCGGCGGCGACGGCAAAACCGTTGAACCGCAACGGTTCGGTCCCCGTACTGAAGGGCGTCGACGCTGCAAGCCCCCCAACGTACTTCCGCAAGAAATGACGAAAGGCCGAGCATGAGTCGTGTTCGTTACGGCAGCCGGGCGGTCAACCGCCTGTCCCGCCGCCGGGTCCTCGCCATCGCCGCCACGGCGGGTGTCGGAGTGTCCGTCGCCGGTGTCACCGGGCTGAGCCTGGCCGGCGAGACCTCCGCGAAGGACGACGGCCAGCCGCTGGTGATCTCGTTGCGGGATGCCTCGAAGGGCACGTTCGACATCTTCTCCGGTGGGTCGAAGACGACCCTGACCGACAAGAAGCTCGCCGCCCGCCTGCTCAAAGCCGTCAAGCGCTGAAAGGGGTTTCCTAAGTGTCCTCGCATCGTGAAGCCCCCGAGATCAGCAAGGATCCGGTCGCTGACTCCTCCGACCTGTACGCGTTCGTCAGCCCGGACGACCCGGACACCGTGACGATCATCGCGAACTACGTCCCGCTGCAGCTCCCGGCCAGCGGGCCGAACTTCTTCGAGTTCGGCGACGACGTCCTTTACGAGATCCACATCGACTCGAACGGGGATGCCCGGCCGGACCTGACGTACCAGTTCCGGTTCCGCACCGAGCTGCGCAACAACAACACGTTCCTGTACAACACCGGGCAGATCAAGTCGCTCGACGACCCGAACTGGAACCGGCGGCAGTTCTACTCGGTCACCAAGGTCGACGCGCACGGCAAGAGCACCGTGCTGGCGGCGAAGCTGCCCTGCCCGCCGTGCAACGTCGGCAAGATCTCCATCCCGCACTACGAGTCGCTCGCCGCCGACGCGGTGAAGAAGCTCAAGACCGGCGAGAAGGTGTTCGCCGGCCAGCGCGCCGACGCGTTCTTCGTCGACCTGGGCGCCATCTTCGACCTCGGCACGCTGCGGCCGTTCCAGAACAAGCACCTGGTCGGCAAGACGCTGTTCAACTACGCGGGCAAGGCGGTCAACGCCACCGACAAGCTGAACGTGCACTCGATCGCCATCCAGGTGCCGCTCTCGACGGTCCGCCGGGGCGGCAAGAAGGCGGTGCGCGGCCGCGACCCGGGCGCGGTGATCGGCGTCTGGACCTCCGCGTCGCGCCGCCAGGTGCAGGTGCGCCAGGGCGACAAGAAGAACACGGACGTCGAGGTCGGCCCGCAGGTGCAGGTCTCCCGGCTGGGCAACCCGCTGGTCAACGAGGTCATCGTGCCGATGGCGCAGAAGGACCTGTTCAACTCGCTGCCGCCGTCCGACGACAAGCGCTTCGCCGGATTCGTCGAGAAGCCGGAGCTCGCCGGCCTATTGCCGGTCTTGTACCCGGGCCTCTTCGACAATTTGGCCAAACTCGTCAAGGCGGGCACGCCGCGGGCCGACCTCGTGGCGATCCTGCTCACCGGCATCCCGGACGGGCTGATCGACAACTTCCAGAACACCACCGGCAGCACCAAGGCGGACATGCTGCGGCTCAACACCGCGATCCCGCCGGCCAAGGACCCGAAGGCGTTCGGCCTGCTCGCCGGGGACCTGGCCGGCTTCCCGAACGGCCGGCGGATCGAGGACGACGTGGTGTCCATCTCGATCCGGGCGATCGCCGGCGTCACCTTCGCGCTGGTCGACGAGACGTTCAAGCCGGACGCCGCGGCCGGGCTGGTCGAGCAGGGGCTGTCCATCAAGAACGTCAGCTCCGGCCTGCTCAAGAAATTCCCCTTCCTGGGTACGCCGTTCGACGGATTCGACAACCCGTGAGCCACGACCACAGTCACAGTCACCACACGATGGCGCCGTCCGGACAGGGCACGGTCGTCCTCAACATCGGGGCCGGACTCGGGGCCGTGATCATTCACACCCCGGGCCGGCTGCACGGGCACGAGATCGAGGTCAGCCCGGTCAACGATCCGGCGCGTCGCACGCACGCCGCGGTCCGCGCCCGGTACGTGAGCGGCGGCGCCTCGTACGCGGTGGTCATCGACAGCCTGCCGGCCGGGCGCTACACGGTCTGGCGGGACCCGGTGACGGCGCTGGCGGAGATCGACGTCCCCGACGGCGGGGTGGCCGAGTTCTCCTGGCCGGTCGAGGCGGCTGTCGCCTGAGGCTAGGGTGGACGGCATGGTTGCCGCCCACCCGGGGGACACCCCGGTCCACGTCTCGCTGCGGACGAGCGACGTGGACGAGGCGAGGGCGTTCTGCCGCAAGCTGTACTACGGGCCGCTGCAGGTCAACCCGGTCGGCGACACGAGCGGGTTCGCCTTCGCCGGCGACGTGGTGATGCTCGGCCCGGTCACGGTCGGCCAGATCAGCTACGGCGTGGACATCCAGGTCCACATCGCCGACCTGGAGACGTCGTACCACGTGCTCGCCCCGCAGACCGGCACGCTGCGCTCGCGGCACCGGGGGACGGCGGTGCTGGCCGACCGGTCCCGCGCGGCGGTGTACCGGCCGATCGGCGACATCGACCTGCACTGGCCGGCCGACTGCCGGCTGATCAGCGTGAAGGTCGAGCGGGCCGCGTTCGAGCGCGAGCTGGACGCGGCCCTCGACCAGCAGATCGTGTTGCCGCTGCTGCTCGGCGAGAGCTTCGACTCGGCCGCCGGGCCGGGGCGCACGTGGGTGGCGCTGGTCCGGCTGCTGCACGCGGAGCTGTGCTCGGAGGACGGGCTGGCCGCGCAGCCGCGGATGGCGGCCCGGTGGCGGGACATGGTGATCAGCGGGCTCGCGCTCACGGTCGAGCACCCGTACGGGGACGAACCGGCGGGGCTGCAGGGACCGCGCCGGCCGCGGACCGTGAAGCGCACACTGGACGCGATGCACGCCGAGCCGTGGCGGCAGTACACGGCCGGCGACCTGGCGTCGATCGCCGGGGTCGGGGTCCGGGTGCTGCAGGAGTCGTTCCGGCAGCACGTGGGGGTGTCGCCGCTCGCCTACCTGCGGCGGTTACGGCTCGACGGGGTGCACCAGGAGCTGAGCCGGGCGGACGCCTGGCAGGTGAACGTGTCCGACGTGGCCTATCGGTGGGGGTTCACCCATCTCGGGCGGTTCGCGGGGGCCTACCGGGCCCGGTTCGGCGAGTCGCCGTCACAGACCCTGCGCGACCGGAATTGAGTCACTTGACCGGCGGCGCGTGACCCTCGGCCGCGGCCTGGTCGATCTGCTCGATGAGTTGCCTGAGGTGGGCGATCTCCTGGCGCAGGGCGGACTCGCCGGCGGGGGTCAGCGAGATCCAGGTGCGCGGGCGTTTGCCGTCGTAGCCCTTCTCGATGTGTGCCAGCCCGGCGTTCTCCAGGACGGTCAGGTGCTGGCCGAGGTTGCCCGCGGGCACTGTCGACCGGACGCAATCAGCCGGTCACCGGATGCGAAGGCCGGGTGATCGCGGCAGACTGCCGGGCATGGATGTCGATCTCACCGCGGTCGCCCGGACGGGCGTGGTGCTCGGCGGCCGGTACCGGTTGGACGAGCCGGTCGGCAGCGGTGGCATGGCGGTTGTCTGGCGCGCCTCGGACACCGTGCTGCAGCGCGCGGTCGCGGTGAAGATGCTGGCCTCGCATGCGCGTGACCCCGAATCGCTGGCGTTGATCCGGCGGGAGGCCCGGGCCGCGGCGGCGCTGTCGCATCCGAACGTCGCGCAGGTCCACGACTACGGCGAGTCGGTGGTCGGCGACCGGGGCGTGCCGTACGTCGTGTTCGAGCTGGTCGAGGGGCCGACGCTGCTGACCAGGCTGCGGGCGGGGGCGGTGCCGCCGCGGTTCGCGCTGCGGATCGGGGCCGAGGTCGGGGCGGCACTGGCCGCCGCGCACGCCGCGGGGCTGGTGCACCGGGACATCAAACCGGCCAATGTGATGCTGTCGCCGACCGGCGCCAAGGTCGTCGACTTCGGCATCGCCGCCCGCAAGGCGATGCCGCGCCGGCCCGGCGAGACGCTGCTGGGCACGCCGGCCTACGTCGCGCCGGAGCGGCTCACCGGCAACGTGGTGACGCCGGCGTCCGATGTGTACGCGCTCGGCGTCCTGCTGTACCGGATGCTGTCCGGGCACACGCCGTTCGCCGACGAGTCGCCCGCCCGGGTGCTGGACAGCCATGTGCACGCCGATCCGCCGCGGCTGGTCCCGCTGGGGTCCGTTCCGGCCGACGTGATCGAGTTGTGCATGCGCTGCCTCGGCAAGGAGCCGGCCACCCGGCCCACCGCGCGCGAGGTGACCCGGCGGCTCGCCCGGGCGGCGGGGCTCGAGGTGGTCGAGGACACCCCGATGCCGGCCGTCGCCGGTGGCCCGGTCCCGGCCGAGCCGTCGATCGTCATCCGGCCGCCGGCGCCGGAGTGGGCGCGGATCTCCCTGCGGCTGGTAGGGGCCGCTATCGCCGCCGGGATCGTGGCGGCGGCCGGGTGGCTGATCTGGCGGGACGGGCCGGCCACGCCGAGCGCGGCGGCACCGCCGGCGTCGGCGCCGGCAAGCGCGCCGGCCGGCGCTCTCCCGGCCGCGACCTTCCCCGCACCCACCGTGGCCGCGAAGCCCACCAGGACCCTCGGCCCCACGAACGCCGCGCCGGCCGGCCTTCCGTCCCGGCCGTCGCCGGCCGCGCGCACCACGAAAGTCTCGCCGTCGCCGACCGCGGCGCCCACCACGCCGGCGCCGGTCGAACGGGTCCTGACCTCGGCCGGCGGCACGGTCACCGCCGACTGTCCGGCGGCGGCGACGGCGCGGATTCTCGACTGGTCGGCCGCCCACGGCTATCACGAGGAGGCGGTGGACGCCGGGCCGGGCGCCGCGCCGTTCGTCACCTTCCGGCACGGGCAGCAGCGGGTGACCGTGACGGTCACCTGCTCCGCCGGGGAGCCGAAAGCGACGATCTCGTAGCCGGTCGCGGCCATCTCGGTCGCCAGCTGGAAAGCTGTGCCCATGCCAGATTCTCCTCGTGCCGCTCAGTCCGATACCACGCTGCTGTACCTGGTGAAGCGGGTCGAGCTCGCGGTGCGATCGCGGCTCGACGAACTGCTCCGCCCGGGTGGACTGACCACGTTGCAGTACACGGCGCTGACCGTGCTGCAGCGGCATCAGGCCAGCCTGACCTCGGCGCAGCTGGCCCGGAACTCGTTCGTGACGGCGCAGACCATGGCCGACATGGTCAGCGCGTTGCTCGACCGGAGGCTGATCGAGCGGAACCGCGATCCGGCGGACCGGCGCCGGCTCGTGCTCACCCTCACTGCCGGCGGTGAAGCCCTGCTGAGCCAGTTCCGGCGCCCGGTCGAGGAGCTGGAGGCGCAGATGTTGTCCGGCTTGACCCCGGAGCAGGCGGCTGAGCTGCGGGCGAGCCTGTTGTTGTGCCGTGCCGCCCTGGAGCGGCCGGCGGGAGGCGCTCCCGAGTAAACATCAGGAAACCTGATAAAAATCATCAGGAAACCTGTACATCGAGCGTACGGAGTGACAGGCTTCACGGCCATCACCCCTGGCTTTGGAACAGGAGCCACGCCGATGACGTCCCTCGACCCGCAGCTCACCGCCAGCCCCTCCGAGACTCAGCCGCACCGGCTGACCCGGGGAACCCTCGTAGCCGCATGCGTAGCCGTCTGTGTCGCCCAGGTCGCGCTCGCCATCCCCGCCGTCCTCAACGGGCTCTTCCAGCAGGACCTCGGAACCACCGCGACCCAGCTCACCTGGATCTCCGATGCGTTCCTGGTGCCGGTCGCCCTGCTCGAACTCACCTTCGGGGTTCTCGGCGACCTGTTCGGCCGCAAGCGGCTCCTGGTCGGCGGCGCCGTCCTGCTCGTCGTCGGCCAGCTGATCGGTTTCCTCACCCCGGGCTCGGCCAGCTCGACCGAGACACGCGTGTTCGTGCTGTTCGCGGGCCAGATCATCGCCGGCCTGGGTGCGGCGGCCATATTCCCGACCACCCTGGCCATGGTGGCGGCCGGTACCCACACCGCACGCGACCGGTCCCGGGCCATCTCGATCTGGGCGGCCGCGCTGGCCTCCGGCGGGTTCGTCTCGCCGGTTCTGGGCGGCTGGCTGGCCCGGTACCACTTCGGCAGCGACCCGTACGCCAGCTGGCGCTGGGCCTTCCTGGCCGTCATGGTGCTGGCGCTGATCGCCACCGCCGTCAGCCTGGTCGCCGAGACCTCCTCCGCGCCGGAGGGCAGGTCGCTGGACTGGCCGGGCCAGATCACCATCGCGCTCGCCGTCTTCGCCCTGCTCTACGCCACGATCCAGGCGGCGACCAGCGGGTGGACGGCCCCGCCGGTGGTGGCCGGATTCGTGCTGTCGGTGGTCTTCCTGGGCCTGTTCATCCGGGCCGAACGGCGCTCGGCCGCGCCACTGCTGCGTCTGGACCTGTTCGCGAACCGGGCGTTCCTGGTGGCCTCGATCGCCACGGTCATCGGCATGTTCGCCTACCTGGGCACGGCGTACACCACCAGCATCCGGTTGTCGGCCATCCAGGGCTTCACCCCGTTGCGTACGTCGATCGCCTTCGTGCTGCTCAACGTGATGACGTTGCTGATGGTCCCGTTCACCGCGCGAGTGCTGGAGCGGTACAACCCGCGCTGGACGCTGGGCGTCGGCTTCGCGCTGATCGGGGTCGGTGACTTCTGGCTGGCCACCGTTCCGGCGTCCAACCTGTCCGTGGCGCCGTTGGTGGTGCCCTTGGTCGTGGTCGGGATCGGGTTCGCGCTCTCGCTCACGTCGATCACCTCGGTCACCGTCAACACCGTTCCGAACCACCTCGCCGGGATGGCCAGCGGCTCCACCAGCCTGCTGCGCGACTTCGGCTTCACCCTCGGGCCGGCGGTCATCGGCGCCATCGCGCTGAGCCAGGCGGCGGCGGACGTCTCCGCGAAGGTCGCGGCGAATCCCGCCCTGGCCAAGGCGCTGGCCGCGTTCAACGCCGCGCCGGCGTACGCCCCGGCCGAGCAGAAGGCGGCGCTCGAGGCCGCCGTCGGCGCCGTCAACTCGGGCCCGCTCGGCGCGAACGCGGTACCCGGGTCGATCATCGTGGACGGCAGGGCGGTCCCGTTCAACCCGTTGAAGGACGTGGCCTTCCAGGCGCTCGGCACGGCGTACGCACGCGGCTATGTGATCTGCGGCGTGGCGGCGATCGTGGCGGCCCTGCTCGCGGCGGTCGTCTTGCGCGGCAGCACGCACGACTCGATGATCAGCTCCGAGTCACTCCAAGAACCGCAATAGCCGGCGCTCAGGATGTGACCGAATCGGGGGTCCATCCGGTCCTATCAGCAGACGAGCGGACAGCGCGGAGAGGCTGATGGTGGACGCGAGCTTGCGGGAGCACTTCGACCGGGCGGTCGCCGACGACCCCGGCATCGACCCGGGCGAGATGGCACACATGGCCATCGCCGAGGGTGGGCGGATGCGCCGCCGCCGGAGGCGGGTGGTCGTGGCCGGTGCGGCGGCCGGGCTGGTGACGATGCTCGGCGCCGTGGCCGGCCTGAATCTCCTGACCGAGGCGCCGAGATCGGAGAGTCCCCCGGCGGCGATGCTGCCGGTGGCGGCGCCGGGGTGCTCGGCGAAGCCGGTGGACCGGGACGCCACCGACGTGCTCATCGTCCTGGCCGGCGATGCGACCGACCGGCAGCGGTCGGCGCTGAAGTCGGCACTGGAGGGGGACGCGCGGGTGGACGTCCTGGTCTTCGAGAATCGCGCGGAGGCCTTCGAGAGGTTCCGGAACCTGTGGGCGAACAGCCCCGAGGTCGTCCCCGTGGACGGTGCGGGCCAGTTCGCCGAGTCGTACCGCCTGCGCCTGGTGGACGCCTCGCGGTACACGGCGTTCCGCGGGCAGTACGCGGCGATGGGCGGCGTCGGACAGATCATCGGCCGTGTCTGCCCGCCGAGCGCGCCGGTCGGCGGAGTCCTGTGAGCGGCACCGTGACGCCGCGCCGGCCGGCGAACGACACCCGCACGGGGGTGACGGCCGGCTGGGGCGCGGCCCGGCGCCGGGCGAAGGCGGCCCGGGACGAGGAGTTCACGGCGTTCGTGGAGTCCGCCGCCACCCGGCTGCGC
>Ga0307509_10005357_pt1 | contig 17907 bp, 8 predicted proteins | sample 10_EM_MG_FD_202245 | JGI IMG/M metagenome (GOLD analysis project Ga0307509, IMG submission 202245) | Populus trichocarpa ectomycorrhiza microbial communities from riparian zone in the Pacific Northwest, United States - 10_EM | ecosystem: Host-associated > Plants > Roots > Unclassified | place...
GTTTCGCTTATGCTATTCTTCCCCTAAACTTTAATGTTTTTCCATTCTTCAATTTTAGTCCCTTTACTCAAAATAAAGGACTAGACTTGAAAGCATTTTTTTCATAAAAAAGCAAAACTATGTTTTTTAAAAAAACTCAATAACCAAAGCAAGAAAGAAAAGACTAAAACGCAAAAAAGAAAGAAAAAAACTAGAGTGGATTACTTTAATCTTAATAATTAGTTGAATCTCTAATCTTTTGTGCCAATAAGTCAATGGCCATCAAGTTTGCTCGAGGAGAACGTGTTCTTTCACACTAGAGACTTCTCAAGGCTCGATCCACATGAAAAATTTACCATGGCCGCATTTCATTACACTATTGTGTGCAATTGCAAATGTTGGAAAAATAATAGTAAATCTATAATTTAAATACCAACGTTTTACCAGAAGACAGGGCATGATTTCTTAATTATTACAGAATTTCTAAACCAAGTGATAATTTTTCTTTTCAAGTTCCAAAACTGTTCAAACTAGAAAGATGTTCCCTTCCTATAAATTATTTACATTCCTGGCATGCATAAATCAGACCAGCATGTTCTTACGAAGACCTCAAGTTGCTGGTCTCTTGAGATCCTGCCTGATATTTGCAGATCTGTTCTTGCTCAGCTCCTTTCAGCTCAACATCTTCTCTTACGTTTTTCACTTCTGTGTATACTATTTGCCTGATATATCACCTTGAAATATTTACTTCAAATTTGTCTCTTAAACAATCTAAAATAATGAACCATTTGACACCAACAATTAAATAGTTAAATGATAGTATATATTATTAGAAAAAAAAACTCGGAATGGATGTTTCATACTAGTAGCATCACACTCCTCACAGAAATTCAAATTGAAACCTGAGACCTTCCATCGTTAAGAGATTAATGAAACCGAGTGACTGGTTAATAAAGGTTTCTTTAATGTCGAAAAGCAAAAAAAAATTCTAACATTAATGTACAGTGCTGTACGAGAACAAGGCAAGAAAGTAGACAGATTCAGGAACCCAAGAAAGAACATCATTGAGATCTTAAGCAATGGCAGATTAGTTATTATAATAATTTTCTTTTCTTTTCCATGGTAATTTTGCCATCACAATTTCTCTGAAAAAGGTAACGACAAAAGACCGCAAAGAAACTGCGGAATGTGACCGTTCATCTGTATCCTCAATTAAATCAAATCTTAACCACAAATTAACAAAGATAATCCCACTCTTAATTCTCGTATTCCTCGTTCCCTAAACTACACTTATTTACGTATGAGGATGACATAAATCTTCTCTACTGCAAGTGGAAATATCCACCAAAAAAAGACTTTTAAGTTTTTTACTTCACCTCACCTGCTGCTTCATTCTCTGCTAACTTTCTCTTTTAACAATTATTGACAGTGTGAGGATACCAAATCTAAAAGAACATAATGCACAAGTCTCATTCCAGAGAGAGAGAGGGGGGGAGTGTGTGCTTGTGAGATTGATAGAGAAAATGGGGTGACTAGGAAGACATGTAGCTGGGGGTTTAGTATCACAGCCGCTGCCGTCTGCCGATCACAACCCCATTATTCTACCGGGTTTCATTCTTTTGGTATGTTCTTGATCTGTGATGTTCATAAAGGATTATTTTTTTTGCAGTCTTCGTAGGTGCCCATTTGCTTCAAGTTTGTGTCTTTTGTGTTCTTTTGGACGGTAGTTGGTCAGTTTGTTCCTTGCTCATCAAATCCCAGAACTAGAATTCTTCGCCCCTCCTCCCGTCATCAGATTTTATTACTGAACACAAAGGATCTTTTTTGTGTTTTTGTAACTGTAGTCTTGCTTTCTTTTGGTAAGCTCTAACTTCCAAGTCTCGTAGATATCTCTTGAGTTCAAGTTGATATCAGTCTACTTCAAGATTGTGCTTTTCTTTTCCTTTAAATGGTAGATTGAGTTTCATGAACTCTTTCTGGGTTTTGGATCGCTGGGTTGGCTGTTCAGTTGTGTGTTTCTTCTGTACGATTATTTGCATCAAGACTATTGCTGGGCCAGTATTGGTCAATCATGTGCAACGCTGCATACTACTATCACTTGCATCCTGGAATTTGGGAAATCAAACAATGCAAGCTTGATAATTTTAGTATCTGACTCCTTGCATTCTCCTGTTTTATTTTCTTTTCATTTCTTCGAACTGCTTGGCTCTATCTTGCGTGGTTGTCTTTGCAATGTATGAGTTTGGAAGATCTGATTTTCCTTTTATTTCATTTATGGATTTGAAGGTTATTGAAGCGTGGAGTTCCATTCGCAACATAAACCGTGATAAGAAAGTTCCATTTGCAACACAAACAGTAGACTGTTTCATTGAGCAGGTAGTCTGCATATCAACTGTTTATATATTTTTAGAACACGTAAAGAAAATATTAAATTCTGTTGTTACTCAATGATCTTGGTCTGTGTAGGTTTATAAGAAAGGACATATGAAGTGAAGATCCTGAAGGGACCTTTAGTTATTGAGTGGCTGGAAGCCTGGAATAACTTAAATTGTTATTCTGGCCTGGATCCACTACTTGGGTTTCTATTGCTGGTACAAAGACCAGGCTTTTGTAAAGTCCAAGCCAGTTGCTTTATTGTTCTTGGCTGGAGTCATGGCAACACTATTACATTCTGAGTCCAGACGATTATATTCTTGGTGGTGGGACAGCCACATTAGTCCAAAGAATTCAAAATGGCTTCAAGAAAATCTCACAGGTCTCCATTCTCTTCTTGTATCATTGTCATATAACTTGAACACTGTTTGCTTAATACATATGCTCGGTGTGGAAGAAGTAATACTTGAATGTTCTTTTGACTGCTTTCTATTATAGATATTAAAGTCAACAAAACTTTGCTGATTCAAGAAAAAAATCCAATTATCATAAATCTCATACATGGGCAGTTTCTTCCTTATTAGTTAAAGCCTCATCATCAACTGAAGGCAAGTCTGGTTTGAATCGTAACAAATGCATGAGTATTCTTTCTATTGCGATGCACATAAGAGCCTGTTCTCAATTACAGCTAGCTGGTGTGCGCCTGCATATGTTTGCTTGTGTTCATCACTATCCTCCAACCAATTAAACCTTGAAGTCGACTGTCCACCATCCTTCACATATCTATTAGTTATCCCACGTTAATTTCTCTGAATGCAAAAGATGCCCCGGATTTAGTTTCCATAAAATAATTACCCATCCACATCATTCAGGGCATGTTTAAAAAATGTGGTTATGGAAGTGGATAATCAAATAGCACATCATGCTTTGTTCTGCATCAAGAACATTTTAAATGCACAGGCTCATATTCTAATTGCCATAAGTTCTAAAAGGTCACAGGGCGTTTAAATACTGTTCATCAATAACAACCAAGCTGCTGTATTGCATATATCAATGACTGATTTATGGGCCACATTCTCAATGAGCATGGATTTGTTTCAACAGATATGGATGCCAAAGTCAAAGCAATGATCAAGCTCATTGAAGAAGATGCCGATTCTTTTGCAAGGAGGGCAGAAATGTACTATAAGAAGCGTCCTGAACTGATGAAATTGGTGGAGGAATTCTACAGAGCTTACCGTGCATTAGCCGAGAGATATGATCATGCAACTGTGGAGCTCCGCCAGGCTCATCGAACCATGGCAGAAGCATTTCCCAACCAAGTATCTTATGCACCGGGTGATGACTCACCCTCAGGCTCTTTTGGCCCTGATGGTGAGCCGCACACCCCAGAAATGCCACATCCTATCTGTGCATTTCTTGACCCAGATGGTTTGCATAGGGATTCATTTGGACTCTCTATGGAAAGGAATGGGGGGTATCCTGAAGAATCAGACTCTGGAATAAACAAAAAAGGTTTAAAGCAGCTCGATGAGTTGTTTATGTCACGAGAAGCGGCTTCTCAAGTTTCAAAAGTCGCAGATGGAAAAATGAAAAAAGGCCTGAAGGTTCATGAAGCAGCAGAAACTGAAGTTCAAATCTTAAAGAAAGCTCTTTCAGAGATTCAAACTGAGAAGGAAGCTGCTCTTCTTCAATACCAGCAGAGCTTGCAGAAGCTATCCAGCTTGGAGAGAGAACTCAAGGATGTCGGAGGTCTTGATGAAAGAGCAAGCAGAGCAGAAATTGAAATTAAGATCCTGAAGGAAACTCTTGCTAAATTAGAAGCCGAAAGGGATGCTGGTCTTCTTCAGTACAATAAATGCTTGGAAAGGATATCTGCTTTAGAGAATGTGATCTCTCAAACGGAAGAGGATTCCAAAGGACTCAATGAACGAGCTATTAAAGCTGAAATAGAAGCTCAACATCTCAAGCAAGAACTTTCCGCATTAGAGGCTGAAAAGGAAGCTGGTCTTCTTCAGTACAACCAATGTCTTCAACTGTTATCCAGTTTGCGGAAGAAAATCTTTATTGCTGAGGAAAATTCTAGAATGCTTAATGAGCTAACCGAAAGAGCAGAAACTGAAGCTAAAGCACTGGAGAAGGCCCTCGCTAAATTGAAGGAAGAGAAAGAAGCTGCAGAACTTCAGTATGAGCTGTGCTTAGAGAAAATAGCTATGATGGAGAGTGAAATTTTTCATGCTCAAGAGGATGTCAATCGATTAAACAGCGAAATTCTGACGGGGGCAGCAAAATTGAAAACTGTAGAAGAACAATGTTTCCTGTTAGAGAGATCAAATCATTCTCTGCAGTCAGAGGCAGAGAATTTGGCACAGAAGATAGCAACAAAGGATCAAGAACTTTTAGAGAAGGAAAATGAGTTGGAGAAACTTCAGGCTTCACTGCAAGACGAACAGTCACGTTTTATTCAAGTTGAAGCTACTCTGCAGACCTTGCAGAAATTGCACTCTCAATCTCAAGAGGAGCAGAAAGCTTTGGCATTTGAGCTTCAAAATCGTCTCCAAATCTTGAAGGATTTGGAGATATCCAACCATGATCTGCAGGAGAACCTCCAGCAGGTTAAGGAAGAGAACCAGAGCCTCAATAAACTGAACAGCAATTCCGTTATTTCAATAACAAATTTGAAAAATGAAATTTTTAGCTTGAAGGAAATGAAAGAGAAACTTGAAGAGGATGTTTCCCTACAAGTGGCTCAGAGCAATTCTTTACAGCAAGAGATTTACCGTTTGAAGCAGGAAATTGAGTGTTCGAACACAAGATATTGGGCCTTAATGGAGCAAGTGGACTTGTTAGGTTTAAGTCCAGAGTGCCTTGGTTCATCTGTGAAGAACTTGCAAGATGAAAACTCGAAGCTAAAAGAGGTCTGCAGAAAGGACTCAGAAGAAAAGGAAGTTCTCCATGAAAAGTTGAGGGCAATGGATAAACTTATGGAGAAGAATGTGGCATTGGAAAGTTCCCTCTCAGATTTAAATCGCATGCTGGAAGGGTCAAGAGAGAAGGTTAAAGAGTTGCAGGAGTCCTCCCAGTTTCTTCAGGGAGAAAAATCCAGTCTTGTTGCTGAAAAATCCATCCTGCTTTCTCAGTTACAGATTATGACTGAGAATGTGCAGAAGCTCTTGGAGAAAAATGACTTGCTGGAGAATTCTCTCTCTGGTGCAAATATTGAGCTCGAAGGTCTGAGGACAAGGTCAAGAAGCTTTGAAGAACTCTGCCAGACGCTAAAAAATGAGAAATCCAATCTTCAAGATGAAAGAAGCTCCCTGGTCTTGCAGCTGAAAAATGTTGAAGAGAGACTGGGAAACTTAGAAAGGAGGTTTACAAGATTAGAAGAAAAATACACTGGTCTGGAGAAGGAGAAAGATTCCACACTTTGTCAAGTAAAGGACCTGTGGGGTTTTCTTGGTGTAGAAAAACAAGAGCGTTCATGTTATATACAGTCAAGTGAATCTCGACTGGAAGATCTGGAAAACCAGGTCCATCAACTAAAAGAAAAAAGTAGGTTGAGTAAGAAAGATTTCGAAGAAGAACTAGATAAAGCTGTAAATGCTCAGGTTGAGATCTTCATCTTGCAAAAGTTTATTAAAGATTTAGAGGAGAAGAATTTATCTTTATTGATTGAGTGTCAGAAACATGTAGAAGCATCCAAATTCTCAAATAAACTTATATCAGAGTTAGAGACCGAGAATCTTGAGCAGCAGGTTGAAGTAGAATTCTTGTTAGATGAAATTGAGAAGCTTAGAATGGGCGTTCGTCAGGTTTTGAGAGCTCTTCAATTTGATCCGGTTAATGAGCACGAAGATGGGAGTCTTGCACATATTTTGGACAATATCGAGGACCTAAAAAGTTTGGTCCTTGTAAAGGAGGATGAGAATCAGCAATTGGTGGTTGAGAATTCGGTGATGTTAACTTTACTCAAACAACTGGGATTAGATTGTGTTGAGCTCGAGTCAGAGGAAAGCATGCTTGAGCACGAGTTAAAGATAATGGCAGAGCAACATACTATGCTGGAAACAAGTAACCACGAACTGCTAGAGATCAACAGGCAATTGAGATTGGAAATGAACAAGGGAGAGCAGCAGGAGGAAGAATTGAAAGCTCAACTTGAAACCCATCTTGTGAATCTGACAAGTTTGCAGGGTTCTTACCAGCAATTGAAAGAAGAAAATTTGAAGGCTCTTGGAGAAAACAGATCTTTGCTTCAAAAAGTTTTGGACCTCAAAGAGGAAACGCATGTACTTGAAGAGGAAAACAGTAGCATTCTCCAGGAAGCTGTAGCTGTCAGTAACATCTCATCGGTGTTTGAGAGCTTTGCAACACAGAAAATCAAGGAACTTGAAGCCCTTTCTGAAGATATCAGCTCTCTAAATGTGATTAACAGAGATCTCAAGCAGACGGTTGAACTGTTGGGGTATAAACTGCAAACAAAAGAAGCTGAAGGTCTACATCTTAACAAAAGAATTGAAAATTTGCAGCAGGAGCTACAGGAAGAAAAGGATTTAACAGATCAATTAAACTGCCAAATTTTAATTGAAACAGATTTTCTTCAAGAGAAAGAAAAAGAGCTTTTCCTTGCGGAACAGAATATCAAGGCTACAAACAACTTAAATGCAGAATTTTGCACCACTATCGAGGAGCTGAAGAGGCAATGTGAAGAATCGAAAATTGCAAGAGATATCATAGAGAAGCGGGTTCTTGAACTGTCGCAGGTATGCACTGATCAGAAAATAGAAATTGAATGCCTTCATGAAGCAAAAGATAATATGGAGTCAGAAATGGCTACGTTACACAAGGAAATCGAGGAAAGACGGACCAGGGAAGATAACTTGAGTTTGGAGCTGCAAGGGAGAAGCAATGAGTCTGAACTCTGGGAAGCTGAGGCTTCATCATTCTACTTTGATCTTCAAATATCTTCCATCCATGAAGTTCTACTCCAAAACAAGGTTCATGAGCTGACTGCAGTTTGTGGGATTCTTGAAGTAGAAAATGCCACAAAAGATATCGAGATTGAAAAAATGAAAGAAAGGTTTGGCATCCTGGAAAGTGAAATTCAAAGAATGAAGGCTCATTTGTCTGCATATGTTCCAGTCATAAATTCGCTGAGAGAGAATTTAGAATACCTTGAGCACAATGCGCTTCTACGGACAAGTCGAGGACAAACGGTACTGTTCTTTCTTAAATATCAACTACTAGAGCAATTCAGCATATCAACTCCAAGCTAGATATGTAGATATTTTATTTCCCTTTTCAAGTGGCTTAACAAGAAGAAGATGAATTTCGACACCTCAATAAGCCCTTTTTAAGTCCAACCAGGGCAGATATATCTTCTTCTTCTAAAAACTCTTATCATCTGACTTGAAAGATACAAGGTTTAATTTAGATTAGAAAATATTTTTCACATCTTCTCAGCACAAATTTCAAATATCGAATTTTAAATTATGGGCTTATTCTCTTTGTTCATAGCAAATTAAATATAGTGATGTGTCTGTGTGTGAGCATGTGTTGTGTAGAATTCAAGCATGCTGAGCCAATCATTTAAGCTGTTTCCTAGTCTTGTTCTATTCAACTGTTTTATGTAGATGGTGTGCATTCTGATGATTGACTTCTTCGTATGTATACAGGGAGTAGAAACGACTAGTCAACTTCATGAAAAGAGCCCTGAAGAACTCATAAATGATGAAAGCACTGCAGAAACAGATGGAATTTCAGATTTGCTGAAGATGAAGTCTAGAATTAAAGTAGTTGGGGAGGCTATGATTAAAGAAATGGATAGGCTTGCAGCTGAAAAGGCAGTGGTGAAGGAAATGGATAAGCTTAAAATGCCAGAAATGGGAAACACTGAGAAACCCTTAATAAAAGGCGCTGAACGGTTACAGTTGAGATGTTGGTCAGCTGCAGAAAAGGATGTCAGGAAGGAAAAAGTGGAGCTTGCAAATGAGCCCGCTGATGCATCTAAGCCACAGAACAAAAAGCCTGAAGTTTCTGAAGTGAGGAATGGGATTTTGATGAAAGATATTCCTCTTGATCAGGTCTCAGAATGTTCATTGTATAGAAGCAAGAGAGAGCATCCTAGGAAAGATGATCAGACGCTTGAATTATGGGAATCTGCTGAGAGAGACTGCCTTGATCCGATGGCTGACAAACAAAACCAGGAAGCTGCCTCACTGGAGAATGCCACTGCACGTCGTCAATTCAAAAATGCCAAACGAAAGAGTCAGGATCGCTCTTTGGAATTGCAGATTGAGAAGGAGGTGGGCGTTGACAAACTAGAGGTATCAACTAGCATCACTACAGAATCTAATCAAGAAGGAAACGGAGGAAAGATCTTGGAGAGACTTGCTTCCGATTCTCAGAAATTAATTTCTCTTCAAACAACAGTGCAAAATTTGAAAAAGAAAATGGAGTTGATGAAGAGAAGCAAGAGAGCCAATGATCTTGAATTTGAAAGAGTGAAAAGACAGCTACAAGAAGTTGAGGAGGCTGTTCATCAGTTGGTTGATGCTGATGACCAGCTAACAAAGGATGCTGAAGAGAGCCCCTCGTATTTGGAGGGAAACACTTCAGTAGAAGTGGAAGAGCATGACTCCATGCGCAGAAAAAGAGTGGCAGAACAAGCACGGAAAAGGTCTGAAAAGATTGGAAGGTTGCAGTTTGAGGTGCAGAGCATCCAGAGCATTCTGCTAAAACTGGAGGATGGAAAGAAAAGCAAAAGCAAGCGCAGATTCTCTGGAAGTAGAACAGGCATCCTCTTGAGGGACTTCATATACAGCAGTGGCAGGAGAAGCAGCAGAAGGCAGAGGAAGGGTTGCTTTTGTGGGTGTGCAAGACCTTCAACTGAAGAAGACTGAGGTAACACGACTTTAAGGAAAGCCTGTTGTTAATTGTTATTGCTAGCTACAGCTCTCTAAGTATTCCAAACTACATGTATCTTAAGCGATTAAGTTAGAATGAAGCTATTCATGTTAGCTTAGTAGAAACCTGAGAATAGGCTGATCTAGCAAAGTAATAAGCTGTTTCTCCAGCATTCTTACCATTGTAATCTCAACTGAACTATGCCACTGCAATCTAAGCTTCTTATATATACATATATCCAGAATGTCTCGTTGGCAATATCATCCTAGCGAGTTGAAATTGAAAAGTTTTCAAAAGACATTTAAATTTGTTTTGACAGGAAAGCTCCTGTTTAGACTTCCACTCTTCAGTTATTCGCAAATGGTTATCATCAATGTTTAGAATTCTACAACTTAATCATCAGTACTGGATTGAATACTTCCCCAACATGGTCCAAGTCTTCATTTATCTTCATGGTCTTCTGCGTACCGAATGGGTATCCTTGCTATCTTCTGCGTACCGACTGAGTTTGTTGGCAAGTTGACTCGATGCTGCTCACACAAAGATAAAAACAGGGAAGAATTACTTCCCTCGTGTAAACCATCTATGAGACGAGAAGAATTATCTACAACATTTGATTTCATGTACTCAACCTTTTGGTTTAATGGGATCGACCATGTTTATTAACACTTTGAACTCGAGGGCCAGGATTGCAGACTGGTCATCGTGCATCCGCTGAGTCCATAAGAGCCACGTCTAAACAATTAGCAAAGGCTTCAAAACCTGCGATGGATAGACTGTTGTTTGATGTGCTTTATATTCGAGCTTGTCTCTTTGAAATTGGACTAAGTTTTTCATGTGCTTCCTGTCTTCGACCTCTTTTCTTATCTGGGCTTTATGCTCCCTTTCAAGTGCTTCATTGTTAGACAAATCTAACAAAAGAAAAGGGATGCAATCTGAGTTTTTTTTTGTAAGGTCTTATCAAGGAAATATAAGGAAAAAAAGGGGTATATTTGAAAAATAATTTTCAATGTTGATTAGAATTCATGTAGCAAATGAGAGGGGATTTGTTTTTGTTAATTTTTTTATAAATTAAAATCCTTTTAGAATTCAAATAAATATCCTTAAAAAATCCAAATGAAGATATCGTAAGAATCGAATTTAATTTACAGGTTACAAATAACTTGTTAAGCTTTCAAGTCCTCGGAAGTTTTTTTACTAAAAAAAAGAGGCTCGAAGCAGGGATGCAATATTTGATTCATTGAAGGGTCATCTTTACCAAGAACTGCTTAACTTCTGAAAACTAAGAATGGTCTTCTTCCAGAAAGAAAATGACTTACTCTCTGTGCAGCATATCTCCTTTCTTACACATGTACATTCTCTTTTATCTTTGCCTGGAGAAATTTAACCCACGATGAAAGTTATCCATGAGCATAAACGGATCTATCAATTAGACTAGTTGATAACAGCCCAGAAAAAACACGAGGACCAGAACCACCGAGCTTAGATTGCTAATGCTGCAGAACTGGATTCTGTTTTCAGGTATGAATTTCGAATTTCGATCTACTAACCCATGAAGTCTTGGGAATAACGTTCAATTACTCGTAGTCTTTGATAACACAATGAAGTGTTGAAAATCAACCTTTATAACAGAAGATGAACAAAAATTGAAAAAGAAATACAACATTATACAACGGCAGTTGGATTTTATGACCACAAGATAGCATTTTGTTATACAAGCAGAGTGGAAAAACTAACATACGACAGAACTACCACCTAACATGCCTCTCAACGCTACAAAGGTTTAAAAAAATTTCATTCGAGCTAACATTCATTTCAATGCTGGGGAGTGAGAGAAGGAAATGAGGGTATGGATTGCAGTATCAACTTCCGACCACTTCGAGGACCGGGGGATGATCCAAAGTTATTTTGAGGAGGAGAGACTCTCTTGCTGTTGGGAGAAGAAGTCTTAATGCCAGAGCTTGGAGAGTGGTTTTCTTGAAGGATCTCAGGAATGTCATCATCCGGGACATTCTGGCATTGTTTCTCAAACTTTGATTGAGGTCGAAGAATATTTGGTTTTCCATTTCTTTGGCCAGTATATAATCCACAAGATGATCCAACGCCAAGAAAGGATCTTGGTGGTTTGCCCTTGGACGAAAACTGAACCAGTGGTCTGGCATCAAATTTCAAACATCATTAAAAATCTAATGAAAAAATTTAACTTTTAAGGCGGTAAATGGTTCAGAAAGTAAACCTGCAAAACCGTAATGGTGTTGTGGGAAGAGCAGAATTTGGATTCTGCTCATCATTATTCTGGATTTCAGTTTTCTGTAATATTTTATCAACCCCATTCTTCACACTTGCTTCTGTTTCATCTTCTGGTTCATCTTCCATTTCCATTGAAGCAGCTCCTGAATTCGGGAAGTCTGGCACAAAACATTTAGAATCAATATTAACATCAAAAACAACAATTAATTTATTTATTTGTTAAATCATTTAAAGCCACAACATGATTAGAGAAAGGTTTGTGTGTACTAAGTAGCAAATATGTATGAAAGCAAACGTTCGGGTACTCACCATCCTTTCTTCCAAATACATTCTTGCATCCTTCACATCTGCAGTTAATGGAACATCCAACACCACCCTTCGCAAGAGAACCATGATATGAGGAATCGATTTTTATTAAAAAATAAAAAAGCATACAGAATATGCCAAGAAAACTACCTGATAGCATTCACAGTATTTCTTTAAGCAAGTTGATTTCTTGCAGTTGCATCCTCTTTTATGCCGGGCAGAAGCAGGCGTTTTGATGGACTCATCCTAGTTTGAAGAAAAATTCAAGTTAAAAGAAAAGTTCGACTGTTGCCTGAGCAAAAGGTGAGATCAGATTTAAATTATAACCCTAATTTCAGGTGCAGATTCAGAGCTCCTAATCACTTTGGGAGCAAATGCAAGTGGGTTGCGAGACTCGATCTGCTTGCGAGTTGCAAGAACAGTATCTTCATGAATAGGCTTGTTGAAGCAATCTTGACATGCGCATGGCTCGATGCAGTAGACACCAGCAGCAAAACATTCACAGTAACTGCATGGAGTGCATATGACATGAATATATGATCATAATGACACCACGTAAAGGAAATGTATAGACATGAATATATGATCATAATGACACCACGTAAAGGAAATGTATAGACATGTCAAGAGCCAAAGAAATTGTGGAGAGGAAAGAAACGGGGCAGAAAAAACTGAAGTATCCACCTCAACATACTAAATTAGAGGATATCGTCAAATTTGAAACTATATGATCCAAGTCTGAAACTTATTCATGGTAAGGGCCCTTGGATCAGGAAGCTTCATTGATAAAGATTTTTTTTTGTTACCTAAAGACAGCTGCATTTACTTCCATGGATAAGAGAATTCAGATAAGATACAACAGCAGTCAAACTGTGACATCTTGCTCTACACAGGATAAAAAATGCTAATGTGTTTAGGCCTACGTCAAGAGACCTCCAAGTACTGAGATCTATTTTTGAATAGCACATATGATTATATTTATTTGGGTCACAAGCTGGAAACAAGATCCCTGATTGAATTAAACTTCACAGCTAAGAACTTACAGTTTCAAACACTTAGATTTTTTACAGTTGCAACGCTTGCAGGCCTCAGGTTCTCCTTCCAACCTACGCCTGGAAATACAATTTAAAAAGCATAGCATAAAAACGTGAGAAGTGCATAAACACAGAAAAAGTGTAAAACTTATGAGGTGATAACTCTACAAGAAATATATAGCCAAAGAACATGCCTCTTCTTTTTTGGGCTAGTCTGGCTGAAATCTTCCACAAGCGGGACAACATTTTCATTGGGGTCATTGTCTCTTTCAGAAGACACTAAGGTCAATGATTCATCAAGTTCTTGATCAGTTGTTCGGGAGTTAAAAGAGGCAGCAGAACCAGGCAAAGTAATGGAAGAAGAGAAAGTTTCAAGCTTGATTTTTTTGCTATCCTTGGAATTTATTGCCAGAGCATTTAAGTGCAAACCAATTCCAGGTAAAATGCATCTTGAAGAATCACCACCGGGCTTAACAGGTACCAATTGCGTATTTTTAGGGGTAGTTTTCTCATCCAACTGCACTAACACTGAACTAGAGCTTGAACCATCATCCATGTTCTTCCTACGGCTTCCAACCTTCTCAAAGTCAAGACAGCGCCTTCGCATGCCACGATGCAAATTAGAAACAGCCTACAGAAAAATAAAACAACTCAACTGTTTTCAGAACAGTCATAAAGTTCCTCAAAAATTAAGAATTTGAGAACAAGAAGAAAACAATTTTGCTCAAGTAAAAGACAAGCCTTCAAAATTACAAAGGGGTCAGGATCTCAAAGAAAAGAAAACTTTGAACAACGTGTTTCTGAAGTTGCAGAGCTATAGTGCCATCCAGGAATTGAACATGCAATGGAATTGATGATGCAACTTCAGGATATCATGCCACTTTAAGAATTACAGCTGAAATCTTGGTACAAGTTTATTCATCACAGATTGATTAATGGCGCAAATATTTGGTTTGCCAATTCTACATCTCTGCATAATTGTTATATTTTATATGATAAGCTGCTAGATGGAATTTATGATGAATGTAGTGGAGCATGTCATTACGAAATTGAAAATGGTTTGGGAGGACATTCTTTAGTACAAATTACAAGGTAGCAAATAGGAAAGGCTTTCTAGGTTCCCTGATAATGCTGTGGTTGAGAGAATAGCTAACTGACTCTGTGTACTTGGGTGCAGTATGACCCGATTGTTTTACACTTGCCTAGTTACCCTGAGAGTTGCAAAGCACAAATAGGTGCCAGTGCTCCCTTTTAGGATGTTTATAAATAATTCTTCCTGCAGGGTTTACAGTTACTCTAGTAAGTAGATGGGAGTTCATGCTAGCATAACAAAAATAACAACTAAGCATTCAACAAATAAACAGGATGCATTCCATCAATTAGATAGGTGCAAATTATACAGCAGAAACAGGAGTTGCATCTTTTTACCTTAGAAGCATTACTAATCATGTATTTGTTTGGATCCTCGTTAGCAGCAAGATTGTCCTGTGTCGGGTCCATTTGTGTCAGCTCAATGGTTTCTCCAGGTTGAGTGGAAGGGTCTCCCATCTCATTTTGTTCACCAGAACCAAAGGGATTGACTATTTGCGTTTTGTGCACCTCATTAAAAGAGGTGCAAAATCCTACAACAGGGTTTGGTGATTTCTGAAAAAGTTCCTTAAAACCGTCTGCATCAATGGGAGAATTAAAAATTAACAGATCAGCGGCATCTGATATCAAACTTTCCCAGTCACATTCTGTAGCCTCTTTTTTACTCTCAAGGAAACTTTTATGAGATGCCTCGTTTGCAAATGGAACAAGTGACAATGATGTGCCAGCCGATTCAGACACCATATCTGTCTGAGTACCACAACGACTGTCAGGGCTTCCACAACCATATTTTAACGTTTGTGGCAGTTCAGTTGCGAACTTCAAATGTTCACTAGGAGGTTCAACTGAAGACTCTCCAATGGACATCCCAGGATCAAAATTCTCCTGTAACTCAGCCGAGTTATCATACAGCTGAGCCGCATCTACAACTACCCCTTCATCTTTACAGACTTCGTTCCCATTTCCGGAGGAAAACTCAGGTTTTGAGAGATCAGAGTAGTTATGCCTGAAAACAGAAAGGTAGAAGTTGGACAAACATACATACGCTTTTCTTGGTGTCTAGATTGATGAGAATGGTCGAGAAAGCAATTCGATTACCTTTTAAGGAACCTAGTTTCCTTATGAGAGCTGACATGGGGCGAAGTGAAAACGGATGGAAGGGATGCAAAACTAAGCGAGTGGAACGTTTGAGCAATGTTTATGGACTTCACTGGCTTGATAGGAGAAAGACTATTGATATAGTTAAAAACAGGAGAATCCTGCAACCAGTAGCAAAAAATCATCTCAAATCATTGAGCAAAGAAGCAACCAGATAGAACAAACACAAAATCCCAACTTACTGATCTAAAATTCAGCGAGAATATCATTTCAAACAGAAGTGGAAAAAAAAACTTATTGATAAATAAAAATACGGTGTTCTTTTTACATTGACCATAAAAAGAAATAAAAAGAGAATGAATTTTGTAAGACTCAATATAAACACCACATAGATCCTAACAAATGAGGAGAAATTTTTTGTCTTTCACAAAAATGAGTGTAAACTAAGATCTCGAGCTTGAAATGCCACTTCGTTCTCTTTGTAGTTGAAGAGGCATGAAGACAATACAAAGAAAGAACCAGATTGCAAAGATTGAACTTGAATTAGAGATCTAAACGACATGAAACTCAAAATTCAGACGAAGAAAACTAACAGGACAGAGGATTGAATCGAACAAGACAGGAGTACCAGAACAACCCAGGTATGTCTTTTTTTGACAAATCCAGGTAAGTCAACTCACTAAGACACCAAATCAAAGGGCATGCATTGAATCAAATCACCCAAAAACCCCATTCACCAATGCAAAGGGTCAAAGAGGTCAGAAAAGGAAGGAGAGATGCACCTCGAATTTAGAAAGAGGAGTGGTGATCTGGGTCTTCTCTGGGGTATCCATTGCCATAGAAGAAGCTGCTCCACATAGCTAGAGAAAGAAAAGGAAAGAAAGCAATTCACACAAACAGCTACTGTTTTGTTTTTTGTTTGTTTTCTTTTTAGTTTTTGTAGGCAGAGAGAAAGAAAGAAAAGAGAAAAGGATTCAAGAGAAGAGGCGGGAGGGAGTGGATTATTCTCGTAGAGATAACTTTATTGACCCACTCACCTCACCTCACCTCACCTCTATACTCTCAAGTCTCAAGACTCTCAACTCTCGCAAATCGCAACCCACCAGACCACCATAGATAAAAGCCATGAGGCAGCCCCACAATGCCAACAACTGTCTACCTATGTGGTAATTTAGTACTCGCTGTGTGTCACTGTCTTGTCTCTGGCTCTGGTTCTGTTAAAAAAACCTACGGAGGAGCGACTCCCTCGCCTTTTACTTTTCAAAAAGTAACGTCTCTCTCTTTACTATTGTAAGATTTCTCTTTTTCCGTTTTTTTATTGGAAATTATTAAAGCTGTTTTACTTGCGGTCTGCTGCCATTGACTAACACTGTTCTTGCGATTCTTTTGAAATTAAAATATAATGATGAAATGGATTTTGTATTCTAGTTTAAAAGCTCTGAGAATTAAAAATAAAATAAAAAAACAGAAGAAAAAAAATAATTCGAGGTGATTTTTAAAAACAACAAAAAAGAAGAAGAAAATGATATTAATTTGCATTTATAACCGGTAGGTTATTTACAACTAAAGCTTTTTATTACCCCCATTATGGTGGCCATAATTGGTCAGATCCATCAATAATTGAGATGATAAAAACACATCTTCCAAAATCATCTAAACAGAGATTAAATAATAAATTCGTGACAACCATATTTTATAAAAGAAAATGATGGTTTGCCTATGATTTTGATATTGGTGTTTGCATCATTTTTTTTAATGGAAGCTATAGAATTGTACGAATATTGAAGATTGTATCGTTATTTTTTATCTATATATATGAACTCGGAATTCTCACTTTTTTCTTCGAAATGTATTTAAAAATAGCTTCGTTTTGTGCTTCTCACGATTTAATTAATTATTATGGCAACATAAAGTGTCGTTGCATTAGGTTTTCTTTTTTGTGCTACATTAATTAGAATTCGGTAGTATATATGTTAATGAAGGGGAGAAGATTGATCGAACAAAACGTCTAAGATATTAAGAGTTGGATTATTGAGGCAAAAAACAAGAGGCATTAATGGTAGATAGCAACTCTCTCGTATTCTTTGTAGGTAGCCCCGCCATGCCAGGCCATTTAGGGCTTCATGAAGCCTCTGTCAGCAAAAATAAACCCTCCACCTCTAATCTAGTGAAAGAGCGAGACTTTAGCTTATCGAAGCGTGATTTAGTTTTTTGAGGGTATCAATTTATGAGCAAATTTCTAATTAAATTGTGTTTTTAATGTACTTTTATTAACTTACCTGCCTTGTTAGAGGAGTTGTACACGATCGATGTGCAATCAAGTTCCAACCACGTACTGTCTATTGTTTTTTTTCCGACCATTTCTGTTCTCTAATTACCTGCAACAACCTCAAAGTCCAGAAATAAAATGGGCCATTTATTTTATTGTTGTTTTTTTTTTTTTTAAAAAAAAAAACTATGATTTGAATTTGGAATTCTAGATTTTTAAAGACATGTCTTTAAAATAGTTTTACTTTGTGTTTTTTTTAATATAATTTAATTATTTCAACAACATAAAATGAATTTGAGTATGGAGGCCACCTATATTTCACACCCAAACCTTCAAAGTTAAAGAAACTTCAAAAACTTTATTTCCTCTTTACATAAATACAAATATCGTGCATGTTTATCTGAGAGATAGATAATAATCATGCTTGCAATGGTAATTGTGGCCATAAATAGAAGAAAATGTTCGGTTAACACATAGGGTTAAAAGCTTATTTATTTATATTGTAAATAGCTACTTTTTACTTTTTATATATTTGTGCACGCGCGCATGTGTGTGTGTATATATACACGTTTTAATTTCTAAAAAAATATTAATTTTTTTATA
>Ga0307509_10005358_pt1 | contig 17901 bp, 19 predicted proteins | sample 10_EM_MG_FD_202245 | JGI IMG/M metagenome (GOLD analysis project Ga0307509, IMG submission 202245) | Populus trichocarpa ectomycorrhiza microbial communities from riparian zone in the Pacific Northwest, United States - 10_EM | ecosystem: Host-associated > Plants > Roots > Unclassified | place...
TTGATATTTGACTACTCTTTATTACTTTACCTTTATCAAACAATTACCAACGAGCCTTCCTGACTATTAATCCGTTGTCTCGAATATCCTTGGCCTAGTTAGCTCGGAATCCTACTGTGTTAGCTACCCCGTAACATGTCCTGCCACTGTAGGGCAAGTACCTTGCCCTCCATATTAGCAGGTCCTCCAGACACCTCATTCCAAGGAATATTTTTCCTACTATCATGAAGATCTGGAGGGAAAGCTGATCCATTTACTCTAGCTGTCTCACATGCTCCTATCCCAAGTGCTCTAAGCTTAACTAAAAGTGCTTGTGATACAAAGTAGTTGTCTATGTAAATGTTGAAATGCAATCCAAGAGAACTAGAATAGGGTAGAGAAGAGGCTAGCTGGAAGACAGTAGAGCCGGTGGGGGTAAGATCCTCTTGAAGGATAAGTCCAGAAAAAGAATTGGACCTGGAAGCAAATATCCAACGATAGGTGTAGCTAATGTCACAGAGAGCCAACACCTTGTATCCCTCAGTGATAGGCTTACTTGGCATCCGATAGATATGATGGCTTCTACCGCTGAACCGAATCATCATTTCGTCCCCTGTAACATTGGTTGCCAGTAGGTAATATTGCTGTGAGCAGGACTGTAGCATCCTACTAACGGGCTCGAGTTTCTGAAACCATTCAGATTGGGAAAGTTGGAGAGCTGGATCGGAGATGTGAAGATATCGCTTTATTTGGCTGAACCTTTTCAGATTCTTGGCCTGGAAATGTACCGCATTCAATCCCTCTTCCTTCCAGAAGCTATTACTTCCACATCCCCGCTTTGCCTCTATATATATTAAAAGAGCAAAAAGGACTTGCATCTCACCATCCGTCACCTTCTTCCATGGGCGCCGATATCCTACCCCACCACGCGTTGGCTTTTCAGCTCCCTTAGCCTCTGCATATGCATTTGTTCCTTCCACCACAACACTTACAACCTCCGGATCCTAGAACAATTCAAAGATCTTCAATTCCGTCCTCTCTGAGTTCTCGAAGGGGAATAGCAGCTGTCCTATATGCTCAATCCGAGGATCTAGTGGGACATAGGGTTGCCGAATACGGGGGATATTAGGCTGTGTCTCGCTTGCCTCACTGGTATTTTTTTCCACTTGCTTCTTGCCTGTGGATTTCGCTTTTTTTTTTGCGCACTAAGTTAAAAGAAAGAGACGAGAGAGGCTTATTGGAACTCGACATTTCCGGTCTTCAGAGTATGGGAAAGTCCTCAAGAGGGGATGTGAAGAGTATTCCTGATGTTGCAACCCCCTGTCATCGCCTGCCTACATTTAGCCTAGTATTAGATTTATTAGGAATAGTCTGCTGGTAACGAATTCTAGTGTTTCAGACCGCCCAAGGGATAGTAGTGATGTATATGTAATTTCCTCAGCGATGAATATCTTACAAGTCTTGCTAACCCAACTTCAACCTCGACTCCATACCACCATTTCCGCACAGCATTTGCAATACAGGTGAGCATGCTCCGCAAAACAAACTAGGGTACAGCAAGGGGGGGAAGAGAAAAAGCTAGCTCGGATCAAGGAATACACTTTAATTTATCGACTGTGTGGACACCCAACCAACCAACCAGCCACCAGCCAACCTTCGATTTAATTCGAACCGTGATCCGTGGATCATCAAAAATCAAAGTAAAGTAATAACACAACCCTTAGAAAGAAAGAAAAAGCAGGGGAAAGGAAAAAAAAGCAAAGAAATTATGATACCCACCGGCCGCCCATCACCATGTTTTTTATTTACAAAGGAGATCGACGACATCCAACTCCTATCATGCATGCATTCCGCACCTAGGGTCATGCCACACAACACTACTGTTCACCGGCCAATCTAACCAACCAAGTCGCTACCGTCTGGAGATTCTAGGGGGTCGTCGGTTCCGCGTATCGAATCTCATCATCGTTATCACCAGCCCAGACACCCGGAGTTCTGGGATTTCCATATCCGGCTGCGGGAGTTGGGGCACCCTGGTAATAGCCACCTCTAGGATCTCTGGACCCGCCGCCACCAGCACCTCCACCACCGTAACTTCCACTAGCACCAGGAGTAGGAGCAGCGCCGTATGGAGCAGGAGTAGGAGCTGTCTCCGGGCCACCCCAGGCCCCGCTGTAAGCGTCTCTGGGGGTTGGGGCAGATATTGGGCCGGGAGTGGGAGCAGACAGGGCGCTGGGGGTGGGCGCGGAAATAGGCCCCCCGGGCGTGGGTGCAGAGAGCTCTTTGCTGTAGGAGGGTGGAATAAAATCTGGAGAGCTGGCATTGTAGGAGGCACCAGGAGTGCGGGCAGAGTACGAGGAGTTGTTAGAGGAGTTTGCGGAAGTGGAGTTGGAGTCCATGAAGGAATCGAGGTTAGGGCGACCAGGAGTTTTGGAACCAGCGTCCCAAGTGCTACGATCGGTGTCTGAGGCGTAGGGAGTGCGGGAGGAGGGATTCCAACTGCCGTAATTGTTAGATATTGTAAAGTGGGTGGGGGGGATTACTTACGCAGGAGTTTTATTTCCAGCATAGGAAGATCTACTACCGTCCATACCATACGCAGGCGTCTTACTGCCGGGGAAGTATCCAGGTGTGCGACTGCCATCATTAGAGCTCAACCAGGCAGGAGTCTTGCTGCCAGGGCTATATGCCGGTGTACGCGGCCCCGAAAAGCTGGACTGGGGAGACCTGCTACCGCTCCAAGAAGAGGCCCTATCCGAGGACATCGAGGGTGTTCTGCCATACCCCCCCCCATCTCCGCGGCCACCAGGACGCATAAAGTCTTGGAAAGTCTTAATAGCACCAGTGTGAAGGCTGTATATCGATTTCTAGTTAGTGATGCCATAGATGACGGGGGAGGAGGGCATGGGAGACTCGCTCTTTAAAACCTAGCTTCACCTTCTCGATTGTGACAATCTTGTTCTTGGTGTGCAACTCCACTCGGGCCGTAGAGTCGGTCGCATCCTTGACAATCCCTACAAGTCCTTTATACGGTCCTTGCCTAATCGTAACCGTTTGCCCAATGGTTTTATCTCTTCCGCCGGTGCGTGGAGGCGGCATGGCGGAAGCATCCGGGGATCTTCCATTGCGTTGCATAGCGGGATTCATCTTAGTAAGATCCGGCCCAGTAGCTTGACTATTTGTAATTCTACCCCCCTTGGCAGCGATGGTGGCGACATTGTTGGTCCTGCAGACGAACACACCAGCGTTCGAAGTCTCTTCACGATTGTGAAGGAACGCGAAAGATCTGAAGATGTGTAAGATGACACCGGATCGAGTCTCTCCGCCGGTTTCCTTGACTGTATCCCCAACACGGATCTCAGAACCGTTTCGATCTGTGGCCACGCCAGGGCGACGGTTTGAAAGCTTGCTTGCAATCTGAGATGGCATGATTGTTCTAATGTTACCATGTTGATCGATGATCCTAACGGACTCTCTGTCGACTTTGGTAACGCAGGCAACAGTAGTGGCACTAATATCAATTGTCAACAGAGGGTTCAGTTAAAAAAGCCCGTGCGTACCATGAGTACATACTCAAGTTGTACCAAATCGTGGAGATCATATTTCCCACCAGTTTCCATGCCTCCAGATTCACTAGCTTCCCTCAAATCCTTGGAGAAAACGGTAATCTCGGTCATGCCAATATCACTAATAAGAGTAACCCTGTCCTCATTGATCCTCAAAACCATTCCAACTTCGTCTCGGAATCTGCTTCCTCCGGTAACCTTGACGTGATCTCCCGGATTGAATCGCTTCCTCAATCCTTTGAATGGAACTTCGGTGCGTTTTCCCTTCAATGGGCCTTCCAACACGTCCAGTGTGACAATATCGCCATGAACACTAACAGCTCTTCCGACGAGACCGTTCTGCTCGCCATCATAAACCTCGACAGTATCGCCAACTTGGTATGTGGAAACAGTCTTCTTCAGTGACTGAGCCAAGGCATGGAGATCCAAGCTTTCGGTACCATCATCCCCTCCGGATGCAAACTTAGAGACTTCTTCCAGAGTGGGATTAACATTTTCGGTTTGAATCAGGTTGAGCTTGACGTCTTTGATGTAGTATCCGTCTTCATATTCGTCTCCGAGATAGGTGAAGACCTTCTTCAGCCCTTGTGATGCTTGTGACAAATACTTGGCGTGGTTCTTTCTGGCTTCAACTTCGGAGAATAGTCGCTGTGGGGGGCGTCCAGCAAGTGATCCACTCTTTCCAAAAGGATTGCGCTTTCGCTTGTTACCGCTTGGGTCGTCAGCATCAGTGCCGTTGCCATAGTCCAACCTAGGTACCATCCTGATCTTAACTTCGAGGCCACTAGCTAGAACGTTTTCAACCTGGGCAAGGTCGCCTTGGTACTTTCCACGTTTAAAACGAACCCATGTTCCTGGGGTGATCTCGGCTTTCTTCATAACGAAAAGGAGGTCTGGCATCTCCTTTATGGGAACGAGAATCATCTTGGTCATGGGATAGACAAAAGAAACACCTTGAAGAGCGTGCATAACGTCTGCTTGCTTCTTTGCTTCGACGTAGATATACCCGGGCATGGTGTTACCACGTTCGAACGCAGAGGTGATCTGCAGAGGAGCCTTCGTATTTGCTAATTCCTCCTGCTTCCTGAGAATCGAGAAAACGATCTCCCTCTCCTTTCCGGGCTTACACTTGACGCCCCAAATGCTCGGATCATTAACAGATGGTAACAATAACCTTCTAGGAACCACCTGCGAATCCTCCATGCGTCTCCGAGCCGACCTGCCATGGCGTTCTTTAAACCCAGCGGCGATTTGTTCCATGTCCTCTGCTTGCTCGGCCTCATGTTTGCGATCGAGTTCGCGATGGCGATGATCGTCACGAGGGTACTGGCGGAGGTCACTCAACTCCGGGCGATCAGCATCGTCAGCGATAAAGCCTGCTTCCGCGCCGTCTTCTTCGTCCTCATCAGGGTCCTCCTCGTCTTCGTCGGAGACATCCGCTTCGATATCGAGGAACTGGTTGCGAGGTGGTCTACGAGCGCGCTTGCGTTGAGGCTGTCAAAGGTAGGCCATGCGTTAACAAATTTTACCCAGACTCAATGGCTCACTCAAAGAGAAGCCGATCAGGGAGTCCCCGAGCAAGGTTTTCGATAACATACCAGGTCGTCGTCTTCGTCGTCTTCGTCGTCCTCCTCGTCGTCCTCTTCATCATCCTCCTCATCGTCGTCGTCCGGCCGGCCTCTGGCGGGTGGAGCCTCATCGTCGGGCTCACCCTCAGCATCTTGGTCTAGGTGGCTAGTGTCGAAATCCTGGTCGTCTTCGTCGACATCAAAGTCATGATGGAGTAAATTAGAAGTACTCATATTTGTATCGGGCGAAAAAGTGAAGCTAGGAGGAATTAAGAAGAATTGGGGAAACCTTCAAAATAGGCGGGGAGAGCGACCTTTATAGTCGTGGAGGTAGGGTCGTGTTGTTAGGTGAGAGAAGGTCGCACATGCTCCAGAAGCTTGTTGGATGGTAGGGTAACTCTCAGGCTCGGTTTCCTAATCAGGACTTGTGCGATGAAGGCTTACTATGAGCCTGCCAATGAGTAACGGGAGGAAAGCCTCGTGGAGAGGAACGACATACTGGCACCCTGCCGCCGTAACCTTAGCTTAAGAGAGCCTTGGTGGGATTTTCTGCAAGTTGTAAAGTGGAATCTGAATTTATTTGGATTGTGTTATCCATTTATCTTACAGAACCAAATCCTCTTCCACCTCGTAACCCATGGTATAATACAAAACCGGTAGATAGTTCCCTCCCCAATGCCATAAAAAAACTTGAGTCCTACCATAGGTTGCTTATGGAATACAATGGCTCCCAATATCCCATGGCGCTCACACCAACAATCTACCATACTGTACGATATCATAGAGCTAACTTAAGACCTTTCTCTCCCAAACGCCTCTTGTGGCAATACCAAGGCACGGCAAACACCCGTAATCACTCACCCTCCAGGGCCTCCACTGCCTCCAGGTCACGAGACTCGCGCACCCTAATTGCAGCTAAATTGAACCAATAATTTATCCTTGCTTGCCATATCGCGGACTGTATGCACTAGACTACAGCATCGGTACGGGTAGATATCTACTTCCATCACCGGGCTTCTGGCCGGGAAAAGCAAAAGGAAAAGAAGAAAAAGAAGCAGTGCCAGGTGCAATACCATTGATACTCAAAGAAACCCCAAAACGCCGGTGTCCGAGTTTTAATTGATTTTTCGGAAGAAAGGAAGGGGAAGAGGAAAAGAAGTAAAGAGTAAGGAATAAGGAATAAGATGGAAAAAGAGAAAGAAAAAAGGAAGAAAGAAAACAAGAAAGGAGATAGTGTAATAACGAGAGAAGAAAAGAGCAAGTAAGACGACATGACCCCATGCACACCGAGCATTCAATTAGACTACATCCCCATCCCAACCAGCAATGCTGCGGCACTAAAGAAACGAAGGGGGGAAAGGAGCAAAGTGAATGTGAAAGATGGGTAGGGTGAAGTAGAGCAAATCAAAGTATATACAGCAAAATCAATCCTCATCCTAACTTAAGGATAATAATACGCTGCTAGCCACTTTCTCTTTCTTTTTCTTCCTTCTAGTTGATCGATCTGAATTTACTTAAGGATATCCTCCATCTCGACCGTCTCATCGTCATCAATCTCGATGACCTCCTGACCAGCTTCTTCACCAGTGGATGCAGCGAGCTCCAACTTCTTCTTGTCGTCTGTGTTCTTGTACTCGCTCTTGAGCGACCACTTTCCCGTGAAGGGGCCGTTGCGGTCCATTTTTGCGATCTCATCCAGGGTTTGTTTGAGGTATTGCTCTGGCTGGAATAACCTCTCGCGGATGCCGCGCATGGACCAATATTCGTGCTCTGCGAAGAGGGAGAAGAGAGCTGTGAGGAGTTCTGAGTGAGGCATACGGGCGGCTTTGTTGTCTGTTGTTTTTCGCACCGCTTGTGTGGGTTTCTGTGTGGTGGGTTTAGATGTCTGTTATAGAATGGAGTGGCAAAAATGATAGTTTGACTACTGTACTTACAACGAAGCCCGCAAAACTCTTAGCTGTGGCACCAGTGGTGCCGGGTGCAAGGAGATTACCGCCAGCAGCATTGGAATCGAGAACCTGAGTGGTGACTCTCGGGGCATCTGCTTGCCGGAACTTAGATAGCTGGAACAGTTTGTACTCTTCATTGACAACAGGAGACATGGAGCATTCGTGGCGAACGGTTCCAACTAGCGAAGTCCTCTCTAGACACATTGTCAACGCCTGGGGAAGGAAGAAACCAACTAATTATCAGGAACCATACTTGGAATAGCTTTCCGAACATATGGCTGATATCTCTGCTTCCCCCAATTACCCTTCCCACCGCCACCGCCCCCACTATTGCTCTCCCGGTCACGGTGCTGGTATAGCAGCCTCGCAGGAATCGCCGGCTCACCCTCCTTCACGCCGCCGGTATTCAACTTGCTCGAAAATCCCGGCATATCCTTCTCCGTAAAAACAAAAGTGTTGTTGACCTCCATATTGGTTATCCTCAAATCATACTCCGTAGGAATCTCTCCGTTCGCCTGATTCTTCTCGAGTGAAAGTTTGAGCTGTGGGAAAGCGTCACCACCAGTCAGCCAGGAGAACCAGAGTAAAAAAACAAAGCTACTTAAATGACAGAATTGGTTTTGGTTTTTTCTCTTGATTTTCTTTTACGCACATTGCTAGTATCCTTTGGATTAACCTTCACAACACCCAGCACAATCTCCTCATTATCGTCAATCTCATTCCACCGCTCAGCGACAAAGCTCGGGAGCTTCACTAACCACACCGCCTTGTCCCCCTTAGACATATCCAGGTCACCGGCATCTTCATATAGTTCGTCATCATCAACGTCCGAGACTTCAGCCTTGATATCTGCATCTTCGATCTTGACGTCTGGGTCGGGCTTGATCGCTGGGCCGTTGGTCGCCATTATTTGCTTTTGTGTATGGGTGTATGCGGCCACCGGGAGTGCGTCCGATGGAAAAAAGGGAAAGGATATAGATTTTCTTCCTCTACGTCTTAATATCACTCAAAAGACTAAGCCCCCCTGTGAAACAAAGGTTGACAAAAGCGGACTCTTGGAGACGATCTTTGTTTGGCAAGGAGGTGAGCGACGGCGTCAGGTTGTTCGCAGAGTTAGGGGTGAGGGTAGGAAGGGATGGGGTTGACGCGGTTGGGTTGGGTTGGCTTGAGCGAATGCATGTGTTTACGTTCATCATTCGATAAGCAGTGCCATTCTAAGAGTTTCGCGTAGCAGCCGCATTTGTCATACTTTACTTCTTCAGAACCACATACGGTTAGCAAATCAACCCTGAGTGCTGTTACCACGTGACCAACCTTGCGGCACCCGTTCTTATCAAATCGCGCTAGACTAACACCCCTTCATAATTCTCCGCATACTCTGGTGTGTTGAAAACTATTCCTACTAACCTAATACAAATTTCTATGGAGACAAGGATTACTGTATGTTTTCCGATTTCTATGGGTCCATCAAAGCACATGCTCAGCTTTTAGATTCTTGTAGAGCTGGAGCTCTATTGCCTACGGTACCTTCCTTCGGAGTTGGGCAATTGGTGTGATATACCCTGGTGGTGCTTGTATCATAAACACTGGTTTGCCGAGAAATTCACAGATAGTCACTCGAGGCCGATTCACAGCTCCCAACCCCGGGGGTCTCGGACGAACATCAAGCAAAATTCAAAACTACGGTGACGTAAACAATAAACAAGAGTAGCGCCCGCCACTGTTACCCTAGGGCCTTGTGGAAACTGATGCACCGCGTGCTATCATAACTGAAGCACTAATGCAGGGGCGATTAATCAATTAATTATTTATCCATATGCTTGCTGGTAAGCTATCATCGCAACCCGAAACTCAGAAATCGATATGCCCAGCTAGCTTTTCTTGTTGGGGAACGATCGTACTGAAGATTGTCCCGCGCCCGCTGTAGCCAGACCCGTATTCGTTCCAGCCGAGTCCGCATCCACTACATCCGGATGCCACTCCCACGGTGGCCACTGGAACTTCGGAAGCGACCTGAAGATGGCGCAGAGTATAGCAAATACCAAAAGTGGCAAACCAATGACAACAGAGACCACTATACCAGCTATTTCTCCCCCTGACAGCGGTGGCGGTGCTGACGTTGGTTCTGGTAGTTCTGGGTCCTCGGTACTGATACTGTCACGGAACGCGTCACGTAGCGTATCGTCTGCCCAACCGCTCTGTGGATCCACACGTTTGAGGTGGAACTCTGCGTTCTTACGCACGAGTTCCGGCGTTTTGTACACTGTTCCAGGGGTGTAGCGTGAACCCCACTGACGATCACATTACTATGTTGGCCCTGATCGGATTAGGAAGATACCCACAGTCATCGTGCTCATGTCTAGCACCTTGATTAATTCAGGGTCGCATGACGCATTCGTCTCTACCTGCACAGATGGCGGGTAGCCGCCAATCACCAATAATTGGTTGCCAACCGCGTTACAAGTGTGAGAACGCATTCGAACCATACTCTCAGGCATCTCGACCCGGGTCCAGCTGGGGTATTGTCGACAATTAGTTTGAAACAATGTTTGGATAGGGGAGGGAAACGAACATAAAACTTGGCATGGTTAAGACCCAGGCGTCTGGGGCGGCGTCTCCAAGAGGTTCCATCAACATACCACCATGAACCCAAAGTCTATTTGATTTCTGAAAGTTAGAACGGAAGCCCTGAGGATTAGAAACGGAGAGCGTACTCCCATGTTTTTGTTTCATTACTATAGACCGTTTGCCCGCAGAATCTAGATCTGGAAACAGGAACTTCCCCGTTGTAAAAGGTCGTGGATTGGTTTATCCACTTTTTATTATTAAGGTCGTAGAGCATAACATATCGGAACGAAAGCTAGGTTGTTGACGGTGAGAGGGGTAGATAATTTCGGCGAGGTTAAAAACTTACGCTGGAGCCCTTCTCATCATTAGCACCGGGATCGTCCTTGATGGGAACTCCGCCGGGGCCCGTCTCAGCCATGAGGGCAATCAAGAATCCATCTTTTTTTCCAATTTTAAGGTGATTGACAGACCCGTGCCAGTAGGCCATTCCTGTTTCGCCGAACGACTCATTTGAAAGTGCGCCTGTTGAATGGTTGTAAACTAGCATTCCAGAGAGTGGAACTGCCAACCCGTCGAGGGAGTCACTTGACGAACGCGGAGTCCAGAGGCCTCTGCAATTCAAGTAAGTTGGCTGTCTGGGAAGCAGGCTGGTGACAAACCCAATATAGTAGCTTTGATTCGTAGCAGGAACGGAAACGGCCGCACCACCAAATCCGCGCTTAAAACTACTATTGCTCGGCAGAGGAACTTCCTTCCATGTGGAAGTCCCCAGGTCATATTCCCAGATGCTGTACGGTGGGATATCCTTCTTTTCAAGCCAGTAGGACGAATTTCGCCAATCATCAGCATCGTAGAAATGTCCTCCTTGCATGAAGATCGAGCCCTGGTTTGAGCCTTGCCAGAGGCCAAAACGGTTGACCACAGGAACGTTCTTCGGTTTCTTCGATTGAGAAATTGGGATAAAATTCCTAGAGGTGAAGGGCTTGCTAAGGTCAATGACGACCGTTCGAGGATCTCAACCAGTGTGAGCCTCCGAAAAATCACGACTGGAAACAGATGGAACAAACTCAGTTCTAAAACCTCAAAGAGGTCGCCATTCCGTTGGTAATTGAATTTTGCCATGCCTCCGTCAAAAATGAGCAGGTCTTTTCCCTTATGACTGACAACAATACCTTCAGAGAGAAAATTAGAATGAGTTTCTCACGGGGTAGCAGAAGGAGACAAACTCTCATGCGCCAGCAGACGACATCTGGAATCAGGTCCCCAATTCCAAGTCTGTTTTTCGATTTCAGGCTCGATCGTCTTCGCGCCTAATATCTTAACTGTCCTATTTGTCTGCGCAAGCGCCGGCGAAGATATCAAAAAAGCTGCCCATAGGGCACGAGTGAAAAACATCGCTTACAGTCGCGATATCGATACCGGTATCTGCCTCCCGAAGCGTAACCGCTAGATTTTTCGGGGGGAAGGGGTGCGGATATAGCTTTAGCGGACTACCGTAGTACGGGTACTCGGACAGTCCTAGTATGATGGCAAAGGTCTCAAACAGCCACATAGGTACGGTAATCCATTTCCCCCTCATTTCCCATTCGATAGCGAAAAGCCAAGCACCAGGGCGCCGCCGTACGCCTCACATGAGCACAGAAAGCAGTTGTTAGTGGTTGCCTCGCAAAACCAACCAACTTCAGCCCCAGGTTTTCAGGATTTGTGTGGATCCACCAGTATCCGGTAGCGTCACCAACCACACTGATGAGGGGAAATACTTAAAAAGTGGCATTTGAGTCGCAGATTTTTCCCCAAGCCCCGTGGCTTTTCTCTCTCGATATGGGATTATTGCATTGGAAAATTGGCGCGAGTGATTGTGGATGATTATGTTGCGATGGAGATCCAGCCGCAAGGTTCAATACGATATCTCAACTGTTACAAGCACCAGCGGAGATGTTTTCTCACAGTTAATTTAGGTTAACCGGCGAAATAATCCCCGTCTTGTCCGAAAACTTTCCACCTGTCTTATACCTAAGCAAAGAGAGCTGCCGCCAATCCAGGCATACGAAATACCCAAGGAGGGCTTAGCACGGAGTTTTCTGTGGAGGGGCTGGGGATGGCTGCAGTGCAACATCCAATGCAGTCGAAAGGAGTGCGGGAAGAGCCTAATTTTAGTCATATGGGACGAAGTGAAGGTTGCGAATTTGAGGACAAGGCTCTTGCTTCGGCGTGCTGGCGGGGGCAGGTGGATCCTGCCGGGTAATGCGGCATTGTACCGCAGTGTAAGAGACATCCTTCGAGAAGATACTTGCACCGGGGACGGACGTGGGTGATCGGACAGACAGGGACTAAAAATATATGTATCCTCATATATTTTTAACCCCTGTCTGTCCTATCACCTACGTCGATACCCAAGTACTAGTACGAGTAGAAAGCCGGAGTTCAGCGTCCCGCACAACACCCCCCGGGCTCGGACCATTGGTTGCGCTGTTGGCACTAAGACCCTAACCCCAACTCAGCCTACATTGGCATACTTAGGGCATTGTGCAGGGAGGAAAGTGTTCGAGTGATAGAACAAGCATCGCTATAGCACAGAACGCCCATTTCTCTATTTGAGAAATCGCAACTAAGTCCCAAGTTAGAGTTTCCTGTTGGCTGCGCATTCCAGTACTGGTATGTCTACACAGTGAATACATCTGGATTCTGGTGCCGCACTCATTTCTGCATCCTCTTGCAGTCACCATCCACCGGTATACGAACGGACTACCACCCCCTATTCCCATTTCTAGCCGATATACTTGTACGTAGGCGCTCAAGAAAGTGAGTGTAATCTCATATTCCCTTTGATCCGGGTACGAGCTTGGTAACAAAAGGAAACGGGCCCCTACCGGCTTTTCCGTACAAAATGCTCATTCTCAAAAAGTGCCTCCCCACCACCATAAAATCTAGAAACTTTCTGGGTAGCACAATCTGACATGAGGATTCACAAAATTGAGCACCGGGCAACAGAAAACATTCTAGGAATTCTGAGTGCCAGAGGTCTAAGGGAGGAGCCCAAAAACAGTCCCAAGATAGCAAATTTTTGTGCGTGATTTTGGCATTGCAACCACACTGGCTGGCTGGGTTCATAGAACCACTGCCACTGGCCAGCAGGGGAAGAAAAAGAAAAAAACTGGCAATTTTTATATGTTAAATTCTCTGTGACTCTTTTTCACGGGACAAAATCTGTTGTGCGCCATTGCAGTTGTGCAGTTGTTGGCTAAGCTTGGGTATTTGTATGGAAAACCGGGGGGGCCGTTTCTTTTGTTGCCAAGATCGTACTCAAGTGGTGGTGAAGTCGCATAGACTATCATGAATCGGAGACGGAGCGCGACAGAACCGGAAACCTATGGAGGTACAGGGCATAAGTTCTGTAGGTTACACAGAGGGTGCGAGTGGCTGAACTCTCTTGTGGAACCTACAAAACTTATGTCCTGTACCTCCGTAGATGGGTACAGGGCATGGATTTTGTGGGTTCCACGAGGGTGTGGGTAGCAAACCTCGCTTGTGGAACCTATAGTACAAAACTTAGGCGGCCCTGTACCGGTATGATACCTCCGTAGTATGATATGGTCTAACTGGGGAGTAGTAAATACATGGATTGTCACTCGCTATCGGAGACACAAGTTATGTTGTAATATTCGAACGGGACTCAAACGAAGAAGTGATAATAGCAAAAGAGTCAAGATAATAGATTACCGCGAACTACTTTTTTCAATGACAGGAACGATATAGACAAGCTATATAGTGAGATGACTTGGTTCCACTTCCACCAAGCCTCCGTAACAAAGAACAAAGGCATTGAAAGAAAACACATATAAGAACAAAAGAAATAATAAGGAAAGTAAAAAGAAGTCCGGACTTGTACCTTGCTTGAGAAGAAATACAAAGACGTAGAAGAAAAATTTGAGAGGAGAAAGAAACCATATTTGAGAGGACCAAGAAATCATATACGAACAAGTTATATCGGAGTGTCCTTCTATATCTAGAATGGTCAACCGCAGGGTAGTCCTGCCCGGCCATGGTAGAAATGGACGGAAAACTTCTCTTCGACAGAGAAGTAATAATAGCCGACAGTCAAGATCATGGATTGCCACCAACTACTACAAGAGTGATAGGAAAGATACCGTAGAAACCCGCTGTATCCACTATCGAAGATCTCAACTGTACTACAGCACCAAACCATAATAGACCTAGCACGGCAAATTAACAAAATAACGGATACCAGTTAATGAGATCCAGAAAGCTCCGCCTGCCCAATCTATACTTTGTGTGGAAAGCGCTATTCCTTCACAGGGTGTTTTGTCTCGGATTGCGAAAGTCAAGAGCCCGATCCCCGATAGTGGATACAGCGGGTTTTTACGATATGGACAGGCTATATAGAGAGGTGGCTTGGTTCCGCTTCCACCAAACTTCCGCAACAAAGAACAAAGGCATTGAAAGAAAGTATATAGGAACAAAAGGAATAATAAAGAAAGTGTAAAGAAAACAAAACTTGTAAGCGGCTTGAGAACAAATATAGAGACTTAGAAGAAGCATTTGAGAGGAGAAAGAAATCTTATACCAACACTTTAGCCAGTGATGTGGCGAGTGAAGCCACGTGAACCTAGGGAGCCTGTGGCTGGTTCTTTGATACCCCCTAGTTTCTTTCTTAATCAACCTCGGTCGTTTCAACAAGCTGCGCTAGGATTGCTTATTATCGATAATTCTTGACTATAAGCGCGGCCAATGTACGTAAGAAGCCGTGATTTAATTGCCCAAATTGATATATCTAGAAATACATTGATTCGCAAGAGTAAAAAAACCTTGCCATCTAACCATTATGCGTTCTCTCCCTGCAAGCTAAGCTCGCCCAGCGACAATCCGCTGTTCATCTATTCAACATTAATAATGAACACCGCTTCCCAGGCCTACCCGACCAAAAGTTTATCCTAAAACATTCTTCTGTTCGCCACCCTTCTTCTTCTTCTTCTTCTTCTCCACTCTTCCATCCTTAGTCCCTTTCTTCCCACCTACAACAACCGGCTTGATCTCCGTATTGCTCCTCTTCAATAGCACTGGATGACTGCCAATATATTTCCCATTCATCTCCCTCGCCGCGCGAAAGTACTCATCTCCATCGCTGAAAGCCACAAACCCATATCCCTTGCTCTTCGTCGTGCGCTTGTCTCTAATAACTCTGGCTTTCTGCACGCTGGGATACTTGGAGAACGCCTTGAGCAGTGAATCATCCGTGACCTCGCCAGCGAGATTACCGACGAATAATCGAAAGTGCGAGGGGTCCCACTCCAGTAGTGATGAATCGGTCCAGGTTTGTCCTCCGCCCTGGCGAACGACGGTGGGAACATTCTTTGGCCTGTTGAGTGGCGCCGCCGGATACTCGCCGCCCTCCACCTTTGATACGACGGGAGCAGTGGTGGTGTTGCCAGAAGTGCGAGTAGAGGGGTCGTAGATGCTTTGCTGCTGGGCTATTTGGGCTTGTAGCTCCGGGTCTAGATCTGCGTATCTTGGATCCGCACGGCGGTTGAATGATTGCTGCGGTAGTGGAAATGGGTTAACGATGTGCGGTGCCCCTGATGGCGCAGGTGCCTGGTATTGTTGCGCAGGAGGTTGATAAGGGGTGGAGTATTGTTGGGGATATGGCTGATTGTATTGGGGTTGTTGGGCGTATGACGGCGGTGGTGCGGCTACTTGTCTGGGACGGAAGCCCGAGTATGCTAGGGGGTTTGCACTCTGCGGCATTGAGGGTGGTGGGGGACGAGGAGGGAGAGAGGAGGATGTCCCCGGTGGAGGCGGATATGACATTGTTTCGACACTTGGTGCTGGTGGAGCCGATGTGTTGCTTGTTTGGTGATGGAGCTTGTTGATCGAAGGTTTTTGAGGCTCCGAAGACACGAATGTCTTGGCACAGGGCTGTTGGCGCCTGCTGTAGGGTGCTAGTCACGTGGCACAAGATCTGGGTTGGACTCTTGGTATGGGCGAGTGTCTCCTTGGATCTGATTGTGCAAGTGAAAGTAGGTATGCACCTTCCAGACCCGCCGGCCATGAAGGTGAATGAGGGGAAGAAGGTTTATAATGGTCTTATATAATATCGGGAAATCAAAGAACCATATCGGCAATAAGCAACTTATCTAGTTGGGGTTTCCTCTGGATCAAGGAAGAGAAATCAACTCGCCTAGGTATCATACTACGGCCAGATCGTCCACGAGACTCCACGTCTAGCATTAGAATACTAGTAGTATGCCATACCGTAGATTCTGGGTAAACTTGACCTACTGATACACCTCTCAAGGTAGCCACGTTTCCTCTTAAGAACCAATCCCGTGGCGAATTCGCCCTTCTGGGTATATAATAGTAACTACGGTGCTCTTTGATTGTACCTCACTATGCCGAATTTCAGCCCTCATGCACTCGAGAAAATAAAATTTCATCCATATACCGCGCATGTGCCCATATATCACACTGTTTACATCTGGACGGCCCTCCAGGCCACCTGGAACATAGGCAAATGTATGTTATTGGGTACAGAACGAAAAGGGTTTGTTGGCGGCCAATAGCACCACCTCAATTTGCTAGGTAAGTTATGATGCCCGGAAATTTTGTATTTCAGCTTAGTTGGTGGGTGAGGCTATACAGGCCAGGAGGCGACAACCTGTGGCACTAGATTGTACCATGCTCGTATAGTATGGTATCAGTTTCCACAAAGACAAATCCAGCAAATAATCTCATTTCCAGTGATAACTTTTTACAATAATCTCCGACAGAAGGAAGACAAAAATGCTTAGCCAGGGTCAGAATCGGCTCCCGTGAGTGGCGGTTGATTCTATAAATCTACCCTACTAGAACAACCCAACCGGTACTGGTAGCTTGTGAGTGGTTGGTTTCATATCGTTGGGTTTATCTAGGCTAAATATATAGAATTGAGCATCGTCCCAACGACTGCGACTTGACAAAAAATTTCCCCAAAGAGCTCTTGGGAGCTACCGTAGCCCGGTCGTGTTCGTTATGTGCGAGGTTACTCGTAATTTTCTGACGTTTGTAAAAACGACCGGGTCCACATGATCCTGCATATGCAGCCAAGAAAGGTGCATGAGACCTGCATGGGCAGAAAGAGAAGTATCTTTTATAAATACTGAATAGCTTCTTGGAAGGGTTTGGGGGTAGAGGCTGTCGGGAGGAGGAGATTCTGCAGGGGGTTTGAAATAGAATCATGGAATGGTCACTCGGTAGCTGGCAGGATGTAAATTACTGTACAATATATAGAAAATACAAATGAAAACAAACTACGAAACGACTAGTAGTTAAAGGAATTGCCACCACCATCAGTAATACAGGCTTCTATACGGCTCTGCATAGATACAATATGCCCATTTATCCTCTCTACAGGATACCGGAGCCATTCATCCTCCACAACCGTCCTTATCCCGGCAGCAGTAACCCGGCTTCCCAATTGTTCCTTAATTCTGTCCTTCATCTCACACCAGATTGTCTCAATGGGGTTGAGGTCTGGGGAGTTTGCCGGCCACTCCAGCTTCCGAAATCCAAGCCGCTGCCGTGGGTGGTCATGATAATGGTGGATATGCGCTGGCGCATTATCCTCCATTATCACCACACCAGGGCGAGCAGGCTGTACAGAGTTTATGAAAGGATAGAGGAGGGGGTTTAAGATACGTTCACGATATATGAACCAATCTATACCCCCTCTTCTATCCTTCCCTCTTTCCTTCCTCTCTGGTGGAGGCCTAGGGTTCTCAATCCCGAGGTTTATGAGGTTATATCTCTCAACCTCGGCATTTTCTTCCACCCACTCTCTGTGTAGCTGGACAAGGGCGGCAGCCTTCTGGTTTTTGGACTCATAGGGAGTCACATACATATGGTATGAAAGTTCTGCCACTGTATATATTGTAGATTAGTATTTAAAGTTGTATATACTAGTAGATTAAATAAAAAGAATGAATTTACCTGTCTTTCCATAAAGTATAGCTCCCCAGAACATTACCGTAGCTCCCTGTGCAAACTTTCGGTTTAAATTCTGTGGGAGGTAGGCCTCACCGGGCCGCCGCAAAACCCCACGAGCACGTCGCCGGCGTAATGCTCCCGTTTCGAAGTACGATTCATCGGTAAATACGACCTCTTCCCAGTTCTGGTGTCTGTACTCCAAGCAAAATGCTAGTCGAGCAGCCTTGTGCTTGGGGGAGAGTGTGGGCTTCTCTGTTGCCTTTCGCCGATGTATATTATTCTCTGCAAGCA
>Ga0307509_10005359_pt1 | contig 17898 bp, 5 predicted proteins | sample 10_EM_MG_FD_202245 | JGI IMG/M metagenome (GOLD analysis project Ga0307509, IMG submission 202245) | Populus trichocarpa ectomycorrhiza microbial communities from riparian zone in the Pacific Northwest, United States - 10_EM | ecosystem: Host-associated > Plants > Roots > Unclassified | place...
CCAACTGTATGGTATAACCGACACCTGTGCTATGAAAGGAACTTGATTTGTTGTTAACTTAAGTTATAATCATGCATGCCTGACAACATTTACAAGTATTAGCATTATTCGAATAAGATAACTAATGTAATCATGTTAACAATTTATAATCTGATTGGAACCTCCTTTGTGTGTGGTTTCCAGTTGAGTAATAAAAAGAGTTTATACAATACTTATTTGAAATACCATTAGTGGATCCTCTAACCTTGACAATTACTTTATCCTTGTTTAATCTTTACATCAATATCACATCTCAAAGCTCTCTTTAACTTGTTGTTGTTGTTGTTGTTATTTATAATTTTTTTAGTTAGCCTCCCTGTGGTTTGACCCCGGTCTTGCTGGGTTATTTATTACTTCGACACTCCTGCACTTGAGAAAAAACATCAATCTTTTGGTCGTGTCACAGAGTTAAAGACATCTAAAAGATGTGATATTATTGTAAAACATTAATGGAGATAAAATGATTATCAATGTTAAAGGGTCCACTAATGGTATTTCAAATAAGTATAGTCCAAACTCTTTTTATTACTTAACTGGAAACCACACACAAATGAGGTTCTAATTGAATGATTTATCATTAATGACTCATTTTAAGTTATTAACATGATCATATTAATTATATTTAATTATCTTATTTGAGTAACACTAACATTGGTAAATATTGTCAAGTATTCATTGTGCTAACTTATGTCAACAACAAATCAAGATCCTTTCATAGTACAAGTGTCGGTTCTCCATTGGTAGGCTATGAAAAAATTAAATATTTGTTGTGCCAATGATTATACGCCATGAATCAAGACGCACCACTTAATAAGGAGGGTATCAATATTGATTAAGATAATAACTACACACATATTAATTAGAAGTTTTCTTGAATTTAAACATTAAAGTTTATGATGAGTTCGAATTATATTTATTCTTACACCATTAGTGTAACTTTTTCACATTTGCAAAAATAAACTCAACTAAACATAATTGAGAAGAAAAACATAAATAAACAAGTTAAGAACATAACTATTGTATGAATTAACTAAGTGTAATGAAGAAAATGATAAGTATACAAAAAACATTAATGAGAATATAACATGTATGGCAAATTCCTTATTTTATAGGCTAAAATTTTAAACTATTGATTTGGTGGTTGGATAAAACATCATTGATAATATCATAATATGAAACGATGGTCTTTATGAAAATTATAGATAATTGTCTCAGATTACCAACCCAAAAAGAATGGACTTATTTGGGCTGAACATCGAATAATGTCTTGGCTGCACGACGAATCTGGACTTCTTATTTGTTTCTAAGATTTGAACTTAAAAATAACAATATTGAGTATTGAGATTTCATGAGTGTTTTAGGTCTATATCTTAGCTTTCCATAAGCTAAACCACACCTAATTTTAAGGTTAAACCACACCTGAATTGTCAATAGCTCCAATTACAACAAAAACTCCTAATGGTGATCTGGTTTGAATAAAACCAACCGAACTAGTATTTTTTCTCTAAGCCTGACCATCTTTTTTTCTCTTCACATAAAACCTAATTTCAATAATTAAACATATCAATCAATTCTCTAAATTGTGAGATATGTCTATTTTACAAACCTACATTTACCATAAATTAAAGATATCTTATATTATCAAACTTGTTATTATAAAAAGTTCTTAAGTTAGGGGTTTAATGATACTTTAATTGTAATATGATGATATAAAACCTTAAGATAACACACTTGTAAGTACTTATCACACTCCCTAACTAGCTTATTACTAGTCCCTAATAATTAAAACATTAAAATTGAAAAATTATTTACAGGATTCAAACCCAAGACACTCATCATTTTACATCCAATAATCAATTCAAATAAATAAACTCTCATTAGATTTTATATTTTTTCCACACACCTTTTAATCAGGATATTAATAAACCTTCTTTTTGTGCTCAATATAACAACATATAGTTATGGGGTTTTGCTTGGAAGAAAACAAAATTTGTTATAATGTTTTTCTAAGGTTAATTTTTTTATGTTGGGATATATATTTTTTTCTTTTTATTCTTTTGAATAACATAACTTAAAAAATACAACGTATCCTTAATCCATATAACGATCTTTAGGCTAATGACTCTCAAATCAATTGGCCTTAGGGCATTAAATGTTGAGACACCCCTATGAGCTTTAGTAACTCGGGTTGAAGGTACTTAAATGTAGATAGTAAAATGTTTGATTCCCATAAGCTTTCTCCCCTACCCATGTAACAAGTTTTGGGCCAATAACTCCTATATCAATTGACGTTAGAGTATTAAGTGTTAAAACACCATTTCGGGCTTAATTGCTTAGGTTAAAAAGGCAACAAAACCAAACTTATCTACACATTTATTTATTTATTTTATTATACACACACACACACGCTCCAATTCCCTTAGTTGCTACCTTTGACAAAAGAACACAAATAATGTAATAATCTAATTTGCAACCCACAATAATGTGTTAATGTGTGTGAGTGAAAAATATGGTTTATGAATACTTGATAATAAGTATATGAGCAGAATTAAGTGATAATAATATGAGAGTTTGTAAACTTGAATAATTCAAAACGAAACGTATGATAAAACCTTGTTATGAATCTTGCTAATAGCCATTATAAAATATTTATTATGATCTGTCTTAAGAGTCATCTCAAGAGTAGAGTTCCTCTTTACTCTTCCATCCTAAAAATAATAATTACATCAAATTGTTTTAATAACATTAAGAAGAAAGTTATTTTTTTCATTAATGTCAATTATCCTCTCCCCCAACTAAAATGAGACGTTGTCCTCAATGTTTAAAGTTAGAAAGGTAGAATATAAAAGACATCACCTGAAATAACAACTATTGAAAAACCTGAAACACACTTAAATAAATATAACCAAACTAAATAACAAAACAAAAAAAAATATGATATGAGTAAAACCAAAAGACAAATATTTACACACTAAGACTCAAATCCAATTTATGCTTTTATGGAAGTTATAACTGGGATTATAATTCATTGTGACAAAGATGTTATAAACCTCTGTTCCATATCATGATCAAGAAAAGACAACAAATCATTATAAAAACTATTAACATTTAACAAACCTATAAGTTTCTCTAAGAGGAAATCTGAAATATCTCTTCTAATATACCCAAACCACATGGGAAAGCAATAAAGGCATTAGAATGTTCAAGCATTGTACCTAATCGTTTAGACATTGTCAAGACCTTTAGTTCCTCTCTAGTTGTTTTTCTAGTGATGTTCTCTTTAGACAAAGCTTTTAGAACGATACCCAAGACTTGACTGCCTCCGAAGAATCCAGCTGTTGATACACTCTTCTATACTCTTTAAATGTATTGGTTGAATAAAAATATAGGGAAAGGTGCGAAGATTTTTTTAGATATAGAAAAGGAAAAGTAATCTTATCACCTATATGGATATGCCAACTAGAGTCTCTTTGTTTTTTTTTATTTTATGTCAGAACATGTATATGTACAAGTAGCTATGATTGAGGCTCACATCTTCCCTTAGTTTTATATCTAAGAACTACTTAAATGCCTTTTATAAGTAGGAGACAGACTTCCCATCTAGTTTTCTTAAAAACTGATAAACAAGGTCTTTTTTAATTAGATTCTTGAGACTATGTCTAGCTTATTGTTTATGAAAATAGGACCATAAATAATGAATTATACGATGGACATCTCCACTAGAATACATCACAACCGTAAAGTTTTCAAATCCTTAAGTATAATATAATGAGTTTTTTATTTTTTTTTAAATAGCGTATAATATAGGCCTATACCAATGGGACGCTGTCCCTAGGAATGATCAAAGTCTTAGGTGCAAGAAGGTACTCTGTCCTTGTGTGGAAACATCGTATCATCTACAAAATGTGAGGCTTCTGGGACCCAAATTTTACAAACCTTGAAGATCTTGATGGCCAGCCTAAAGCATAGGCACTCTGAGCATAAAATTCTTTTAACAGTAGTTACACAGTAGACATGGAGTGATGCTGATGCACAAACAATTCTATCAAGTACATTGGGTACTTTGTAATTATTGTCTTAACAATGGCTGTGATCTATTCAATGATCATTTATTATATTTGAAGTTGGAGTTGAAAAACTTTATTAATTTGCGAGAACTTTTTTAAAATTCAAAACTACTGTGGGGCTAATTAGAAAGGTGCAGAACCAATCCATTTATGTTGTTGATAGGGTATAATCATAATCGGAGGAAAATTGTTTTGTTTTTGCCAAGTGACATAACCAACGGTTAAAAATCAAATCAAAACGCATGTAGTCTTGAAAACCTCTCTCAACCAAGGGTTCCATATGAGAAATCTTATGATACTTGCAGAGTAATTATTTATAATTATTTTTTATAATTCTAATATTAGGATTTCACTTCAATTGTCTTTTCAATTAATTCGATGTTTCTGTGTAAGATATCCCTTGTAACTGAAGAACGTTGCCTTTATACCTGGATAAAGTAATAAAGTGAACATTAGAAATATCAAGCATTTAAAACAAAGAGCTTTAAGAGATCAAAAAGCACTTTCATTTCATTCAATTCAAAAATGTTGTTTTCAAGCCTACAATATGGTATTAGGCAATTCTTCATCAATTAATCTTGTTCTTAATTGATGTAGCTAGTTAAGTTTCCTCTAAAAGGTTCAAATTGATGCTCATTTTGTATTCATTTGGTTAGTGGAAACTCTGGTCCCTATTTGTATTGCCTTTTCAGGTTCAGTCATTTGAGTTTTGATTGTTTATTTTTGTCAATTTCTCTTTTGTTAAAGTTTTATAATTTTTCAATTTAATTCTTTAATTCTAATTTCTATATATAATATTTTTTTAGTTCAGTCTTTCTACTTTTGATTTTTTATTTTGTTCCTTTTACCTTTTGTCAAAGTTTTTATGCTTTTAATCTTATCATTCAAGTCAATTTTATGATTTTTTTCAATAATAATAAAAATTTAAATTTAGTCCTCTTTCTTTTGATTTCTTGGTTTTTTTTCCTTGGTCTTTTTATCAATGTTTTTATGGTTTTTAGTTTTATCATTCAAATCAAATTTATGGCTTTTGTTTTTCACATAATAATAATAATGATAATAATAGTAATAATAATAGTAGTAGTAGTAATTGTATAGTCATATTATTAATAATAACGATACTAATAATAATAGTAATAATGCTACTAATAGTGATAATAATGGTAATAATAGTGGAAATGATAATGGTTTATTATGATTATAATGGTGCTAATGATAGTAATGATTGTGATCATAATCAAAATAACAACAACAACAATAACAATGATAGTAATGATATTAGTAATAATACTACTACTAATAATAGTGATAATAATAGTAATAAATAATAGTATTAATAATTTTATCATTCAAAATAAATTTATGATTTTTGTTATTTCAACAATAACAACGATAATAATAATGTTGATAATGATGATGATGACGACAATAATAATAATAATAATAATAACAATAATGATGTTAATGGTAATCATATATATATATATATATATATATATATATATATATATTAAAATTCAAAATATTAATTCAACATACATGATTTCAATTTAAATCTAAAAATAAATTAACTTCAAATTATGCAATACAAATACAATATAAATATCTAAACATAGTTTCGTGGATTTAAAATAATTTTACTATGCAACTAGACCTAGGTGTGAAGCTTTTGCTTGTTTATATCCATCTATGTATATATGTTTGGAAGAGAAAAAAATGATAGAGAATGTAAAAGAAATGAAATTTTCATGGACTTAAAAGTTAGAGTGTAGATCCTCTTTTTAACACTATTCTTGCATATCACAGTTTCTGCTACTCAGTAGAAAACAACTTTTGATAGTCATACATATAAATATGTGGTCAAATGAAGAGGAGTACATGACACTTGGTTTGTTGACCCAATACTATGGTTACCCATAAGAGGGTATTTGGGCTCAAAATCATTTTCTTAGTGTTCATTTTTATTCTTCTTAATGAAAGTTGAAAATGTAATGGCTTTGGTGTGACATCTCTAATTTCTAAATCGATTTCTTACTTCATACTTAGTCATGGTTAATAAAATACCAGGGTAGATTTTTTTTTTCTAGTAATAGTTCACTATCAATTAGAACGGTTGACTGGATACTACTAAATTTCACTGGTGTTATTAACGATCGAACAAATGGTCAACTAATTTGATTGACTGAATTAGACAAAAGACAATTTCATTGCTCCTCAAATAAATCGGTTGACTGGATCATTTGGTAATCCTAAACAGTCAATTGGTTTATACAGTACATCAGATATCAGTTTTTATTTTAAGACTAATCATATCTTTACAATAAACATATATCAATCAACACAAAACTGATCCAATAATTTTGGATCAATACTCAACTCAAATGAGCCCTGACTCATTCATTCACTTATCCTTATATCATCTCTCATTTTTCATTGAATTCATGTTAACAACAAATGCAAATAACATATACTAATAATTGACATGCATTGAACTAATTGGAAATCACACACACACACACACACACACAACATCCGAAATGAGTTGTTTGTTTACATACCATTACTAATGTAATATTTAAAACTTACATATTTTAGTACATAACACAAAATAATTATAAGAGTTTACAATACAAATGCTTGACTACACACAATTGAGAGTAATTCCCACCTATCAACTATAACAAAAGAATAATAATTGGAAGTCACTCCCGACAATGCAATAAAGAACCTAAAATAAAGATCAATATTTCATTACCAAAAAAATCTATGTTATTACAAAATACTTTAAAACTCCTCATGAACTACATTATATTATGCAACTTTCCTTCGACTTCATTTCCATTCTTATTGATCGAATAAAATTCCCATAAGACCCTCAGTGGTCGATCACTTTGGCATTTCCATTTCAAAGCCATTAACTCCGGTAATCGAAACTCGATACCAATCAATTTGGCCAACCCTCATGATTGCCAAACCTTTTGGCATCCCCATTCGAAAGCCATTCAATCTAGTAATCCTAACTAGATACCAATCAATTCGACTAACCCTCATAATTGCCAATAATTTCAGCATTCTCACTCGAAAGCCATTTAATCCAAAATGGAACAGACATAGTAAACTCAAAACATGTCGACTGGAATATGGGTGAGAAATCTGAAATGACCAAAGGTCCTGAGCGACATGAAAATTGTTTCACTTTGTTCTATTTCTTAAAATAGTGTGAGTTATACCAGTCATTCTAGTTGAAACGGAATGAAATTGATAACCTTCAACATGATATTAGGTACAAGGGGACTAGTTTATATATTGTGACTAAGTCTTAGAATAGGGACAACAACCTTAGATTGTAAACTAGATCTAGCTTTTAAAGTTTTTTTTTTTCTTTAAATGAACATAGTTGCGGCAACATCGATACTAAAACCTTTAAACTTAAAGGTTAGAGTAACATCAATGTCGTAACTCTTAAATTTAAGGTTGGGTTAACATCAATACCATATCTTTTAAATTTATAGTGGTAGGCCATTTTCTGTACCTTTTACTCTACCAAATATAAAAAAAACTCAACAACAAAAAAACTCAATTAATTCAACACAATTCACTTAATAGTTAAGTCAATAACACAAACTCAATTCATATAATTGAACAATTTCATTTCATAGCTTGGCCTATAAAAACATCAATAAAATCAATTCATATATTTCAATGAACTTAATATATTTCATATATCAATAAAATCAATTTCATAACATTTAATTACATTTAACAAGTTATCTCATAGATGAGCTTGCACCATTGAAACCATGACCATGTCCTCTATAAACCCCAAGAATTTTAAATAATAGTAAATGAATAAATGAATCATAATGAAGATTTTACTATAAGAAATTATGGAATAAAATAAATCGGTTTTAATATCGGGGTTTCACTAGAAGTCAAGAATTTTACCTAAGAATTAAGAGACAAAGGTTAAAGGAGGGTAAAATGGTAATAGAACAAAAAAATTTCTCTTTTCTTTCTCTTATAAGATGTCGGTTCAGTTGAGAGGGAGAGAAGAGAACATTTTTTCTTTTCTTTGTCAATTCTACACTAAAACACTTAGACAAAAACCAAGATTTAGAGCTTATTTGAGAAGGGAAAAGTGTTTAATTGTTCAAACACAAGAAATTAAAAAGAACAAGTGAAGGGATATGGGATCCTAGAGAGAGAAAATCATGGCAAAGTAGGAAGAAAAGGGAAATGTTGAAAGTTTTTTACTAGTTGTAATTTGAAGTTCATTTTATCACTAGGTAAGGTGTTTTAAGTAATATTATGCAATCTTAGAGAAATATAAGAAGAATTGATGCTGAATTTTATTAATAAAATGTAGGTTTTCAGGAGTCAATTTAGGGGAAATATGAATTGCCTTGAAATTGAGTTGTGTAGACCATGATAGGGTGTGATGGAGGTGAAATAATGAGAAAAATGAAAAGGGAATCATGTCTTCCCTTAGAATAATTTTTGACCACTTTAAGGAAAAAGGGGGAGGAGTAATTTATTTAGCTACTAGTGAGAAAAATTAATTTAAATTGAGTTATATTTGTGTTATTAATGGTGTGGAAGATGATTTTGGAGAAATGACATTGTTTTTATGTAATGGTGATGATTTTTAAATATTTGAGAATTTAATTCAGTTGGAGAATTGTTGAATTAAAGATAAAAGTTGATTCTGTTGTGTGCATGACATGTTTGTATGAAAAGGAATATCTTGGTGTTTATTCCCGAAGTAGAAATGGTCGAATTGTCTCTCAAAATGGTTATACCATTTTCGCTACCTTCCAGTTTTGGCCTGATTTTTTGTTTTTGGTTTTTTCTTGGTTTTCTTTGGTTGTTTGGGGTTTATTTAAAGGTTGGAATGATTTTGGTATATTTCTTGATTGAAATAGAGTTGAGTTATTTTATATTTTAATTGCCATGAGAACTGTGTCAAGGGATGTTGTACAATCTAATTAGAATATAAAGTGAATGGGTCAAAGATAAAAGCTAGATAGGATGATTATGCATGATTTTAAAATTTCTGTAAGAAATGTTTTTAATAAAGAACCTAAAGATAAAGTTATAAGACTAATATGTTTAGTCATATTTGGAGATTGGAATGAAAATAAAGAATTAAAAAAATGTTAATATAATGAAAAGTTGAATGATGTGAAGCTTTTGGTGACGATTGTCAATCTCTTTTTCAAGTGTTAATATGATTGAGTTGAGAAGTATATAATCTAAAAGAGGGTGGTTAAATCTATGATATGAAATGTGTTGTGAAGGAAAAGTTATTATATTGGAATGTAAATATGATTTTTGAATTTATGAATAATAGTGTTAATAAATTGATAAATTGATTTACAAAGGACACTTTGGTAGCTAGGCCTTGACTCGAGTTGAAGCGGGGACTTTAAACACAACAAATAGGTGTCTAACATCTTAATTTTTAACATTATCAATAATACCCATTTTATCTTCGTGCTAATATGTGAAACAAATGAAAAATAATAATAATAGATGATAAGAAAGAATAGAGATGAACAACCTGATTAACTACTCCTGAAAATGAAGGCTAATGATGTCAAGAGATTCTTGACATTGACACTAAACATGGAAAAACTAAAGTATATGAAAGAACTTGATTAGTTACATCGTGTTTTGATAGCTAATAATATTGATAGATTACATTGATATCGACATTACATGGAACTTGTTTAGCTACTTTTAGAAATGGAGGCTAATGATATTAAGGGATTCTTGACATCGACATTACCGATGGATCAATCAAAGTATCTGAAGGGACTTGATTAGCGACTCTAAGTTCAGATAGCTAATGATATTGATGGATTTCATTAATATCAACATTACGTTGATTTTGATTTGTCTATCCTAAGTAAGGAAGACTATTGATACTAATGAGATTTAGTAGCATCGACATAAAACCCTCTAATGGATTTGGGAGAGGAAAATATACTTGATTAGGTACTCCTGAAAGCTAGGGAAAACTAATGATATTAAGACGACACCTTAATATCAGTATCATTCCAAAATATGAGTTAGCTATCTAAAGGAAGATAACAAATGATACTAGTGATTTGGCATTAGCATACTCATGGTTAATCGTTCTTAAAGCGACGAGTGGAAATAAGAAAAGAGGATATAATGATATTTTCTAATGTAATAGTTATTATTTATACTTATTGCATTTTTCGGGGCCATCTCATTCACGTCAGGAGTAGTCATCATCTTATTGTACTTTTGTTATCATAGATTAGGTATAATATGCCTAAAATTGGGATTGCATGTATTTTCACTTAATTATGCAATAACGATACTAAATTTATAGATTTTGATGCATGGATACGAATGAGTCTCTCTATGATGATATATCTATGAGTTAATATGCATATGCTTTAGTTTTTATTTTCTTTAAATTGCATAATTATATGTGAGAATAATCCTGATGACTTTGGTGATATAATGAGTGTTATTGATACGGTTTGAGATCCAGGATGATTGGATTAGAAATGGAAAATATAAATTGAAGTGTAACAAGACATAGTCAACGGGATTGATGTCCGAGGAAGGATTGGAATATAACTTGGGATTTCCCGGTATAGGGGAGACTCAACTGAAAGGTTTGACAGATTATCATTATAAAAAAAATCCCATGATTTTCATAATTATGTTTGCCTGTATGTTTCAGTAACTGGGACTGTTACATCCTTGTCCATACAAAATGGCATATTCCTTCTTTATTAAATTGTTTACATGCTCAACTTCCTAACCTTGTCAATTTGATAATATAATGATGAGAATCAAGCAGTGGAAATGGCACGTTCAACATCATCGATGGCGTCATGAGTCATGACAACGACTCTTTGATACTCTTGAATACAAGCCGCCACCTAATTCATAAAAAACATATATCATGTATAATCTATATGTTAAATGTTAGGGAAAAAATCTAATGCATACCAATCCATTATATTTCGTTGTATGGGGCTTGTAATGCATGCTTGGGTGCCTTAAAATGTGCTCCTATGTTATTGTAATAAATCATCATCATGTTATATTAATATATTAGCTCATGTAAATATTTAAATCAATTATAGGATGCCTCTTTTCAAGTATATGTGCTCTCCTATCATGCTAAAGGATGAGAAAACATATATGAACGACCGACCAATCATCATCTTTTTTACCACGATGATTTATCATACACAACTCTTTAATTATGTCAACATCATTGGGGAAGTGTTAATGTAAACCAAACTGCCACATCACCCAGTCAAGATAATACATACCAATGATTGAAAAACAACGCATGAGGACCACTACTTGCCATATATCACTACCTTGGATGCATATTGTAGGAGTTGTATATATCAGATCCTCGGTGTATAACATCCAACATCTATCAAAACATAAAATTCATATAATATAAGATGATTTGACAAACCAAGAAATAATGACACAAAAACAAATAAAATTGATGAGATAACATGTCCTTGATAAGGCTGATGCGCATCCAACTTATCGTGGAAAAACGTTTAAACATGGGTAGGATTTTTGCTAAAATGCCTATACTCACACCAATTAACATGACAACCCACAAATTGAGTATAATTTTTCATGTAATACACAAACACACACACATGTGTGTTACTAAGAGTTTTATTAAAAATTAAGTTTACCGAGCTCTAATTGAGAGTGCTATCCCCGTTTGTTATTCCACCATTGAGCCTCTCCAAATATCTGGATGACCTACCATGATCATATCTATATATTTTTACATTCAAACTATTAGCTAATGTTTTAAAAAATAATGAATGAAAACATGTAAAATAAATATACCTATAGGAGCAGTAAACAATTGTCATTCTATTTAGATTTTTTCATGCATTTGTAACAAAGGTGGCAGTAAAGATAGGCAAAGCATGAAAAAATGCATGGCAACATCCTTGAACATAGATGTCGTCTCCTTAACATATAGATAGAAATGATATGTAATAGAGATATTATACTTAAAACTGATATTTATTATATCTTGGATGATCGTAATTTTAATACTTATTTCAGCACTTACAATTGATAACATATGTATAACAATAAAATTTAAGTCAGTTTGATGATGATCTTTCATAACCAATAAGTTGATACATATGTATGGCCCTTTTAATTTTGAGATCTCAAATAAATCATAATTCCTATGATACTTGAATGTAAATACCATTTATAGTTTAGTGCATGAATACACTGTAACTGCATATAAGTTGTTAAACATTACACCTTGTATTATAAGGAATTTGCTATAAACCACCCTTAACTATATTATTAGTTCAGACTTATTTTGGAATGTTTATCCTTAAAGTCCTACAACTTAATACTTAAGCCTTAATTCCTACGACTTAAAGTCCAATCATTGCATGTCATTTTAGTAGCCCCACTAGCATCCTTAAATTCAGGAATGAGAGGTCCTATGAGTTGGTTTATTGGATCAACCAACTCATTTTCTTCAACTACATCAACATCATGATCATTCTCCTCACCACTTGGTTTAGATTTAACATAACCAAATGAAGTAGTTGTCATCTAGTGGAACTTTCCTATCTATAATTCCAGGTTTCAATGTTAGGTTTATTGCATCAGTAATTATCCCAGGTGGACCAATTATATGTGATGATTGTGTGGTGTTTTAAGTGTGACTTGTGACCCGAGTGAACTCCATACTAGATGAGTATTCTCATTTAAGTCTATTGTTCAAGTAATGCTCTAAAATCAACCATCCTTTTTCAATGACCAACCCAACTAGAAAATTCAAACTATCATTAAAAATTAGCATAACAATTTGGGAGTTCCCCAACTTGCATCCTTTAAGTAATGTCAACTTCAATTGCATTATAATTCTATCCAATGCCTCCACATATTACTTTTTTCAGCAAGTGAAATGTCTAATCTAGTAGTAACGAACATGTTACTTCCTGCATTGAAAAAGATATCATTATTGGTATCTAGGGGTGAGCAAAAAAACCAAAAAACCGATTAAACCGAGAAAACCGGAAAAAAAATAATCGAAAAAACCGAACCGAAAAAAAACCGATTAAACCGATTAAAATTTTAAAAAACCAGCCGGTTCGGTTCGGTTTTGGTTTTATAAGCAAAAAACTGAAAAAACCGAACCGAACCGAAACTGAAAAAAACCTAAAAAAACCGAGCCAAAACCGAGCCAGAACCGAGCCAAACCGAGAAAACCGAGCCAAACCGGAAAAACCGAGCCAAACCGGTTTGAACCAGTTTTTGCCCTAAAAAATCGAACCGAATCGAACAAAACCAAAACCGGTCGGTTTGACCCAGTTTCGGTTCGGTTTCGGTTTTTTTTTTTTTAAATTTCGGTTTGGTTATTTTTTTTTATAAAAACCGAACCGAACTGAAAATGATCACACCTATTGGTATCGATAATAGTACCACCATAATGACCTAACAATCACATATTAGAAGACCTATTTTGTAAAACAACAAAACTTAATGCTATCATATAACAACCTTGTAAATTGATAATTAACAAAACTCTAATCCATACATATTGTACCCAATATAAGTAATTTATCAACTCAATTGGTGTAATTTATGCATGATTAACATAATTTATGCCTAATTGATATAAATTAAACTAAACTTTAACATAATTAATTAAACTCTAACAACAACAACACTCATTCATCAAATTTCTCCCTAAATGGCATAATTTAGCAACTTAATTGATGTAATTTATATCTAATTAACATAACTTATAATTAATTTATACAAAACCAACGAAACCTTAAATTAACAAAACCGTAACTCTAACATAATCAACAAAACTATAATTCATCAAATTTCTCTTTAAATGACATGTTTTATCAATTCAAACCCTAACCCTAACATAGTCAACAAAATACTAGTTCATCAAATTGCTTATAAAATAACATAATTTAACAACTCAATTGATGTAATTTATAGATAATTAACATAATGTATAAATAATTTAAGCAAAATCAACAAAACTCTAAATTGACCAAAAAACCCTAACCCTAACATAATTAAAAAAAAACCTAGTTTATCAAATTTATTCTAAAATTATGTAATTTAGCAACTCAATTGATGTAGTTTATAGATAGTTAAAATAATTTACAGTTAATTTAAGCAAAATCAATAAAACTCTAAATTAACCATAAAACCATAACCCTAACATAAAACAATTTCACATAAAAAAACAAAATAAATAAGGGGACAGGTGGATCTTACCTAAAATTATTAAAGTAGATGTACTGTAAATGATGGTGGTGGTGAGTGAAAGTGGCAGTGTCAGTGAAAGTCTTGGAAAGACACAAAGGGAAGAAGCAAGAAGATGAAAGAAGCTTTAGTCATGATGAAGGGAATGAAACAAGTATTATGTCATGGTGGAGAGAGAAAGTGTGGTATTTTCAGGTGAGGGAGGTGGTGAAGACGAAAAAAGAAAAAAAAGGGAAAGGGGGTATTTTTTTAATCTAATGGTTGCGACAACGTAAAAAATGCTGTCAATAATTTTTTTAAATGCACAAATGATGCTACCATAACAAAAACAATTTCCCAACTAAGTTTCTAATTTTTGTATATTCCTAAAACAATTTTGCAGCTTTGTTATATTGAAAAAAATAATATTCTAGCATGTATAGATAAATAACTTTATAATTACATCTGAGCATATAGTTAGCTTTATGTTTGAGTAAAATAACATGGTGCATTCTATTTAGAGTCATACCAATGTTTTCTATTCTTTATATAAGTGAGATTGGATCATAATAATTTCATTAAATCAAGTTACTATATTTTATTTTTCATTTTATTTCGTTCATTCTCACCCCTCTCTTTCTTTCCATTTTGTTTATTTATTTATTTTCTTCTGAAAAGAGTACTTAAAATTATGATAATTGTTTCCAATCGTTTGAATGTTTTTTTTTATTTGAGAGAGTTATGCTACCAGTTTGTTTTAAGGAAAATTAAAGTTATAAAAGTTTTATGGAATTTAATTTGTCTTCTAAATAGATGAAATGATAAGTTGTTTTTTGAAAAACTAATTTCCACCATTATGATTGCCAAAATCTTTTTAAGTAGAAGGTTTCAAGTTTTACCACTATTGCCTTTTATATAATTTAATTGTAATAGAAAAATAATAATGGTTGTAAACCCCGATCAAAAAATAATAATAATCCTGAATATGAAAAAATATTTTTAGTAGAAGACTTAACAAAAATTAGTCATGTTTGGTAGAGGATTAAATGGGAAATATAAACCCTTTGTTAAATAGTGTAATTCCCAACTGAAAAGTAATAAATTAAAAGGATAATTATTATGACCAGGGGTAAAATTTCTCAATTAATTAGCACAAGACCTCAGGCGAAATAAAAAATAAATCTTTACACGAGAGATACCGATGGTCGGAGATTTGATAGAAATAACATGTGGAACATTTAAACTAGTGGCATTGTGATAAATAAATGAATAAATTGTCTTCCCTCCTTTTTATTGAAGGCCACCAGTATCAAATAGAGAGGGAGAGAGTTATGAAAATTCTTCTTTTCTTCTTCTCCTTTCTTAAATCAAATGAGATGAAATAGTGGTGATTTCATATGATTCATGTATATAAAAACAATTCTAGCTTGAAAATCCTAGAGAAAAATTGGAGGATTTTGTGTTGTTGAAGATAGAAAGCTTGGAAAGTGAAAGAAAGAAGGATTTTTTGATCTTTTTCATTAAGAACTCAATAACTAGAGATAAATTGGCAAAGGTAATGAGTTTAATTTCAATTCATTTCTTGAATTTGGTGGGTGGGATGAAAAGCACCAAAATTTCAAATTCTAGGGTTTATATTTGAAGTATGGAATTGGTAGTTTTACTAAACCTTTGGTTGATTGGTGTGAGAAATTGTGTAATAGGAAGTAAATTGAAGTAAATTGAAACCAATTATAGAATTTAAGACATTAAAGTGTCCGACCATGGTTGAGAATTTTGAGGGATTTGGAAATTTGACTATATTGTGTTGATTATAATGTTTTAATGATGTTGGGGATTCTTGGGATTGGTTTTGAATATTGTAATGTGGATTGCTAAAAGTTTGAGTTATTGTTGTTATACTTTGGGATAATGAAAGTGTGGAAAATTGATTAAATTTGTGTATTTTGGATGTGATGATGTTGATTTATAGATCTAAGTTGATTGTGAATCTTGTAAATGAGTTAGTATGTGATTGAACTATTGTTGATTTGGATTGAAAAGGTTGGGAATGTCCAAAATCCAAGTATAGGATAGTTTAAATCTAATGCCTACCATGGATTGTCATCGACAAAAAGTTTAGACATTTAGATATTGAAATAGGTTGATGAAAAGTTTAGACATTGAGTTTAGTTGACGAAATAGTTAGATATTTAATTGGATTATATAAATGGTTGACGTAATGCATGGATATTGAATCATGTTATAGAAAATAGTTACATGTAAAGTTTAGACATTTAATTGGGATATGGAATTTGTTGACAAAAAGTTTAGACATTGAACATAGAGGTGAAATGTGAGGACATTAAATGAACTATAAAAATAAATGATAAGATGTTTAGATATTTAAAGTTAATGTGAGCACGTATGATGATGTGAATAAGTAAGTGTGCTAAATGGACCAAAATGCTTGGGTACTAATTCAAGATTTGTTGTAGGAAATTTCAAAAAGGACATTGAAAGTGGGACTCATAAAGGAGCACATCCTGCAGAAGCTCCAGGTAGGTGTTAATCACCTTCCTTCTTTTATTTTAAGAAGTGTTTTTATTTAATTATATAAATGTGAATATGATGTGAGTAAGCGAATGACAAAGTGATGAAAAGTACGAAAAAGAGAAATCGATAGAAGTACGCGATTGAGAAATAGAGGTGAGTATATGAATATGATTTCGATGTGAGGAACAAGTGTGACAAAATGATGAGTAAAGAAAGTACGATGTATGAACATGAAAATTATGAATAAATGAAATACAATATGCAAACGTGGAATGATGAGTAAAATTAAGTATGTTATGTGAATGTGAAAATGATACCTTATAAAATATGCCTTTGGATCAAGAAAATAGTATCAAATGAAATATGCCTTCGGGATGGAAAAATGATACCTTATAAAATATGCCTTCAAGGTGGGAAAATGATAGCAAATGAAATATGCCTATGGGAAAATGATACCTTTTTAAATATTCCTTTGGGGAAGGAAAATGATTTGTAACTAGTCGATCACAAAGAAGGAGACTATAATGAGAAAATATATCGACCGCAATGGCAGGGACTTCAATGTCAAATTAAGTTGGTTGTAATGTCAAGGACTAATTAGGGAAATCTAATTCGATTGCATGAGCAGGGGTATGTTGAGCATTTGAGTTGGCTGCATAAGCATGGATTATTTTAGAAATCTAAGTCGGCTGCAATGGTGGGGTTTATTATGAATATTCAGACAATGGTGGAGAGTAAAAAAATATCTTAAAGGATGATATCATGACTACAGAAATGAGTCAATGAATATGGTTGATGTAAAATGCATATTATAAATTGTCAAAATTGATCGATAAGAATAGGGTTGATGTAAGTATAGGCCACAAGAATGGTAATACATTGATGAATGCATAATAGATGTAAAGTATGAGTTACGAGTACTGAAATATTATAATGAAAATGATGGAGTGGATACATAGACCTAATGATTATTGGAATTGAATAATGA
>Ga0307509_10005360_pt1 | contig 17891 bp, 12 predicted proteins | sample 10_EM_MG_FD_202245 | JGI IMG/M metagenome (GOLD analysis project Ga0307509, IMG submission 202245) | Populus trichocarpa ectomycorrhiza microbial communities from riparian zone in the Pacific Northwest, United States - 10_EM | ecosystem: Host-associated > Plants > Roots > Unclassified | place...
GTGCACCTCCTCCTCCCCCTCCTCCCGGTGGTGCTCCTCGTCCCGGTGGTGCTCCTCGTCCCGGTGGTGCTCCTCGTCCCGGTGGTGCTCCTCGTCCCGGTGGTGCTCCTCGTCCCGGTGGTGGTCCTCGTCCCGGTGGTGCTCCTCGTCCCGGTGGTGCTCCTCGTCCTGCGGGTGTTCCTCCTCCCGGGCGCGCTCCCCCTCCTCCTCCTCCTGGGGGTGCACCTCCTCGGCATGGTGCCCCTCCCCATCGCCAGGGAGCTTCTTCCCATCACTCACCCCCTGCCAATGACGGTAGTGATAGCAACAGTAACCACAGCGATAACCCTCGTGCACCTGTACGCCGTCGCTTGTATGGTGGCCCTGGGAGCACTAGCCGGACTGGTGGTAGTGGTACTACGGGGGGTGCTGGGGGAGTTGTTAGATGTAACAGGTTTATTCCTGTCTAACGAAAATACAATAGGACCGGCGGTAGACCTGCTAGCGCTGGTGCTAAGGGAGGCTTCAAGGGACCGGAGGTAAGAGGTAATAGTTGAAGGACAAAATAGAACTCAGGGATTGCCGTTCAACCAAGTGTATTCTTAGACTGAAGGTCTGTCGAAGTCTGCTGTCTCCTGCTAGCCAGGAGACTGGTTTAAATACAAAACCCAAGAGCGATAGCCTTCCTGCAATCACGATCATTACCAGTAGCTGCGCACATACCGGAATCCTGTAGTCCTGCAAGACCAAAGCAAAAAACAAACAAACAAACAGTGCTCAGCCTTCGCCAGTGTTACATGACCATTCCATACCCGGAATCCTAAATATAAACTTCCAACAAAGCAAACTAAACATAGCAATACGATAGCATAGCCCATCTGACTCAGAGACAGTGGCGAAGCTGAAATCAAATCAAATAAACCAAATATAAATCAACTAAACATAGGAGATCCTGCACTGCCTGCTCCTGTGTACCGTTACCGGAACATGTACACATGTTACAGATGCCTCCTTCTCTATATCCAATGGCAGAAACCTGGTGACGCTGGATGGCCTCGAGGGGCCAGGGACGCTTGAATTGTTGTCCTATTCAGGCGGTTTAGTTATTGAGTAGGGTATTCTTCAAAATAGCTGAAACACAATAAGCTTACGTCGATAACAATTGTCTCCCGCTCCTGGGGCATCTGTGATTCCGATTTGTCCGCCGCCACATCGTCCTCGCTGTCGTCCTCCTCGCCATCGTCCTCCTCAACGTCCACCCCCTCATCGTCCTCGTCGTGGTCCATATCTTCCATTTCATCCCAGCGCTCTCCCGATTGCTGCCTCATACGCCTATTTCTCACGACGATGTGGTTGTCCTCTTTGTCCTCATTGTCCGATGGGATCCCCCCCACTCTATCTTCTGCCTGCCTGGAATGTTCCCAGACGTTGCGGTCGAAAAATAAATGTCTGCACATGATGGGCTCCGGCATTAATCTGTCATCCCCTGCTTCCTCGAGGTGTGACTCCAGAACCATGAGATCCAGAGGATGTTTGCCATCTTTAGCAAGGAGCCAGGCCTGAAGGTCATCCTCTTTGTGGAGGAATATGAGATCTCAGAGGGGGAGTGGGGCTGGAGGATCTAAACTTAGTGCGTTGCTACCTTCACGAGTTGAGGCAATGAGATATCAAGGGCACAGAATCACCTTCTCAGAGCTTTGCGCCTTTATCACACTGTGCAGGGTTTTTATGCTTGGCGAATTGAGGACTCCAGAGGCTATTCCCTGATCGGAGCCATCCTCCCTCCCGGGATGGCCAAGGAAGGGATGCTCACCTTGAGAGGCACCAGTTCAGCGAACAATGTAGATTCTCATTGCCTGTGAGGAATATGGGGAAGTGGAATTCAGCGATGACACTGAAGCTATCTATGACTACGGGGGACCGCAGAACTTAGCGTGGATCGATCACTTACTCAGATGTCGAGCAACCTCATCACCAGCCCACTCTGCGTAGTCAGGCTTCCTTGCCGTCCTTAGTTTCTTAGCCGTGTCCTTGACCAAAATCCTTCCCTGATGACTGACCTGCCGGACCTCGTCAGCGCGGTGGTTTTCTTTTACAAATTCGATCTGCGATTTGACAGGTGGAAGAGAACTGGCAAAGTCGAGGATCACCATCAATTGATCGTCGGTTAGCCATCCTGGATCGAACGGGCGGGACTTGATATAGCCCTTAATATCACGACGCCATACATCGTACGCTCTAGTTTTGGTTCCAGCATTCTTAAATCCACACCAGCTTTTTGCATATGCTATGTTGCCATAGCGCCCACTGATTCAGGTGTTAGTTTAAAGGGTTCTTGGATATATGGGTAGGTTGTTGATGTACCCAGAATCCCCAATGTCCCGAACAAATAGGGATTTTCACGGGACCCTGACGGCCCACTGTGACATAAATGGCAACTGTCAGCCACACATCCGAGCATGTTTGAATAATACCGGTGTCAATAGATCATTGATTACCTTCTCTCCGCACTGCATCTGTTGGCGGAAGCACGCACAGGAGCCCTGCGTTAACTGCTCCGAACTTCAATTTTGTTGTGCGGGACTGCTGAACCTCTACAACCAATCGTAATATTAATATCGAGACAAAGTCAATGGTGTCCCAGCGTGAACTTACTTTCCTTGGGTCACGCAGCCTACTTGTTTATTCTTTGTGGCTGGTACACCAGCCTGCCTGACGTAATGCGATATTAGTATTCCCAACGATTAAATGCTTGGACCAAGTGTTCTTACGCTGCCCTTTTGCCCTTGGCTCTTCGGGCGCTCTCGCGGATCATTTCCACTATGAGAAGTGATGTATGGGGGTGGGGGGTGAACGATGTGAAGGAGGTGTGAAGGAAGTGAAGGAGGACTGATGACGACCTTTATAGACGTCAGGAACGCTCTTTGTGCATCGCAAAAAAAACCCGCCAGACGTCTGTGTTGTGTAAACATTGAACCCTACGATGGGATGACCTCGTAGGGTTTGCATTACTCTGACGATCTCGTACCCACCATTCAAATGAAGACCTAAAGTTATGTTTGTAAGCTCTAAATTTAGCTCAATAGATAATTCAAATCGATGCTTATGGTGTCTCTTCATTAATATATGAAATAAGCTTTTAAGCCTCTCCAGGGTCCGGATGCTAGGGGGTTGTTGTTCTGGAGATGCCAAGTGACGTTGTTGTCCTGGCTACAAGACCTTGTTGCCAATACCTCGGCGGAAGATCCCAGTATCATGCGGCTTAAAAGATAAGATGCCATCATCCAAGAAGCTCAAGCGCTCACTCACTTGTTCCTGCGCGCGGCTGACATGAACCCTCATCGACACTCATCAACACTTAGTGACTCTCAGCCACTCTCAGCGACACTTCAAGGTTGAGGAGGCCGCCACTACCACCATATTTCCCTGAAGCGTTGATCTATCTAATCTATAAGCTTAAAATTTCAATCCTGAATACATGAAAAACTACGATAAACAAAACTAATAAAACAATGACTCTATTTAGACACGACAAGCAATCGCCCTACTGTCTGATCTATCACGTTTTGTGAACCCCCGCTCGCCATTGAACCTCCGCGAAGTCTCTTCGATATCTGTTCCTCACAATTGTCGCCCTTCTGATCCCCACCAATGAGTAACTCTACCCCTTTCATAGACTCACGCTCCGACCCTTCTAAGCGTGTTTTCTCCAATTTCAGAATGTCCAAATTTTCATCATCTGGAGCACCGCACGGGAGAGTCTCGGTCCAGTGTGTTAGATGCCCAAGTAGGTTAGAAGACATTAGGAAATTCAGTCACCTCAAAGATTTGACAGTGAGCGGGGTACGAGCCATGGCGGATTCAACAGTATTAGCGACAAGGGGTGCGGGCATCCTGGGGCTGTCCTGACCTTTACGCCTGGTGTCCGCAACATCAGATGATGAGCCGGATGATCCTGAAAGGGAAGCACTAAGGGCGTCGCCATCTTCATGATTCCCTGATCGATTGGCGTTCCTATAATCAAATCTGGGCGGTACATAGGGAGCCCGGTAATGCATGTTCCCCATATGGCCTGCTGTGGAATCAGCCCAATCGGCGACGGCATCCTCATTGAGATATTGGTGTGCCCATAACGATGGTGTCGCCGGTCGTGTGTCGCACTCGTCGCCATAATAATAGATCATGAGATCGAGTTGGTTATCGAGAACTCGATTTGACAAGTGCCAGGCTCTTACCGTTTCTTGGCTTTCAATGAAAATATAATCAAGGCAAGCTACCAGTTCGGAAGGAACCCTGCGGAGCCTTCGGCGGCCTTCTCCAGTGGGACCAAGTATATAGCGAATTTTGTCGTTTGGTACATTTCTCGAAATCATAGCGCACAGGCCCCGGATATCATAGGAATCTAATTCGGCGAACAGTACACCATTTATACGGAGGGGAAGCCAATGCCCCATGTTATACTGAGACCTACAATGTAAGTTGGCTCTCGGTTCTGGTGTCTGACCCTGGGTGCGTCTAGAAGGCCAGGTCCAAACAATATGCACACTACGGGGCCTCCCAAGTAGAGCACTCCAATCTAATAATTATCAGTCAGCAAGTAAAAACACAAAAAGCCCTAATAGTAAGGAAAGAAACTTACCTGGTGGCATAGGATCGGGAGCCGCATAATTCCCACTACTAGGAAGCACCGTTGGAGTTGGGGCATTCCCCCTGACCAGGGACAGAGTTGATATCTCGGTCGATGGGTCTGGTGTCCACATCTGATACATCACTGATGCATGTGGTGCGTTTGCGCTATTCTGAGCCTAATAGTTTAGAGCAGGAGCATGTGGTAATAGATTAGGAAGAGCATTATCGGCGGGAAGGGCAGGTGCGTTTTGACCTGGAAGAGCGTAATTCGCAGGAAGGACTGGTATGTTTTGCCCAGCAGGAGGGTAAATTGCAGAATGGTGAGGTACGTTTTGCCGCGGAGGGGGGTAATTCCTGTGATGATCAGGTACGTTGTGCACCAGTTCACCTTGCGCCGGAGGGAGGTAATTGCCATGATGAGCAGGTACGTTTTGGACCTGAGGTGGGTAATTCCCATGATCATCAGGTACATTTTGCGTTGGTACGCCTTGGGCTGCTACACCTTACGCTAGAGGGAGGTAATTCCCATAATAAGGATGTAGGTTTTGCGCCTGAGGGGGGTATGCTGGTGGAACGTTTTGGGAAACTAGACTAGGGTTTAGTACAGTCGTTGCGGGACCCCACTCGTCTGGGGCGTTGGGGGGTAGTAACCCATTGCTCAGCATGATCTGATCATAGAAGACTCCATTCTGGCCCAGTGGTGCCAGGCCTTTAGAATGATTCTTCACCCTGGTTCTCAACTTCACACCACATTCTTTAACTAGTTAAACTACAGCCTCATCGATCTGGCACATAACGGCCCTGTTATTCGCAGCTGCAGCTGTGACAAGGCTGTCGCAGGCAGGGCGCAGTGCCCTCATACCACCGACGATTTGCTGGAAAGGGTGCTCAGGGAATGTATGGATTTTCCTAAAGCCCCTTGCAAGCATCTGATCCTTCACTGCCTCCCGCCATTCCCCATACAAGTGGTTGTCGTTGGGTATACTCATTGATAACTTGTGATCAACAATCTTTCGCTAATTGCAGCGTCTTGAACTTATATATCCTCTCAGGGATACCGGCGGAAGGTGATAGGCTTGGCCCATGGGAGCCTGCAGGTTTCCCGCATTTGGTATATAGACATACTCTACGTTATTATGTGCTATATCGCTAGACCTTTCGGTCTCTATGTTGCTGCCGTGGTGAAAATAGCCTGAGGTGTGGATTCGGGGGATATCATGCAGGTTGTGAATGTGAGTTAGTTCCTGTAACAGGTTTATTCTTCTCTAACAAAAATACAATAGGATCGGCGATAGACCTGCTAGCGCTGGTGCTAAGGGAGGCTTCAAGGGACCGGAAGTAAGAGGTAATAATTGAAGGACAAATTGGACTCAGGGATTGCCGTTCAACCAAGTGTATTCTTAAACTGAAGGTCTGTCGAAGTCTGCTGTCTCCTGCTAGCCAGGAGACTGGTTTAAATACAAAACCCACGAGTGATAGCCTTCCTGCAATCACAATCATTACCAGTAGCTGTGCACATACCGGAATCCTGTAATCCTGCAAGACCAAAGGAAGAAACATAACTAAGCCTTCACCAGTGTTACATGACCATTCCATACCCAGAATCCTAAATATAAACTTCCCGCAAAGCAAACTAAACATAGCAATATGATAGTAGCATAGCCTATCTGACTCAGGGACAGTGGTGGAGCTGAAATCAAATGAAATAAACCAAATATAAATCAACAAAACATAGGAGAACCTGTACTGCCCGCTCCTGTGTACCGTTACCAGAACATGTACACATGTTACATTCCATTATTCTGAAAAATCAACAATCATTCCAAAGTCCTCGCTGTCTTTAGCGCTCTAGTCGGTGTACCATAGGAGACGATCGTCATCTGTGGGGAAATAATCTTCCTCAGAGCTACTAGAATCATATTCCTCATCGTCATAAGATTCTCAGAAGTTGTCTGGGCAATCGTTTGCTGTGAAAGGTGTAGAGGAAACTTCCATAGGTTCCCAGGAAGCTTTAATATAGTGGGAGGTGATTTGGGGCGTTGGTTCTGCTGGGTGGTTAGCATCCCAGTATTCCTGTATGAGTTCTAGGGAGTGGCCGAGATTTTCGATAGGTTTTCAGGAGTCATCTGCTCGCTCATAGCCTTTCCAGTAAACCAGGAATTTGTGCCTGTTGTTCTGGCGGCGGGAGTCAAGTATCTGCTCTGCTTCCTATTCTTGTGCGTTGTCAATTAGGATGGGTGCTGGCTTGTCCATTCGGGGGAACTTGAATCTATTGGGGTCGTTCTCCCTGTATCCCTTAAGGGAAGAAACATGGAAGTAGGGTTTCTGGCGGGCAATTCTGGGTGGGAGGTGTAGTTTGTAGTTGTCTGTATCAGGTAGATGTTCTAGGACCTTGAAGGGTCCGAACTAGCATGGTTCTAGCTTCTTGGATCGTCCAGGGGAGGAGATATAAGGGCGGCCTCTAAGAAGAACTCTACTGCCATTCTTGAAGGGTTCCGTTAGGAGTTTGCTGCGCTTGTCAGCTTGGATAGTCTGGCAGAGGGTAGCATGCTTTCTGGTCATGTCTACTTCCATTCTAGTTGCTTGATGGGCGTTTAGGATGTCGTCCACAGCTGGTACCTGGCTGGCAGATCTCTGGACAGGGCAGAATATGTTCCAAGGGTGTCCATAGAGGGCGTGGTATGGTGAGATGGGTAGGGATTCATGGGGGGCGCCGTTCATGGCTGGTGCAATAGCTGGGAGGGCGCGGGACCAGTTGTTCTGTATGGGGTTAACGAAGTTCCTCATTAGTTGTTTGAGGGTGCAAATCCTTCGCTCAACCTGGCCATTTGTTTGGTTCTGGTATTGGGTCGCCATCTAGACCTGTATACTAAGGCACTTCATCATTTTTGACCAAAGCCTAGAGGTAAATCGAGAGTCCTGGTCGAGGACAATGCTGAGAGGGAGACCATTGACATCGAAGATAGTACTGTCAAGTTTCTTGAAGAACCTCTCAGAGGTGGCACCGTCCTTGAGGGGTATGAGATGTGTGTAGGAGGTAAAGCGGTCCATAATGACCATGATAGATGCATAGCCATCAGATATGTTGAAAGGGCTGGTGGAGGCTATGGCTAGAGACAGGTAGGCCTCGTCGGGTTCAGGGAGCGTAAGGGATCCTCCATAGGGTGGGTGGCAGGCTCGTTGTTAATCTGGCATTTATCACTGGACTGGCAGTATAGGGTGCTAGAATAAGCACTAATTACAGCCTTATGCCTCCAGGGATCACGAAGAACTGCAAGTTGGGTGACACCTGAAGAAGAATCACCAGAGGAAACTGTATCCCCTACAACCACCAAAGCAAGAAGAATGTGTGCAGTTCCAGGACCAGCACCAGTGCCCCTGCCAAACCCACTGGTGAGATTAACAGGCGAACAACTTGTAAAATAAGTAACTCAAATAGCTACCGGAACAGAACAATAACCGTAAGTCCAGCAACCCTCTCACTTTGAAGGAGAAAGGAGCCAATTGAGAATATTCCTGGCCCGGCTAGGAATCCACTTCGAAGATTTTGGATGGAATGAAGAACAACACCACGAGAAAATACCCTACGCCAAATGGCTGGTAAGGCAATCTGCAGGACAATGGCTGGTCCCATTAGAGTTCGGTACGAGGGCTCGGGGCCCCCGAAAAACACCGGCCCCCAGCCCCATTCCCCACCCAGCTCCACTCAACCGCCCTGGGCAGGGTGTGTTTTTTGGCATTTCCTGCCACAGTCCTCGCCCCGCCTATCCCCCCGACAGGTTTCTGTTAAAGATTATTGGTGAAAAGCTGGGCCCAGTCCATGGAATGAGTGGGGTCGGGTTCCAGATCGGGGCAGGACTAGGATATTCCCAAAAGTATCCCCCCAGGCCCAGCCCCATAACGAGCCCTATGTCCGATACTCTGAAGCAAGACTCGAAGAGAACTGTGAAACCACGGGGCCATTCGTGGAAACCCTCAGACTTTATTTTGGAGACATGGATGCCAAAGAGCAGGCTTCAAACAAAATAACTGGCAGTTCACAAGCTGGACGAACAATAACGGAATACTGGCACGAATTCCGTATAATAGCAGCTGAGAGAGAATATGATGAAGGAACCAGGGCCAGAGTCTTATTAGGGGGAATGTCAACGAAACAGAAAGATGCCTGGAAAGCTGGTGAAACTGACAATCTCAACATGAAACAGAAGATTACCAGATGGGAAATCGCAAAGGAGAACAAACACAGTATGATGGACTACATCAGTAAAGTAAGACCATGAGGGAAGTTCGACACAACACCACAGAACATCAACAGCACGTTCAGCCTGGCTCCAGTCCGTGAAAATCATGGAGATCCTATAGAATTGGATGCCACAAGGAGAAGGCCAGGTTCAACATCTCGGCCAAAGAATACTACCCAAGAATGAGGCGCAATCTATGCCTCAAATGGGTCAAACCAGGACACCGAGCTACGGCATGCCAAAGGCAGGCTAACTGCAAAGAAAGAGTTATCTGGGAACCAAGGAACCACAACCAGAAGGAATGGAGGCCGCCAGCTAAGGCAAGAGAAATGCAGGTTGAAAGAGAAGCTGAAGAAGAGTCGGGAAACAATGAAGGTCCCCGTAAACAATGGTCTGAGAGACGGAACCAAACCAAAGCCCATTGATATGAGGAACCTTTACCCGGCACTTAACAACACTAAAACATTTGACAACGAAAACAACCTCATCATAGTCCAGATATGACTACATGGTACGAAAAGACCTGTCACGATCAATGCAATGATCGACATGAGTGCAACAAAGGACTTTATCGACAAAGGGGTCTGACGGTGCAGCAAATACGACATTAGAACTATCAAAGTAAGGATAATACAACAAGTTTACCTTGCAGACAGTCGACCCAGCACTATAAGACCAATTACCCACATAGTGAATGTACCTATGGACATTGGTAGCCATACGGAATTGGCAACATTCCGAGTGTCAAAGCTACCCAACCATGAGCTCATCTGTGGGATGCCAAGGTTAATGCAACACAGTTGCCAAATCGACTGGGGCCAAGGAAAGATCACCTTCGAAAGCGAACGGTGAACGACCTAGTGTTTAAAGAAATCACCAACAGTATACACAATGCCGGAAGATGAGGCGTCAGAAGAGAACTTGAAGGTCGAGTTCGGCGCGACTCAAATCAAGAAAGATCAGAGGATCCAAGTTAAGAGACTCAACCCTCAAGCAAAGATATAGACTCGAGAATCGGCACAGGCGGCAGGACATGACCTGTACGCAAATGAAGAAAGCACTTTTCCACTGGGAGCCCATGGACACGAACCTGTCATCACTGGAATCTGAATCAGACCACCAAGAGGAACGTATGAACAGATAGTACTACAGAGCGGCATGGCAGTTCAATATCAGATTTCTGTCAATGCAGGTGTGATCGACCCCGACTATACTGGTGAAATCAAAGTGGTAATAGCCAACATGAGGGACCAGGATTATCAAATCTAAAAAGGTGATCGAATCGCATACCTCGTCATATGAAAATAGTTGAAAGTAACTGTTACAAAGTCCCTATATTGAGAAAAACCAACAGAGGTCAACAAGGATTTGGATGTAGGGGAACTTCCAAGACATTGATCTGCCAGATCAGTGCCAAAGCCTTCGGAAAATTCTACTGAAGATCCAAAATGACCATGGACATCCTCAAATACAACGAAAAGGAAGCATGAATAAACCTAGAATCAGTCAACATTAACAGTGAACTAGCAGTCCATAGTAGAAAATACCAAAAGAAAAGAAAACTAGAGGAAATGGTAACTGAAGAATACCATGAATACTTGGACGTATTCGAAGAAGAAGAAAAAACTGTATTACCACCTCACTAACCAGGTGTGGACCTGGACATCGGGCTCGGGGGGGGTCATGGACTATCAGTCAAAAAATATACCCACTCCCACAGGACGCACTGCAAGAACTCTGGAACTATATCAAGCAGAACGAAGAACGAGGATGGATATGAGAGATCTATGCCGACGGAGGATCTCCTATCATGTTCTTCCAAAAGAAAGACGGAAAGCTCTGACTATGTGTCGACTACCAAGCACTCAACTATGCCACCAAGAAATACTGGTACCCACTACTGGTAATAGGGGAAGCCTTGGATAGGCTATGAACTGCCAAATAGTTCACCAAGTTGGATGTCAAGAACGCCTACCACAAGGTCAAAATAAAGGCACGGTACGAATGGAAAACAACATTTAGGATGAAATACGGAACGTACAAATATTTGGTTATGCCTTTTGGGCTAACCAATGGACCTGTAGCGTTCCAAAGATGGATCAACAGAACTTTGCAGTCATATATCGACATATGCTCCATAGTATACCTAGATGACATTCTAATATACACGGATATCCTAAAACAGCACTACAAAGACATGGCAGCAATCATACGAGCCATTCGAAACCAACCAAGGAACTTAAACCGTCAAAATGCAAGTTTCATCAAAAGGAAACTGAATACCAGCGGTTCATCATTAACAACGAAGAAGTCAAGGTGGATCCCATCAAGACACTAGCCATATGGGAATAGAAAACGCCAATGAGCAAGGAAGGAATCCTGAAAGTCATGTTGTTCTGCAATATTTGCAAACAATTTATCGAACGATTCAGCTGAACAGCCAAACACCTATATGACATGATTAAGATCCATGTCACATGGCAATGGGGCGACAAGAAGCAGGCCCCCTTTGACAAACTACGACAGAGGCTATGTTCAACCCCAGTATTGACATACTTCAAACCTGGAAGACCACTCCTGGTCGAAACTGACTCATCGAAATATGTATCCTAAGGCATATTGTCTCAATAAAAAGACAACGGGAAATGGAGACCGATAGCCTATCCGTCAAAGACAATGGCACCTGTTGAATGCGACTACGCCTTACACTACAAGCAACCACTATTAGCAATAGTTCAAGTACTCAAGGAATGGACACAGTGCCTTGAAGGAAGTGAACCACATTTCAAAGTCCTGACAGACTATAAAAACCTGATACAGTTGACGACAAGCAGGGAGTTAACAGATAGAGAGATCAGATAGAGCGAAGTCTTAAACGGCTTCGACTTCAAAATCAATTACTGATCGAAAACAGATGGGAGCAAACCAGACACTCTAACCAGTTGAAAAGCAGACATGCCCCAGGAAGGCGATGTGTAATGACCCTACAGATACGTAGCTACAGTGGCCTAGACTCAAGCCCATATGGTATACCAAGAAGTAATCAGATTGAGGCTAGACCAGTATACTTAGTATACTACCGGCAGGCATGAGTTGATACAAGTGTCTACAAAGTGACTTGGTGACATAGGGTTAAACAGGGTAACCCAGGTAGGCCAAAGTTACCCAGCTGGGCAGGGGAACCTTCAGAGAACATGTTTGCGTAAAGTTAAGGACACATACTAAACGTTGCGCGGGTCTCAGGGGCAACATTATATGTGGTTGCGCAGAACCTCGAAGACAATAAAACCATGAGGGGGTGAAGTTACCCTACCTTGGAAACATCATTACCCTACCATGGGGACCCGGTTACCCTACTAAGATACCCCAGTTACGCTACCTTCACGAACAAAGTCCTCTGTGGACTTAGGGGAAGGTTATCCCACTATGGTGGGGCTCTTAGATGGTGATAGGGCTGCTTCGTATGGCACGAAACAGGCTACTGATGGAGCAGCAGTGGTCTGAACCTCCTGTAACTTTCAGGGGATATTCCTAACACCCCACTGCGTCCCAGCATTGGTACGGGACAACAGCATTGTACGGCTGTGTAGTTGTACGCTTCCTAGTAAAGTGAGATCCATAGGAATGCTCCCACAAACAGTATGAGTTGTGGCCCTCCAACCGACCAGAAGCTGTTCCCAGGATATATAAGAGGTGTCAGGGTGACCGCCTCCTGGGGCGCCACCTGGACAACACTTGAGAACCACCTACAGGCATACTTTAACCTCTGGGTAGTAGTATGGTCAGCTGTTGAGGGCTTGAGGCTGACCCGGGAGGCCGCAAGGCTTCCAGGACAACCACCCCAACGCCAGTCCCAGGCTACCCAGTCAGCTGTAGCATTACCATAGGTTATTAGTGGACTCTAGTGGTGTGAGTCTTGTGATGATTTAAGAGGGTCCCGCATTGTTGGCTGTGGGTAGTGCCCATGCAGTCACGCAGCAGGAGATTTCTTATCATGGGAGCATGCAGTCAGGTTTAGAAGCTTAATATAGCCAAGTAGATTTGCCGATGGACTGCGTAGCTTGTATACATGAAACCACCGCTGGGCCAGTGAGTCCCAATGGATATTATCTCCATGGTGGGCATGTCAGTCAGCCACTGACATGCTAGCGATAGGAAAGAGCTTTTCGCTCATGCAAATGTAGCTGGAGAGACATTACCGGGAACACTTCCTATTTGTGAAGATAGTTAATATCCAAGCAGCCCGACTGTCTCCGCGTGTTAGCTCACTTTAGACAGGTGAGTTGGACAGCCCTGAGCTGAGCATGGTGCTCGCAAAGGGTCAGAATGGTTGACAGGTATCCTCTGGCTTTACATTATTCTACTTAACCAAAGCGAGAGACACACTATTCTGATAACAAACGATCCTCCAGAGAACATATGGGGTGAAGCTTTCAGGCTTAATGATATTCAGTTTTACCGCTTGATTCTACTTTGAATTATCTTTATCTTTATTTTCATTTTTACTTCTACTTTGAGTCTTCAGTGTGGTTGCAATCTTAGGATCCGGCTTCCTACAGAGTGCCCCGTTACAGAATGAACAGCTCAAATACAAAGAAAGAATCCTCCTGCCAAAAGAGAAATACTTCGATACCAGTATCCAGGAAATAGAAACAATGGAATTCTAATAAGACAACGACAAGGAAGTCAGCATCAAATCAGCCAGGGATGAAGAAATCCAAACGATAAGGAAAGCGCTAGACAAAGGAGACAACGAAATGTAGGGCCTAGCCCTAGGACTGTGCCAATGGAAAGCCGGATACCTCTGGCACCAAGGAAATGTTGTTTTTTCCTTATAATATGTTTCATATGTATATTTCTATTAATAATATCGTATATTTCTCTACTTGGTATCTGTTCCCAGTTTCACCCTTACACGGCAGACATTACTACAGCTATGCCATAATTGCATATATTTTATTAATACTTCATGATTACAATTAGAGGTTTTCTTATGTGTTTCCTTATCTGATGCTCGGGATACTACGGTTGTTTATGTATTACTTTATGCATCTTTCTTGGTCATATCATGCATGATTATTCCTCATTATTCCCTCACACCCTTAAAGATTTACACATACTTTATTGGGATTTTCTTGGAGGGTTTACAGTGTCAAACATGGTTCGCACTTATGTTTCTTACAAAGTTTTCCCTTATGTTTCTTTGTAATATGGAAAGCGTACTTCCTGTATAAATACTGAGGTTACTATCCATCTCACTTAGAAGAATAAGAATCAGAATACCTACCAATCTGCTCTCCTACCACACAACTCCTTCTCACTTAGCATGCAACACAACCTCCTCGCACTTGCGTAGTATTCTCACTATAGCAGTCTGGATTGTGCACCATAGCCATATTTTGAACAATTTCCAGATATAGCTTAGATGTTTTGTAGCACCTCCAATTATCTAACTCGCAAGGTGGTCGCTTCGAAGGAATACTTGTACAATTAATCTGTGGATTGGTGTGTTTAAAGGCCACCAGCTCTCTCCTGATTGCTTCTTGGCCAGCTGGCTTGCTCAGGTTAACTCAAACATTCTCTTATTACAGGAAGCTTTCTTGTAGGTACTTTCTAAGCACAACTTATTTTCGACATGCTTTGTCATTAACTCTACTCTGGAACAAAGACAGTCCCATGATGATCTACAAGAAGATCTTCAAGAGCTGAGTTAAATACCCATCCTATCTTCCTCACAATACCTAAGATCTTCAACCGTTGACTACCACGGACCTGACAAAACACTAGGAGAATAAACTGCATGGATGTAGCTCATAAGCATCACGAGTCTGATATATTTATTGTTTTTGTGGTACTGCCCCCACAGAACAATGTCCCCATCATTGCTGTAGGCATATCAGGGGAGCAGACGGCACTGTCAGGCTATAGCAAGACTATACTGAATATCTATCTCTCTCATCCTACTGGACTCCAGTCTATGATCAACAATCTTGCAGAACTTATTGAGTTCAATCATTTTGTTTAAAACAGCCTGAACATTCCCACAATCAGGGAGCCTGTTCTCGTTTACTCTTTTTCAATGATTTTCTCTGTATTAAAGCTTTAGAACTTGCACAAGATAGCAAATTATCTAACCTATCAATTCCCTCACAGATATTGAAATTCAATTCCAACCTCTCCCTCTCATCCCTCTCTCTAGTAAATGCAGCCTGTTTGAGGCTTGGAAAACTAATAAACAGAGTATGTGTATGTGATTGTACGTAGAGATCGTGATTTTCTTTGCTTAATTCATTGATCCTCTTTTCAAACATTTTTTCACTTGCAGGAAGATGTTTGACAACTTACTCATTTGCTTTCTGTATACACCTGTATTGTGTTTTCCAGTGGTTAAATATGTGATTATTCTGTTCTTTCAAGTGGTCAAGTCATGCTAAAAAGTGATCTGGGAGTTGCTCCAACCTGCGGGCAGCAACTGGCTTTCCCTAATCAGGTTTACCTAAGTACCTGTAGATATCATGGCGACTCATGAGATGTCTAATTTGAGCACTGGTATTACTTGACACACCCTTTTTCTGTTATATTAGTAGCCAGCTGCTATATGAAAGAAAGAAACAACCTACACAATAGGCTACTTGCACCAGGACTCCAATAAGAAGCCTGGAACACAATATGATATAATGCTTGAAAGCCATGTCCATCCTGATGGCAATAGAGGTAGAAGAACAAGATGGAATTAGGGAGGTTGCCACAGTTTTGATCTGTGAGGTAATAATTGGCTGAGGAAGTATTGTTGCTCAAGAGTAGTAGAAGGAAGAAGTGGTGTGGCCTTGTCACATATTGCAATGTACACTATACTTTCCCTACCAATATTGTAATGTCACTTAACCCTCAGAAACCATTGGAAATGCTGCTCGCCAGACTTTCCTCCAATATCTCCTCTCTTCTTTACCTAGCCTCTGGGGAAGTACTGTGGCTGCAAAAATATTCTTTGGAGTTAGGCATGACTCCTGTTGTTTTTGTGGAAAGCATTTCCCATGCTGGAATTCAGCAATCGGAACGGAGGCACACAGGCTGTAAGGAAAAACAGAAGGAAAGCAAAACGTTAGTAAAGGGTTTTATACCCAGAGGACACCCAGTGAGATACTAGTGATTCTTTCTGCATTTTGTTAGCATGAGTTTCCAGGAAAAAGATGGAAAGATGGGACAAGGAGCTAACTGTCTGAGGGCACCTCCTCATTAGGATAGGAAGAGTTTGTGATGAGATATACTTCTGTCTTTGCCTTAGTTAGTTGAGCTAGTGGATAGATATTGTTGAACTTGAACACGGAGTTGTTGTTGTCAAGTGAAGAGTTTTCCCCCCATTTCAGTGTGCAATCATGGTAGGTGTGATCCCTTGGCGATCCTCATTTCGTTTTTCTCTTTCATTTCATTTCATTTTGTTGCCCCTTATCTCGCCCTCCAAGTGTAAATAGAATAAGTGGTAGACTAACAACCTCACAAATCGATTGTCAGCCCTTAACCCACACTGGCCCTACCCCTCCCTTCAAATTCTTTTCTAAATGGTCTCCACTGTTGCTGCTGTATCATCTCTTATGTATCTTTCCCTCCTACTGTCACTTGGCTATCCATGTCTTCCACAGGCTAGTACCGCTTTCCCTGCTGTAACACAATTTGGGAGAGATCTTGGAGAAGGAGAAAGGAAACTGAAGCCTTACTCACCTTTGGCTACTATCGCAGCCTGATACCTTTGATTTTCATCCAGTCTTTGTGATAGTATTCCGCTTCCTGGCTTCTTCCGATTCCCGAAGCCCTGCTGAAAACTGTGAGAGAGAAGGGAGAAGGCCCCATTAAGGGTCCTGCCTGCTCAATATACTACCTGCAATCCTGATGCCGGCTCTATAGTTTCTCAAGAATAGGAATGAGAAATATTGGTCTCATGCTAGTAGAAAGAGCCTCTTCCGATCTGACACTTGAAAGTATCTCTGCCAACCTCGCCCACCTCGCAGACCACATCCCTCACTCATTCAACCATTCTATTGTGTCAGCCTCTATAACTTCAACTCTCTCTCTAACCACTCCAGATGCTCCTCTGTCCCTGTTACCGAACCTATGACATTGGTCTCTGATTGTCGATCTCAGATACCCAAACATCAACGGTAACCGCTCCAGCACTACCAAAGTTCATCCTACATGCCCCAAATCCAACCTCCCCAGAGCAATATCAACAGCGCCATCAAACTCCCCCCAGTCCGGTGATTACCTGAGGCCACATGATGGCAGCAGAACCCACCATGTGTTGAAACTTTCAGTATATTTCCTATGTATATTCAACACACTACCATGTATTCTTTTTCTTAGTTTCTGTTTCAGCTCCACCTGTCCACCACTTACATTACTACAGCTAGGATATATATTATTGTGTTTCATTGTTTATTTCAGGATAATATCTGGGGATTTAACATATGCTTTCCAATCAGGTGTATGAATTTTATAGTTGTTTATGCATCTCTTATGCACCATTCTTGGTCATGATACTTCTAATAATTGCCCCACACCCTTATGTTTTCATGCACATTATTTGGGATTTGCTTGGCTGGATTTCAGGGTCAAACATGTTTACACTTATGTTTCTTACATTGTTTTCCCTATATTTCTCTTGCGCATATGGATACGCACTTTTCAATAAATATGGTGCTACCGCCCACCTGGCTCAGATGAATTCAAAACCGAAACTCCTACCAATCCCTTGTTCGCCTCCTCGCTAAGCATGCCTCGCAACCCTCTTCATACTTGCAAAGTATTATCCACATAGAATAGATTGTGTCGCATTCACATTATTGAACTGAAGGAAGGTGAATAAGGTGGCTAGTTGTATATACTTTCTTGGCTGCTTTTCTAGACAACAAATAATTTACTTGGTGGTATCGGGAGACAACATCTGGATATAAGTGCAGTCTTTGAGAGATACATCTTGCCAGCCAGTGGTCTTTGCTCTCGCCCACGAGCTTTTCAGGTGTCGGGGGGGGGGGGGGGGGGCATTTA
>Ga0307509_10005361_pt1 | contig 17888 bp, 10 predicted proteins | sample 10_EM_MG_FD_202245 | JGI IMG/M metagenome (GOLD analysis project Ga0307509, IMG submission 202245) | Populus trichocarpa ectomycorrhiza microbial communities from riparian zone in the Pacific Northwest, United States - 10_EM | ecosystem: Host-associated > Plants > Roots > Unclassified | place...
CGGGGAGCACATGAATGAGACGTTCTTGACCCGGCCGTCCACGGTCCAGATGGACACGGTCTGCTGGTCGTACTGCCAGCTCAAACACCGGTCGTCATACGGCTGCGCGGCCTGGGGCCGGAACGTGATCGGCTTGGACTCGGCCTTGCGGCGACGCTCGGAGCCTTCCGTGCCGAGATTCCCGGCACGGATGTTGGCCTTGAGCGTGGTGTACGAGTCGCGCACCTTCTTGATGACGTGTTGCGCGGCCTGCGCGCCCAGCCCACGGGCTTTGAGTTCGGCGTAGGTGTGCTTGCGCAGCTCGTACTCACGCGGCACGCCGTGCTCGAACGCCACCTCCGACACCCGGTTCGCGGCGTCATTGACCGTGCGCAGGGTGCGCTCAAGCACGGATGCCTGCACGGCATCCGGCATGAGTTTGACCTGCGTCACGATCTTCATGGGAGTGATCGTAACATTGATCTATGTCACCACGGTGGGAGCCAAATCCCGATATCCGCAGGGGACGTAGCGTCGTCTACGCCCTCCACGCGCACTTGGTCTTCACCCCCAAGTACCGGCGCGGACCATTCACCGACGAGATCCTTCGGCGCTGCGAAGAGGTCATGCGCGAGGTGTGCACCGACTTCGGAGCGGAGCTGCGGGAGTTCAACGGCGAACGCGATCACGTCCACCTGCTCGTGCACTACCCGCCCAAGGTCGCCATCTCCCGACTCGTAGGCTCCCTCAAGGGTGTCTCCGCCCGGCGCCTGCGGCAGGAGTTCCCCGGCCACATCCGCAAGTACCTGTGGGGTGAGCACTTCTGGTCGCCGTCCTACTTCGCCGCCTCGTGCGGGGGCGCCCCGCTCGCCGTCATCAAGGAGTACATCGAGAACCAGAAACGTCCCAGCTGTCAGTAGCGCAGACCCGTGCACCCGCGCGGGTCAGAGCAGCGTTAAGAAGCGCTTCCTCCCGGGCGTGAACGCCCGGGGTTCCGCGCTAGATCATGCTGAAGCCAAGCCAAGCCAAGCCAAGCCAAGCCAAGCCAAGCCAAGCCAAGCCAAGCCAAGCCAAGCCACGGCCCGAGACCGGCGGTCAGGCGGCGTCCGGCGCCTCCCAGGTGGCGCGGACCAGCGCCCGCTCGGTGCCGGCCAGGTAGACGGCCGCGGCGAGCCACGCACGCGCGTACCCGTCCGGGTCGGCCTCCTCCGTGCGGCCGAACACATCCCGCCCACGCCGGTCCGCCTCCGCGGCGAGGGCGTGCGACAGGTCCGCGGCCGTCCGGAAACCGGCCCGCCGCAGCGCTACGACGGCCCCGGCCCGGTCGCCGTCACGCGCGGGCTCGGCGGCGGCCCTGCGCCCACCGGACACGGCGACCTCGACGAGTCGCCGCAGCCGCCACAACGGCGCCTCGGCCACCGGATCGGAGGGGGAGCGGAGGAGCCCGGCCGTTTCCGGGAGAGCGTCGGCGGGCGGCAGATGGCTGCCCTCTATGCGGTCGTAGCCCAGATCGGCATGGCCCTGCCACTCCGCGGGCAGCCGCAGGGTCGCCGTACTGGCGTCCGGCGTTGTGCCGTCGGTCTCGTCCGGTATCGGGCCGACTGCGAGCGGCCGTAGCGTGGCCGCGCGATCGGGGTCGAGGCGGCCGACGACGCGCAGCCGCAGGCCTGGACGGGACGCCAGTCGGCGCAGGTTCGCGGTGTGGGCGAGGTCGGGGTGACCGTTGGACGGCAGGAGGCGGATCAGCAGGCCGTCCGGGTCCGTCCGGCCGGAGGTCAACTCCTGGGCGAGCACCTGCTGTTCGACCACTCCGACGATGACCAGGTCACAGCCGATCAGCTCACCGGCCGTCCGCTCGGCGCTCTCCGGACCGCTCGCCGGAGCGTGCCCGAGCCGGGCGGCGACGGCCTCGGCGAGCGGCCGGGCGAACAGGGCTGCCAACGGGCCCGAGGCCCAGGACCGGCCCGCGACCGGCGTCGCCCGGACTCCCTTGCCGGCACCGAGACGGCCGTCCGAGGACAGCGTCGCCCCCGAGATCAGCAGCCCGCCTCGGGAGAGCCCGGCATGGTCGACGCTGCCCGAACCGAGCGCGACCGTGGCCGTGGCTGCTCCGCGCGCACGGGCGGGACCCCCCGGTTTCACGTCCGCGACACTGAACCAGCGCCCGTCGTCGGAGATGACATGGGTGACGACCCCGCCGTAACCGGTGGCGGAGATCACCGGCTCCCGGCACACCCCGTGCACGCGCAGCGCGCCCTCCGGGCGGTAGGCGCGGCGGGCGGTCCCGACCAGCGCAGGGGCTGGATTGGCCGCCGCCAACAGGCCCGTGGTCAGCAGGAGTTCACGTAGATCGGCGACCAGGTCGGCGAGTCGGTGGCCGTCATGGCGCGATCGGGCACCCCGCAGGCCGCGGACCACTCGCAGCGCCGCGGCCTCGGCGCGGTGCAGCCCGGCGAGGCGCGCGGTGTGCGAGGCGCGCAGCACCTCCGCCTGCGCCACCGCGCCCGCGGCGGGCACCCCGGCGGCCAGCACGGCAGCCGCGGCGGCCCACAGCGAGCGGGCGGCTGTCAACTGCGCGTCCGTGGGGCCTGTTTGTGGCGGGGGTGCGACGGTGTCCCGCGCCTGCGGCTCGGCCTCCGCGGAAGTGCCGACGTCCTGCGCTGCGGCTGTCTCCGCGTCGGCCACCGGGCTAGCGCCCAGCACGGCGGCGCGGTGCAGGCACCGGGGCGCCAACAGGCAACTGCACACAGCCTGTTCGGCATCCGTCACCGCCCCGGGAGGCCCGGGAGTGAGGACGACCTCCGCGTCCTCACCGCACCGCACCCGCCGCACGACGCCCTCGACGACGACGGGAGCGGCCACATACGTCTCGATCGCGGCGTCCAGCTTCTTGCGCAGTCGGGAGGTCAGGGCCTCCACGGCGGCAGCGGCCACCTCGGGCGCCACCGGGGGCAGTTCGGGGTTCATCGGGACTCTCCGCGGAGGCGTTCGCCCACCCAGCGGGCGAGGGCGAGTGGACTGAGGGCGGCGACAGGCATCCCGGCCGCGACGAGTTGTCGGGCCACCGGCACGGAGTAACGCGGGGTGCCGTTGTCGTCCAGGGCGGCACAGCCCATCAGATGCACCCCGGAACTCGCGAGCGCCCGTACCTCGCCCAGGAGTCCACCCAGTGGGTAGCCCTCCTCGAAGTCGCTCACCACCACGACGAGGGTCCGGCCGGGTACGGTCACCAGGGAGCGGGCGTGGGCCATACCGGCGGCGATGTGGGTGCCGCCGCCCACCCGTACCTCCAGCAGCAGGGACAACGGGTCCTCGACCTTGTCCGTCAGGTCGATCACGTCCGTCGAGAACGCCAGGAAGTGTGTGCTGAGCGTGGGTACTCCGCCGAGTACGGCGGCGGTCAGCGCCGCCCAGATGACGGAGGCCTCCATCGACCCGGACACGTCGACCACCAGGATCAGCCGCCAGTCCGCCTCCTTGCGCGAACGGGTGCTGAACACCGGCCGTTCCGGCACGACCATGGTGCTGCCGTCGGCCCTCCTGCGGGCGTGGGCCAGGTTCGCCCGCAGAGTGCGCGGCAGGTCGATCCGGCCGCCCGGACGGCGGGTCGGGCGGGGCGTGGCCAGTCCGGACAGCGCGGGCCGCAGTCGGGTGGCCAACTCCTTGGCCAGTTCGTCGACCAGCCGGCGCACCAGCGGTCGCAGCCGGGCCAGTTGCTGCTCGGGCATCCCGCCGGCCAGTGACAGCACGGATGTCAGCAGGTCGACCGAGGGGCGTACGGACTCGGGGTCGAGTTCGCCCAGTACGTCGCTACGGCCCTGATCGGCGGCGCGGGCGAGAACCTCCTCGCGCACCTCCGCGCCGAACAGCGCCTGGAGTTCCTCGGCCCATTCACGCGCGGACGGGAAGGAGGCGTCCTGCCCGCCGCCGGGACCGCTGTCCCGGCCCAGGTCCGAGGAACCCTCTCCGCGGCCTCTGCCGTACAGCTCGTCGAGCGCGTGCGCGTAACGGCGGGCGCCCGCCGGCAACTTGTCGCTCTCGCGGCCCAGGAGCAGACGCCACCTGTCCGTCGGCGTGAGACGGAGTACGTCATTGATCGCCGGGTCCGGTACCCGCGCGGGACGTGTGACGGTGGTCCCGGGGTCCGGAGCATCGACGGTTCGAGGCGTCGGGGGTGTCACCCGCAGAGCCTCCACCGCCGTACGGCCGGCCTCGTCAGCCGCAGCCCACAGGGCCAGCAGGTGTGGGGAGGCGGACAGTGTCAGGTCGAGGCGGTCGCCCAGCCTCTCCGTGACCGTGTGCAGGAGACGGTCGCGGCCCGCCGGAGACAGGGTGTCGAAGCCGCCGCGCAGAGCGGGCAGGCGGTCCAGGAACGCTTGGTCGCCCAGCGAGTCGACCCGGTCGAGGAGTGGGTCGAGCGCGGTCGGCGCCGACTGGAGCAGGGGTGCGGCTCCGGTCAGCAGTCCTGCGAGTCTGCGGGCGAGCGCATGCCGTGCGTCGGGGCCGGTGGCGGTGTCGATCCAACCGGCGGCCCGTGCGCCGAGAGCGTCGGCGTCGTCCAGGTCGAGCAGGACCCGGCAGGCGAGAGCGGCTCCCTGGACGAGGGGCGAGCCGGTGTGTGCGAGACCGCCCAGGGCTTCGTCCATGCGCAGTCCGAGGCGATGGTCGGCGGCGCGGGTGGCGAGGGCGACGAGCGCGGCGGCCTCCTCCGGGTCGTCGCTGCCCGCCAGACCCGGCAGGGATCGTACGGCCGACTCCAGCAGGTCGGTGGCGAGCATGCCGGCCGCCTGTCGGCTCTCGGGCGTGGTGCCGGGGAGATGGCCCCGGCGCAGTGCCTCCAACAGGTCGAGTCCGGTGAGGATTTCGGGGAGCGTCGCGGAGGTGGGCAGCACTTCGGCGGCCTCGGTCAGCCGTTGGGCGACCAGGGCGGGCAGGTCGCAGCGGGCGGCGTGCCGAAGTCCCGTCAGGACCAGGGCACTTGTGGGGCCGCCCGCCGCGGACTCTCGCCGGAAGGTCTCCCGCAGCGTTCCCTCGGCCGCCAGCGCGGCGGTCACGCCCCGCACCCCGGCCAGGTCCAGCCGGACGGGCACGGACGGCACCCACGCCAGCCGCCACCGGGTGGAGAGCGCGGCGGCGTCGCCGGTGCCGGTGACCTCGACGGGCTCGCCGTATCCCACCCCGCACACGTCGAGCCGCCTGAGGAGGATCTCGCGCCGGTTGTCGAGGGCCGAACGGAGCGGGTCCAGGCGTAGTTCGCGCGGAGCGGGGTCGTCCGGACCGGGCAGCCGCAGGGCGGTGAGTTCGGACTCGACGGAAGGGGCGAGCCCGGAGCGCGGGGTGCCCGGGGCGACCCGGCCGCGGTCGGTGCCGACCAGGACCACCTCCAGGGCCCGCGCGAGGGCACGGCCCCGGCCGAGCGGCTCACCCTGCCCCATCACGGACGTGAGCGCTTCCAGCACCTCGCCCCGCCCCGGCGCCGGGAGCCCGCGCACCCGCGCGAGATCGCAGGCCACGCGCAGCGTCTCGCGGGCCTCGCCGGTCCCCGCGGTGTGCCCGGCCGCGCGCAACTCACGGCACACTCCCGTGATGGCCCGCGCGGCGGCGTCGTAGAGCAACTCGGGATCGCCCGCCGCGCCGAACACCGCCTGCTGCCAGCGCGGGTCGCGGATCCCGGCCGGATAGCCGGACCGTGAGTCCAGCAGATCGAACGCGTAGGGGACCAGGGAGGTGACGACGGACGAGGTCTCCCCGGGGAGCACCGGTGCCGTCCCCTCCGCCCTTGCGCCGCCGGTCAGCGCCGGTGCGTGGAAGGCGCCGATCACCGCCGTGACGCGACGTCCGCCGGTCGCCGCGAGGGCGATCGTCTCCCGCATATGTGCCTCGCGTGCCAGGTCCACCGGGGGCACTCCGTCCGACGACTCGGCATCCTGGCGCAGCGCCCAGCCGACGCCCAGGGCGGCCCGGCGCAGTGACTCCGGTGTGCAGCCGGGGGCGAGAACCTCCACGCTGCGGTCCCACAGGTCGTCCCCGTCACGGCCGGTCCCGGCCGCGGTGAGTGCCTGCGCGAAGGAGGTGGGCACCGGCCGGCCGTTGACCTCGGCGCGCTCGGGCACCTCCGCGTGCCAGCGCGCGTCGGCCATCGGCAGGTCGCAGCAGACGACCTCCACTCCCCGCTCCCGCGCCCAGCGGACCGCCGCGAGTTCGGGCGAGAAGTCGGCGAACGGGTAGAAGCCGAGGCGTCCGTCCGCACCGGCACCCGCGAGCGCGACCGGTGCCAGCGTGCCGGGCGCGCCGAGGTGGGTCAGCCACGGCTGGAAGTCCACCGGCAGTTCCACGCACACCACCTCGGCACCGGCCGCGTCCAGCAGCGCGGGCACGGCGGCGGCGAGCGCCGGGCTGTGGTGCCGTACGCCCAGCAGGTACGGCACCACGGAGTCGGCCAGGGTGTCGAGCGCGGCCCTGGGGTCCTGAGTGATCGTCACCGAAGGTTCTCCCGCAGGTCCCAGAGGCGGCGCCAGGTCACGGAGCCGTCCTCGGCGCGGCGGCGCACCGGACCGTCCCAGTAGCCCAACAGGCGTGCGTGGTCGGTGGGATCGTCCTTACGGACCACGCCCAGGAGATGGCCGGGCACCAGATCGAGGGGGTCCCCGGCGGGCAGGTAGGCGGTGGCCACCCCCAGGGACACGGCGACCTGCACCGCCTCCGCGGTGGACATCACCGTGCCGGGGCGCTCCACGTCCCAGCCCTCGGCCGAGCGTCCGGCCCGCAGATCGCGGAAGACGGTCACCAGGACGTCGAGCACCGCGTCGTCGACATCGAAGGCCGCGCCCGCCCGCTCGACGGCCGCGACGGCCTGTCGTTTCACGAGTGCGGTCTCGGCGTCGACGTCCGAGATCGGGTGCACCGTCTCGAAGTTGAAGCGGCGCTTGAGCGCGGCGGACATCTCCGACACACCGCGGTCGCGGAGGTTGGCGGTGGCGATGACGGTGAAGCCGGGGGCGGCGGCGACCTGTGCGTCGTCCGTGCCGGACAGCTCGGGCACGCTCATCCGCCGGTCGGAGAGGATCGACACCAGCGCGTCCTGCACCTCGGGCAGGCAGCGGGTGATCTCCTCGACGCGCGCCACCCGTCCGGAGCGCATCGCGGCGAGCACGGGCGAGTCCACCAGTGCCTGGGGCGTGGGCCCTTGAGCGAGGAGGAGGGCGTAGTTCCAGCCGTAGCGCAGGGCGTCCTCGGTGGTGCCCGCGGTGCCCTGCACGGTGAGCGCGCTGGTGCCGCAGACGGCCGCCGCCAGCAGTTCCGAGAGCATCGACTTGGCCGTACCGGGCTCACCGACGAGCAGCAGTCCGCGCTCTCCGGCGAGCGTGACCACGCACCGCTCCACCAGGGCGCGTTCACCGACGAACTTGGGGGCTATGACGAGTTCGCGGGGCAGCGTCTCGTGGGGCTTGGCGAGCTTGAGCGGTTCGCCGGCGCTGCCGCACACGAAGGTGATGACGGAGCGGGGAGTCAGCCGCCAGCCGGGCGGGCGGGGCCCCTCGTCGTGGGCGGCGAGGAAGGCGAGTTCGGTGGCGTGGCGCTCTTCGGCGGGCAACGTCTGCCGGTCGGGCAGGGCCGTCGCCGTGTCGGTCGGGGTCATGAACGTCCTTGCTGGGTAGGTCTGTTGGTCGTTGATGAGGAGAGGCGCCGGTGGTGTCCGGCGCCCCTGGTACGGCGTCGGTCAGCGGCGGCGGCCCCGGCGCACCTTCAGTTCCTCGAACCGGGGAGCCTCGCCCTCGCGGACCCGCTGCCAGGCTCTGCGGTAGAGGTCCGCGGCCGGTTCGGTCGGGACGATCACGCCGAGGGACGCGTGTTCGCCGTTGACGAGGTCGAACAGCGGCAGCTTCCAGCGCTCCAGGGGAACGCGCGGGGACGGCTGTTCCGCCCAGCCGCCGGGCAGGAAGAGCGAGCGGCCGGCCCTGGTCCGGGTGGCCTCGACCACCAGGTCCGTGGCGGCCAGTTCGGCGCGGGCCGCCTTGAGACGGGCCGGCTTCCAGCCCGTCCACCGGGCCGTCGTGCGGTCGGTCGGGTCGGGCATGGCGAGCAGCATCAGGTACAGCGTGGCCGCGTCCTCGCCGATGCCGTACTCCTTGGCCGCCTCGGTGACCAGGTCGGGCACGGAGCGGCCCGGGTCCTGCGGCCACCAGGTGCCGTCCTTGTCGCACGCGCCCGCCATCGGCTCGCCGGGGTCGGCCAGAAGGGCCGCGAAACGGGGGTCGCGGACCAGGCGCAGGGCGATCTCGGCCCGGTACGGCTGGTCGTTGACGCGGGTCGCGGGCAGGTAGGGGTCCTGCCCGGCCTCGTCCAGGAGGTCGACGCGGATGCCGGGGGCGGGCTGGTCGTCCTGCGTGGCGAGCACGACCGCGCCGTAGCGTTCGAAGCCCGGACCGGTCTCGGTGGGCGTGCCCGCCGTCTTCCGGAACGCGGGGAGGCTGATGTACTCGCCGAGGTCGAGCATGAACCCGGGCCCGGTGAGGCGTTGACGCACGGCGGTGAGCACGGGCGGCAGCGCGGCCCGGATCGGGTCACCGGCGGGCAGCCGGTGGGCGAGCCACGCGGCGAGGCCGACCGAACCGACCAGGATCTGCGCGGTGAACCCGGCCGTGTCGTCGCCGACCGGCCGCACCCGGTCGCCGATGACGTCCCACCGCAGGTCCCGGCTGAGCTCCGGGGCACGGGCCGGCTCCAGCAGTGCGGGCAGGGCTTCCCGTACCGGCCAGGGCGTGTGCTTGAAGGCGCGGACGGCGTCGCTGAGCAGGTCCTCGGGTACGGCAGGACGCTTGCCGAGCCTGCCGTTCCACACCGCGGCGCCCGCCGCCACGTCCGGGCCCTCGGTCCACAGCCGGACCGGGTCGGCGGGCACCAGTGCCGCCACGACCGCGGCACGGACGGCGCTGTCGATGGCACCCAGTTCGCCCTTGGCGACCGCCGCCGGGGCGACCTTCACCCCGATGAGGGTGCGCGCCTCGGTGGTGAGGAAGGTCCGCTCGTAGGCGTCGACTTGGGGCAGCCCGGCGACGACGAGCCGGGCCATGGTCTCGGTGACGCCGGTCAGCCGGGCGAACTCCTCGGCGGCGTCCGGGAACCACGGTGCCGGACCGCGCTCGGCGAGTGCGGCGAGGAACGCACCGAGCCGGCCCGGGTGTTCGTCCTCACCGATCGGGTCACAGGCCAGGACCTTGTACGGCTCCGGAGCGGCGAACCGTCCCGCCGGGTCGTGGAACAGACCGGTGAAGTCGCAGCCGTCGTCGTCCGGGGACCCGTGTCCGGTCACCGCGATGAAGGCGCCGTCTGCCAACGGCAGCAGCCCGTTCCAGGAGCCCTCCCGCCAACTGCCCGGGGCCGACCGCAGCCGGTGCGCGTCCAGGTGCAGGGTCACCGTGCGCCAGCGACCGGCCGCACCGGACTGTCCCAGCCCCAACTGCTCGAATCCGGCGAGGAGTTGTTGAAGTGCCTCGCGGTGTTCGTCGGTGGTGGTGCCGGCCGCCGCCCGGTGTGCGAGGGCCGTCACCCGCCCGAGCAGGGTCAGCAACTCCGGCTGCCCGACGGGCAGTTCCGGCCCGTCGAGGTGGAGGCGGGCATCGCCCGGCTCCGCTACGACGTCGGTGGCGTCGGCGGCACGGGTCAGCATCCGCAGGACGCGGAAGACCGTGTCGGCCTGGTCGTCGCGGTTCCACCAGTAGCCGTTGGACACGCCGAGACCGCTCATCGCGTCGCGCAGCAGGCTGTCCGTCGGACCGGCCGGACCCTCGTCCGCCACGCCGCCTTCGAGAGCCAGCGTGAGCCGGGTCGCCGCCGCGTCCAGGACCGCCTGCTGGGCCGCCGCGTACCGCACGACCCCGGCGATGCCCGCGAGCAGTGCGGGGTGGGTGACGTGCAGCAGGGTGCGGATCGCGCCGGGCAGTGCCTCCGGTTCCTTGTCGCCGGCGGCCGACAGCAGGGCGGCGGTGGTGTCCCGGTCGATGTGGCGCAGTCCCGTGGAGCCCGCCGGGTCGCGCGGGGTCAGGCACTCCCAGTACTGCACCGGCGGCAGCAGCAGGGAGCCCTCGCCGAAGACGCCCGCCGTACGGTCGGTCTTCCCCCAGGCGGTGACGACACCGTCCGTGTCGACCAGGTCGAGCTGCCAGCCGTTGTGCACGACGGCGGTGGGCCGCTCGGCGCCCGGGAACATCACCAGCGTGAACGGCCGGCCCGCGTCGGCGGGCAGTGTGAGGGTGTGTCCTGCGAGATTCTGGACACGCGTGGAGCCGTCGGGGAGTTCCAGCCTGCACAGGCCCACAAGGCCGTCGACAGGTGCCGAGGCAGGGGCGGCGCCGGTCGTGGGGGAGGGCCGCAACCGGCCCCCGGCGAAGGTGCTGCCCGCAGGGGCGTCGCGCAGCGCGTCGGCGAAGAAGGCGGGGCGGCTCATGCGTCCGCGCTCGTCGGTGGCCGGGTCGTACTCGTACCAGCCGTGCTCTTCCCGGTCCTCGGAATCCGCCTGCCAGACCCAGTAGTTGGAGCCGTCGAAGAGCAGCGGACGCTCCTCGGGCACCGTGGTGTCCCCGGCGTGGAGGACACCACGGCCGGTGGTCCGGCCGCCGCCGGGCAGCGGCAGGGTGATGGGGAAGTTGCCCTTGTACCAGTCCATTTCGGTGCCGCGGGTACCCCGCGGGCCTTCCAGGTTCTCGACCCGGTCGGCGCGGGTGTGCCAGTAGCCGCGCAGCCCGTCGTTGCGGCTGTTCCAGTAGACGAGGAGTTCGCCGTCGACGTGGTGGAAGCCGGGGTCGCCGTACCGGTCGTCCTTGGGGATGCGCAGGTCGTGGGTGAGGAGGGTGCCCTCGGCGCCGATGACCCGGGCCTGAGCCTCGCCGGCCACCACGAGATGGGGCCAGGCATCGGCGACGATCAGATCCTCCACCTGCTTCTTCGCGACGAGTTCGGCCGCCGCCTCCTCCCAGGCGGGCCAGCCGAGTTCGTCGAAGAGGCCGGCCCGCAGGGTGCGCGCCAGCACGGGGGCGAGGTCGGTGGCGACCGCCTCGCGCACGTCCGCCTCGGCCAGCGCCAGCGCCTCGGCGGGCAGCCACTTCAGGCGGGCCAGCGCGTCGGGCAACTGGGGCAGACCGACCGCGGTGAACCGCTCGACGACCGTACGCACCCACTGGGCCAGCAGCGGACGGCAGCCCGGCGACTGCGCGAGCAGCCGGATGGCCCGCAGCCCCGGCTCGTCGTCGCTGAACCGGTCCGCCCCCTTCAGGAAGGCGCCGTGGAACCGGGCGTCGGCGCCCAGGTGCAGCAGGTCCCGGTGGCTGTCGCCCGACGACCACTGCTCCAGCGGCAGGGCGTGGCCCCGCTCCGGAGCCGCCACGGGCACGTCATGGGACAGCAGCAGGTCGATCAGATCGATGTCGTGGGTGACCTTCAACGCGCCGCCGGACGCGGCGAGTTCGGCCCGCAGCCGGTCCACCGCACGCTCCACGAGCGGGTACAGCTGCGGCATCCGGGTCGAGCCGCGCCAGGACCGGGCCCGCTCCCGGAACGTCAGGAAACGCTCCAGCCAGCCCGCCGTACCGTCCCGGGGACGCTCCTCCTCGGGCAGGGACGCGTCCCACAGCCCCGCCGTGGCACCGGACTCCTCCAGCACCTGGAGCCACAGCTGGGGCATCTCGTCGTCGGAGCCCGCGGGGAGCATGTCCAACAGGGTGCCGCGCACCTGCCGTTCCCGCGCGGCCAGGGCCACCAGCGCGGCACGGTGGCCCTTCCACCAGCCGGCCGCGGCACGCAGGGTGGCCGGCAGACCGAGCAGCTCGGACAGGTAGACCTGCTCGGCGAGGTCGGCGTCCTGCCCGGCGGCACGGGCCAGCTTGCGCAGGTCGCCCGCCATCTGCGCCGACGGCGGCAGCCCGCCCGCGGTCCGGCGCAGACACAGCCGCGTGAAGCGCCGCAGCGCCTCCTCGGCCGGCACCCGGGCGCCCAACTCCTTGCCATAGGCGGACAGCACCTTCACCGGCAGCGCGCCCGCGAGCGCGAACTCCAGGAACACCGCGTCGAGTCGGTCCTCCTCGATGACCAGCCCGTGCTCCGCCTCGGCCTTGCGGGCCCGGGTGAACAACTGGGCCGCGTAGGTGGCGTTCTCCTCGGCGAGGAACACCCGGCCCGCCTGCTCGTAGAAGGTCGGCAGGAAGTGCGGGACGGAGGCCGCCAGCCGCGCGCCGAGTTCCACGTAGGCGTCCAGGGCCGCCTTGGGCCGGGACTTCGCCTGCCGCGCCGCCCGCTCCAGGTCCGGCACGACACCGAGCGCGTGGTGCCCGTCCTCGGGGTGGTGCACCAGCACCCACTCCGGGAAGCCCAGCGACTGGCGCAACCCCAGCCCCACGACGGCCGGTTCGGCAGCCTGCTCCAGGCCGAGGAAACCGGCGGCCAGATCCTCCGCCGCGCCCAGTTCACCCGCGACCAGCCGCACCACCACCCGGTCGTCGAGACCCGGGTGCGTATAGGTGCGCGCCGTCAGCGGCACCGCCCGCTCACCGGCGCCCGCCGCGTCCGGCGGCAGCACCGCCCCCGCCGCGAGCATGTCCTCGTACGACACCTGCGTCCCCCCGCTCATGCGCTCTTGCCTTCCTCGATGTCACGGCCGGCGTACAGTGCCGCCGCCATCCGCATCCCCTCGGACCAGGCCACCGGTCCCACCTCCCGCAACGGCAGGGCACGCCCGTCCTGGTCCTGCCAGCTGAGGCCACCGGTCTCCACCGTGTCCTCCCAGTACGGCTCCCCGATCCACACGGAGGCCTCGACCGTGCGCCCGCCGTCGCGCACCCGGGCCGTGGCGTAGCCGCCGGAGACGCGGTAGCCCAGCGAACTGGCGCGCGCGGCGAGGGCGAAGCGCGAGCGGAACGAGCCGCCGGCGAACTCCCGTACCTCGGTGGCCTTGGGGGCGAGTTCGTCGGGGCGCTGCCAGGTCGCCCGGTGGATCTGCTCGACGCGCTGGACTATTCCCAGCTCGGCGGCGAACTCCCGGATGTCGTCGAGGTCCGGCAGCAGCACCGGGTGCGGCAGGGTCACCGTGCGCGGTGACATCCGTACCGTCTCGCCGTCGAGGTTCACCACCCGCAGCTCGCCGTCCTCGGTGGTGCCCCGCAGGAAGCCGACCTCGTCGGGGTCGTCGCCGACCACGGCCAGGTCGCGCAGCGCCGACTGCCAGGCCTCGTCCGGCCAGACCCGGACCAGCAGACCGGTCGGGACGGGCAGTGACGACACCATCCAGGAGTCGACCTGTGCGACGCACCCCGCAGCGTGCCGATCCAGCCATTCGGCGAACCGCCGCAGCCGGTCCACCTCCGGGTGGTCCTTGAGTGCGCGCGGCAGGGACTTCAACTGCCGCCCCGCAGCCCGGCCCCCGGTGGCTCGCGCCGCCACCCGCCCCTCCACCAGGGCGACTTCGTACCCGTCACCCGCCGACAGCCAACCCACTATGCCCCCGCCTCCCACATCAACACAGCCTGAAGAAAGCACAGTTCAGCCGGGATGCCCCGACATCTGTGCGACGACAAGTGGAACGTTAGCGGCGATCACTGACAATCGGCCGGGGAAGCTGTGTACGGGCTGAGGCGAGACATCGGCGGAACCGGCGAACGAGGCGCCCGGCCATGCCCGTTCCGCGTCCTCGCGCAGGGCGGGCGGGCGGTTCGCCGTGCTACGAGTTCAGGCCAAATGCACGGCCCGTGCCCGGAACGGATGTGCCGTCAAAGACGCAGGACGATCAGGGCCGTGTCGTCGGTGTTGCCCTCGGCGGGGAGCAGGTCGGCGAGCAGGGCATCCGCCAGGGACTCGGGTTCCGCGTTCCCGTGGTGGGCGAGAGAGTCGGCGAGGCGGGCCAGACCGCGGTCGATGTCCTCCGTACGACGCTCGATGAGTCCGTCGGTGTACAGCACCAGGGTGGCGCCCTCGGCGAAGGGGACGCTCGTCTGCACCCGGCCGACATGCTCGGGTCTGGCGCCCAGGGGCGGGTCGGTGGCCTGGTCGAGGAAGGTCACCGTGCCGTCGGGGTCGAGCAGGGCCGGCGGTGGATGGCCCGCGCAGCTGTAGGTGATGGTGTGGTCGTCCCAGTCGATGAACGTCGTGACCGCGGTGGCCGACTCGGCGCCCTCGACGAAACGGGAGTACAGACCGAGGGCCTCCAGGGCGGGGCCCGGCCCGTCCGCGACCCGGCAGGCCGCGCTCAGGGCGCTGCGCAGTTGGCCCATGGCACAGGCCGCCGCCAGCCCGTGTCCGACGACGTCACCGACGGCGACCGCCATTCCGCCGTCGGGCAGGTCGACCAGGTCGTACCAGTCGCCGCAGACGTTCAGGGCGTCCACGGCGGGCCGGTAGCGGACGGCGGCCCGGTGGTGGCCGACGGGGCGCGGCGGGGGCAGCATCGCGGCCTGCAGGGTCAGGGCCACCTCGCGCTCGTGGGCGTGGGCCGTGCGCAGCCGTTCGTTGACCTGCTGGAGTTCACGTGCCCGGGTGTACAGCTCGGCCTGCAGTACCCGGGCCCGGCTGTCGTCGGACTGGCCGCCGAAGCCCCGGACGAACTCGGTGACCTCCTCCACCCGGTGCACGATCAGCATCACCTCGCCGTCCGGATCGCGGACGGGCGCGTTGACCGGGCTCCAGAAGTGCTCCACCCACCGGCCGGACAGCGGCGGGTCCTCGATGTCGTAGCGGAGCAGGGCCATGGTGTCGCGCTCCCCGGTGGTCACCGCCCGCAGCATCGACTCCCGGGTCTCGCGCATCCCGGCCGCCGCCGGGTCCTTGGGGTTCTCGGGGAAGACGTCGAAGATGTACCGGCCGACCAGTTCCTCGCGTTTGCGTCCGGACAGGCGCTGGAAGTCCTCGTTGGCGTCGAGGTAGACGAGGTCGGGGGTGAGCAGCGCCACCATCCCCGGCAGGTCGCGGAAGACCGCCGCATAGTCGATCTCCGGATCCGGATCCTGCATGGCCTGCCCGCTTCGACGCCGATGGTCACTGTGTCGCTCCACGATAAGAGGGATCTGGCCACGAAGCCCGGAAACGGCACTTTTCGGTCCGGTAAGCAGCGGCGATGCCGCCTGCCGTCACCCGACCGAGTGGCCTGCCCGCGTGGGCCGCCGTGGGCGGCCGGGCGGTGGTATTGCCCGCTGAGCGGCCACGTCCTTCATGACGATTCGGTGTCCGTCGTGCCGACGACGCCGGTGGTGACCCGGCGGTAGGCGGCACGGGCGTGGAGGAGGCGGGCCAGAGCCGTGCCCAGCAGGGCGGCGGTGAACAGGCAGCCGAGCCAGAACGTGTCGCGGTGTCCGGCCCAGGTGAGGGTGCCTGCGGGCGGTATGGCGAAGCCGTTGAGGAAGAGCCAGCACAGCACCGCGGTGCCGGGGGCCGCCGTGAAGCGGGCGCACAGACCGAGCACCACGGAGAGCAGGGACAGCGCGACAAGCGCGGGTGAGGGCCGGTCGGGACCTATCAGCGCGTTGAGCAGTGCCACCAGCACCGACGCGCCACTGGATGCCGCGGCCCAGACCAGCGGCGTGGCGATGGGCGAGGGGACGGGCCTTGCTCCGGTACGGAGAGGCACCCAGTCGATCATGGCCGAGACTCCTTCCGCTCGTCCCGCTCCTCGTGGCGACGGGGGAAGCAAGCCTGCCCGAGTCCGCGTCACCGCGACAACCTCGTCCCATGGTTCAGGCCGTGGTCCGCACGGCCTCCTTCGACGACCTGGTCGCCCGTCGCTCGTAGCGGATCGGCCATAGGGTGATCAGGACGAGCAGCCATCGCCGCGCTCGCCGTCGAACACGACCTGCTCGTCGTCACCGACGAGGTCTACGAACACCGCGTCCATGAAGGTACGCACCGCCCCATCGCTGCCCTGCCCGGCATGCGTGAGCGCACCGTGTCCATCTCGTCCGCCGGCAAGGCCTTCTCCTTCACCGGATGGAAGGTTGGCCGGCTGACGGCGGATGCCCCGCTCATCGCCGCCGTCCGGACGGCCGAGCAGTACCTGACCTACGTCAGCGCGGGCCCCTTCCAGTACGCGATCGCCGAAGCGCTGCGCCTGCCGGACGCCTACTTCGACGAATTCCGCGCCGACCACCGTCGCAAGCGCGACCTGCTCAGCGACGGCCTGCGCGCGGCCGGGTTCGAGGTCTACCAGGCCCAGGCCACGTACTTCATCACCACCGACATCGCCCCCTTCGGCGAGAAGGACGCCTACGCCTTCTGCCGCGCTCCCCGAACACTGCGGCGTCGTCGCCGTCCCCAGCTCCGTCTTCTACGACGACCCGTACGCGGGCCGCAGCCAGGTCCGCTTCACCTTCTACAAGAGGGACGACATTCTCGACGAGGCGGCCAGTCGACTGCGGCGCCTGGCGTCCTGAACTCACGCCTCCTTCGATCCGAATGAGGTTCGGTCAGGACCGACGTCGGCCCACGGCGAACACCGCAGTAGGGGTAGCCCGCACAAACCATCTCCACGCGTACCGAAGTCATTCCGTACGAATGATCACGGACTGCGCGCACGGCGCCGGTTGCTGAGACGCGCTCCTAGTGGGCCGCGAAACTGCGCGGCCTCATGTCCTTCCAGTGGGCATCGATGTACTCGATGCAGGAGACCCGGTCGGAAACGCCGAAGACGGTCTTCCAACCTTGCGGAACGTCGAAGGATCCCGGCCACAGCGAGTGCTGGCCTTCGTCATTGACCAGCACCACGAAGCGGCCGTCGGGGGCATCGAACGGATTGGTCATTGCGGGGCTCCTTCGCTGCCCGGTTCACGGTCCACGCTGAAGATCTGCTCGGTACGGGTCTTCGCCAGTTCGTCCACCTCGGCGCGGAAGGCTCGCGGATCGTGTCCGGTGCCGTATGCGAAGCACTCCAGGATTCCGGCGCGAGCCAGATAGGAGCCGTCCTGCCGGGAGCGGTCCCCGACTTTGGCGGTGGGGTAGAGAGCGACTTCCCGGCTCGTGGTGTCGGGCAGCGGCCGCATTTCGGTGATGGTGCCGGGCGGGGTCTTGAGGAAGGCCGTTGCGCCAATGCCCAGGGGGACGGCGGGAAAGTCCGGGAGCCGGTCGAGAGAGCCGCGGTACGAGGCGATGTGGACGTCGTACGGGCTGTAGCCGTAGACCCGTTCGACCAGGTCTATGATGCCGTCGCCGCCGGGCCGGGCGGCGACCTCGACCACGCTGAGCCGATCCCCGCCGATCAGCACCTCCACGTGGGCGACGCCACGGTCGATGAGCAGGGCCGCGCACGCGTCCACCGCCACCTGGCGCAGGGCCTCATTGTGCGATTCGACGCTGGGCACCATCTGGCCCATCTCCGAGAAGTAGGGGGCCCCGGCCTTGGACTTGTCCGTCACCGCGAGGACGGCTCGCTGCCCTTCGTGGTTGGCGACCTCCACGGAGACCTCGTGCGGGGCGGCGACGAACTCCTCGGCCTGGTAGCGGCCGTCGGAGAAGTCGTAGGTGGGGGCGACTTCCAGCAGTGATCCGCGGCAGTAGCCGAAGGCCGCGGGGAGTTCCTCGGCCGAGGAGACCATGACGGTGCCGACGTTGCCGGCGAAGTCGCGTGGCTTCAGTACGAGCGGGAAGGCGAGTTCGGCGGCGGCATGCCGTAGTTCGTCCAGGGTGCCGAACGTCCGGTGCCGCGCACAGGGAACCCCGGACCGCTCGAACGCCAGCTTCATCGTGTGCTTGTCCCGGACCAGGGCCAGGCAGTCGTCCGAGAGCGTGGGCAAACCGTAGTGGCGGGCGATCGCGACGGACACGTGCACGGTCATTTCGATGACGGGCACGACAGTGTCCGGCCGCAGGCCGGTTTCCTTCTCGAATTCCTGAACCGCCGCGAGGGCCTGTTCGGCGTTGTAGTAATCGGCTTTGATCAC